>Ga0310691_10001100_pt1 | contig 43645 bp, 35 predicted proteins | sample 176DNAGHGlowgp2_FD_203887 | JGI IMG/M metagenome (GOLD analysis project Ga0310691, IMG submission 203887) | Sheep rumen microbial communities from Palmerston North, Manawatu-Wanganui, New Zealand - 1766 DNA GHGlow gp2 (v2) (version 2) | ecosystem: Host-associated > Mammals > Digestive system >... | reverse complement strand
TGCGGAATCTTAACCGAATCTGCAGGAGACCTCGATACCGGCGAACTTTCATGGATTGTTGCAGGGATTGGTATCAATTTTGCAGTGGATACAGATGCCTTTCCAAAAGAAATGCGTTCCCATGCAGGAAGCCTGTTTGTTCCTGAAAAGGCACCTCTTTCCAAAAACGACCTTATCGCAGAAATATTAAACAACATTCTGCTAAAAGGAAAAACCATAGACATCCTAAAATCCTACAGGAACAGATCGCTTGTCCTGTCAAAAGATGTAACCGTCTATGACAAAGATAATAGCTATCCTGCCAAAGCAGTTTCCATAGACGACATGGGTAAGCTTGTAGTATCGCTTCCCGATGGAAGTAGCAAAACCTTAACACACGAAGAAATCCGCATCGAATTATGATGCGGATTTCTTTTATTTTGCTCTTGGCAGCATTTCTTTTAAGTCATCAATGCTGAATTTGTATGCATTCTGGCAAAACTGGCACTTGAGTTCTATATCCTCTTTATCTGCGATAAAGTTTTCAAGTTCTTTCTTGCCAAGTAGGATAAGCGCTCTCTCCATTCGATCTCTGTCACAGCCGCAGTGGTACTTAACCGGCATTGTGTCCGTAATCTCCATATTTAGCCCGTCAAGGACCATGGAAAGAAGTTCCTCGGGTGTTTTACCTTCTCGTAAAATATCTGTAACAGAGGGCATATTTTTGATATTTCCCTCAAGCTTTGAAATAGCTTCCTCTGATGCTCCCGGCATAAGCTGAACTATAAATCCGCCCGACTCCATAACACTAAAGTCCTTGTTTACAAGAACTCCGAGTCCTACAGATGAAGGTATCTGCTCTGATTCAGCAAAATAGTAAGTAAGATCATCAGCTATTTCTCCGGAATGAAGAAGTATTGTTCCAACATAGGGTTCTTTAAGACCGAGGTCTCTTGTTACGGTTAGTGTTCCGTTTCCAACTGCGCCGCCGACATTTAAATGTCCCTCTGCATTATTTGGAAGTACAACGGCATTATTTTTTACATAGCCCTTTACTTCGCCCTTGTTGTTGACAGTAACAAGAAGTCCTCTTATAGGGCCGTCACCTTCAATTGTTATTGTAAGAACATCCTTGTCGCCCTTTAGCATATCTCCCATCATCAGAGCGCCGCTCATAAGTCTTCCGAGAGCAGCCGCGCAGATAGGGCTTAGTGAATGTATTTTTCTTGCTTCTTCAGTAAGATTTGTACTGTTTACAGCAAATGCTCTTATCTGAGCATCAGCTGCAGTAGCTCTTACCATGTAATCTCTGTTTTCCATAGGCATCCTCTAAATAAAAAATAAAAAAAGAAAAAACCGGCTTATACGATATTGGTATAAGCCGGCCAGCTTATCAGTTAATTATGCAAGAGATGCTGTGATAATAGCCATTGAATATACTTCCATGGCATTGCAGCCTCTTGACAGGTCATTTATCTGTGCATTAAGTCCAAGAAGGATCGGTCCGTATGCTTCGAAATTACCCATACGCTGAGCAATCTTATAACCAAGATTACCTGCATCAATGTTAGGGAAGATAAATGTGTTTGCATGTCCTGCCACGGGAGAGTTGGGCGTCTTGTTTCTGGCAACTCTGGGTGATACAGCAGCATCAAACTGAAGCTCACCATCGATCGGGATCTCAGGGAATTTCTCCTGAGCCTTTCTTGTAGCATTCTGCATCTTTGTTACTGAAGGGCTCTTAGCTGATCCCTTTGTCGAAAATGAAAGGAATGCAACCTTGGGGTCTACGCCAAATGCCTTAGCGCAGTCTACTGTTTCCTTACAGATCTCTACAAGCTCATCCTCGTTAGGATCCATATTTATAGCGCAGTCACCCATGGCAATCACTTCGTTGTCCCCTGTAGCTGAAGGGCGAACCAGAATAAAGCATGAGGAAACGATTGTGCTTCCGGGCTTTGTCTTGATGATCTGAAGTGCAGGGCGAACCGTATCAGCTGTTGAATATGTTGCACCACCAAGAAGACAGTCAGCCTTCTTCATCTTAACAAGCATCGTGCCAAAATAATTGGACTGAGAAAGAATCTCCCTTGCCTTTTCAGGTGTCATGCCCTTGCTCTTGCGAAGTTCCACAAATTCTGCGACCATTTCCTCAAAATCAGGATAATTTGCAGGATCTATTATGTTTGCGCCTCTTATGTTGTATCCTGCCTCTTCTGCTGTTTTATTGATAACATCGGGATTACCTAAAAGAATAGGCTTTAAGAAGTTGCTTGCAAGAAGTCTTGAAGCAGCCTCAAGTATTCTCTCATCTTCTCCCTCTGTAAATACTATTGTCTTAGGATTTGCTTTAAGTTTAGCTATCATATCGCCAAAACCGTACATTGTTCTATTCCTCCTGATGATTATTTATAATCTGCGAAAATATAAGACTTCTTACAGTAAAAGCTGTAAAGAAAATATTATGCTAACAACATTATTAATATTTTGTGCGAAACGATTATAACTCCATCCAGTTTTTTACTCAAGAATAGATAAAAAAATATCAATCTTTCATTCAGTCACTATAACAACACCCCAAGGATCAAAGACAGCATCTCCTTTGAGGGGCGGCATCCCATATACACTGCACTTCCCTTTCCGAAAGTATTTCTTGTTATTGCCGCGGTTTTTTCTAATCCGGGATGAGAATAATAAGCCAAAACTTCAGGCGATGCCCCATCTTCAATATTAAGGAGCTCCATAAAATCTCTTACCTTATAAAGATCAGTATCAATTTCTTTCCCCTTGTATATCAGTCTGACATCACCAGGCCACATAAATTCACTGTAGCTTATGCCAAACACTTTTGAAAGTCCGTGAGGAGTCTCGTCATGCCATACTTTTGTATATTCGTTTGCAAAAGCGCTCTTAAATGTAGTAAACAGATTTCCTCCATCTTCCACATATTTTTTCAGAGCATCGATTTCCTCTTGCGAAGCCGCATACATAGCGGGTGTAAACACAAGCTCATATTTGTTTAAGTCCCCGATATTCTGAGGCCAGATAAAATCACATTCAACATTAAGACGGTAAAGCGCTTCATAAATATCCATGAGAACGTCATTATACTTAACGTTAAAAGTCTCATCGATAGGAAAAACATCAAGAGCGGTAAGGGATCTTTGGCTCACATAAATTGCCGCCTTATTGTTCTTTTTAAGGTGCATTATCTTAGAGCCTATCTTCTTAAACTCATTTCCAACAACAGATGCCTCTTTGTAAATAGCATTTTCTTTAAAATCATGGGACAAAACGCCCTTCCAATATGTCTCAAACGAGTTATGGAGTGAATGCCAGTGCCAGTATTCAACCATGTCTGCGCCGTTTGCAATGTGCGCATACGCCTGCTGCCTCAGCTGATTTTTAAAAGGAGTCCATCCGGGAAAGCCCTGCGCCTGCGTTTCAAGCACATAATAATTATTACCCTTCACAGATCTTGTCACATCTCCGCCAAAGGCAATCTCCATACCGGTAAGCTTATCCTGCGAGGGATGATATATATCAACGCCTGCAATATCCAGGACTTTGCAGTTGTCGTACACATCTGTTTCTCCGTTTATACCGTATGAATATCCTATCCAGTTAAAATCGGTATTATGAGTGATAAACTGATCTTCTCTTAGGTACTCTCGCACAATGCCTGCCTGAAATGAAAGAAAGTCAGTTACAGATTTCATGGATTAGTCCGGAAGATCGATGTGCTTGCCATCTCTGTGCATTGAGAACTTATCCATAGGATAATTCTTAAGGTTATCAAGCACCTTTCTTCCATCGGCTTTTGCAAGAAGACCGGCTCTTGCCTTGGTGATTTCAACCTCTGTCTTATGCTTTGAAGGTCCGCCAAGACATCCTCCGGGACAAACCATACCCTCGATAAAGTCTTCGGGGAGCTTGCCCATCTTAAGAAGCGTAAGTGCTTTCTTACAGTCAATACCACCTGCTGCTCTAAGAAGCTTAAGTTCTGATGTGTCCTGACCTCTCTCCTGCATACATTCTATAACTGCATTGGCAACACCGCCACTTGTAGCAAATCTCTTACCCCAGATTGAAGACTCCTGATACTCATCTTCAACAGGCTCAAATTCAATATCCCTGGAGCGCATAAGAGAACGAAGTTCACCGTAAGTAACAACAAAATCAGCATTATCCGGAACTGATGTGTCCTGAGCCTCTGATTTTTTTGCAATGCAGGGACCTATAAATACAGTAACGCATCCGGGATGTGTAGCCTTAAGGTATCTTGAAATAGCACACATAGGAGATACTGTTGTGGACATATTCTCCTTGAACTGATCCGGGAAGTGTTTCTTAAGCATATTGATAAATGCAGGGCAGCATGATGTAGTCATCTTCTTACCTTCTGCGTATGCTTCAGCCCATTCCTTTGACTCATAAGCAGCTGTCATATCACCGCCAAGACCAACTTCAACCATATCTGCAAAGCCAAGCTTTTTAAGCGCATTCTTTACTGCAGCCATTGAGATATTTTCGCCAAACTGTCCCTCTGTCGCAGGAGCGCACATTGCTATGACTTCTTTTCCGGCTTTGATAGCCTCAATTATCTGAACAAGGAATGTTCTTGAACCTATGGCACCGAAAGGACAGCTGTGGATGCAGTGTCCGCACTGGATACACTTATCTTCATCTATTTTGCAGAATCCATATTCATCATAAGTAATAGCTCCAACAGGGCAAGCCTTGTGGCAGGGTCTCTCAAGATGAACTATAGCTCCGTAAGGGCAGGCCTTGGCGCACATTCCGCACTCCTTACACTTGGCGGGATCAATGTGCATTCTTACATCACCGGGATGAATTGCCTCAAATTTACATGAGTTGAGGCATGCCTTACCAATACAGAATCTGCAGTTATCAGTAACAGAAAATGATGCAATGGGGCATTCGTCGCAGGCAGGGTCTATAACCTGAACAATGTTTTGGGACCCCTCATTATAAGTAGGTGCCTGTCCGCATGCCAGTCTGATTCTCTGTCTTACAATTTCTCTTTCCTTATAAACACAGCATCTGTAATCAGGCTTGGGGCCCGGACTTATCTTGAGCACGATCTGTTCCTTATGCTCTTCGTCAAGTTTATCTTCCCACGCAAGTCTGCATACTTCCTCCATAATGTTGTGCTTTAAACTGATTATACCTTTGTCATTTGTTACCATAAAATCTCCTCTAAATCACCGGTTTTATCCGTATACCCCAAAGAAGTATCCTTATCCGGTATTAAACCTGATAGTTGTGCCTCTTAACTAACACTAACATATATTAGCTTAAAGTTCTATGATTCTGCCAAAATCAAACTCTTCGCCGTCGTGTGCCGTTATAAGAAGCGGGGACCTGCCCTGCTTCTCTCTTATATATTTTATTGCCTTTTCCCTGTTTTCTTTGTCAAGTCCCGCAAAGGGCTCATCCATTATCAGCATATCAAAAGGAATTGAGCACGCTCTTACTATCGCTACTCTTCTCTTCATTCCTCCCGACAGCTCTCTTACAGGTTTCTTTAAGCAATCAGCAGGGAGCAGCTTTAAAAGCTCTTCCTCTGCTACCTTTGCGGAATTTTTCTTATTCACCATGACCACATTTTCTATGGCATTAAAATCCTCGCAAAGCCTGTTTTCCTGAAATACAACGCCCGCGTTAAGATATGGATATTTGTAATCCCCCATAAGGTGTACTCTGCCTTCATCCGCTTCCTCAAGACCAAGCAGAATCCTTACCAGCGTAGTCTTTCCTTTTCCGGAAGGTCCGGTTATCACATAGGTATGATCATTTTCTATCTCCAGATTAAAATGATCCAGAACTTTTAGATTACCATAGGATTTTGTTATATTTTCAAGATCAATTGTCATTTACCGCTCCTTTCCCGCAAAAAACATTTAAAAGAAGTGTAATGACTTTCTCCGTGATCCATGATACCAATACAATGACCGCTGTCCATGCAAACAACTCTCCGGTATCAAGATATATTTTTGCGTTGTACAAACCATTTCCCATGGATGATAAAGGCTGCCCTATTACTTCAGCAGCAACACCGCTCTTAAAGCCCATGCCGACAGAAAGCGCGATAGCATTCTTAAATACAGGAAGAACCAGGGGAATATAAATATATCTTATCTGATTAAGCATGGGCATTCTGTATACATATGCCATTTCAATCAGCTTTGTAGCCCTGCTTCTAAGCCCCGTAAGTACTGAAGTATATACTATCGGAAATACAACAAGTGCCGAAATTACTGTTGAAAGATTGCTGTTTCCGATCCATATAAGTACAAGAACAACAAAGCTTGCAACAGGAACCGCCTTGATCATAAGTACTATAGGCGATAAAAATTCATCGAGTATTTTGTATTTGTATGACAGGCTTCCAAGAAGTGTTCCACCAAGAACACCTGCAAAGATCCCTGCCATGATATGCAGATAGGATGATAAGACTGAATCAAAAAAGATTGTATCCTTAGACATCTTCACAAGTGAAGCTATTGTCTGAAAAGGTCCTGCAAAAAGAATATCATTATGAATGATGATCGCAATGATCTGCCAGATGATCAGCCAAAAAAGAACTATACCTATTTTTTTTAATATTTTCATATTATCCCCAAAAAACTAATCCCCATTAAACAATCATTTAAGTGTGAATGCGTAAAAATCATCAGAAGGAACTGAGCCGCCTACTGCCTTAGGATCTGCATTAAATAAAACATCAAGATATCCGGAAAGCGCATCCTTTGCTTCCTGGCCGGATATGCATACAATATTGCACTCAGGCATCGCTACTTCAGCGATTTCTTTTTTCTCTATAATGCCATACTCAGCAACAAGCTCAGCACTTTCAGAAAGCGCACTCTTTGTAAGCTCTGTGCTTCTTTTATGTTCCTCTAAAAATGTAGTCACTTCTTTTTCGTGTTCATCTAAGAAGTCATTTCTAACCACGGTAACACCTGTAAGAAGCTGTGAGCCTTCAGAAATCTTATCCCATTCTCCCGTAAGACTGAAAGCTATTTTGATCTCACTGTTCTTCATTGTTGCAGCTGTTACAAAAGGCTGCGGAAGTACAGCTATCTTTGTGGGATCCTCAGCAAGGATTGCTGCTATCTCTGTTGCTTCTGATTTAAACTCTACATTGCAGTCAGTGACACCGTACTGCTCCAAAAGGTAATTGAGTACATACTCAGGAGATGCTCCCTGGCCTGTTGTTATAACAGTTTTACCGGCAAGATCTTCCATTCCTTTTACTGTATCATCCCCTGTTACGCAATATAAAACGCCAAGAGTATTTATATCAACAAGGCTGACACCGCCTTCTGTTTTATTATATAAAACTGAGGCTACATTAGCTGGAACAAGCGCTATATCAAGGTCGCCCGAAACCACCTTTGCAAGTATCGCATCAGGCTGAGTTTCCATTGTAAACTCATAATTTCCGCTGCAGCTTCCTTCTTCCGATTCCTTCATAAGGTTTACAAGGCCCATTGTTGTAGGTCCTTTAAGTGAACCAACTCTTACAACCTCATAGCTTTCGTCTTCTTCAATATCAGTAGCATTATCAGCATCTTCAGAAATATTTTCAGAAGCTTCAGCTTCTTCAGTTAAGTCTTCTGAATCATTAGTATTTTCATCATTCTGCGCATTACTTGCGCTTTCGTCTGCCTCTGCATTTTCTTCTTCAGTTACTGCTTCCGTTTTTGTTGATTTTAATGTATCTGCATCTTCTTCAGTTGTGCTCTTTTCACCACAAGCCGTAGCAAAAGTCATACAGCAAAGCGAAGCACCAAATAATGTGATAAACTTTTTCTTCATAATATCTGTCTCCGTCCTCTCGAAACTCAGTGCTCTCCACTATCAGAGAACACCATTTTTCATTATAACATAAAAAGGAGAATGATTATTAATCAATTCTCCTTTTAGCCAATTCATATAAAGCCTATATAAGAGCAAAATGTTTCATCGCGTTGCTTATACCGTTATTTTCAAGGGATGTGGTAATGTAGTCGGCATAAGCACTAAGATCATGATATGTTTCACCCATTGCGATTCCGGTCCCTGCGGCTACAAGCATATCTATGTCATTTACACTGTCTCCGAATGAAAAAGTATTCTTAATATCCTCTCCCAAAAGCTCGCAGACCTTTTTGATTCCGGTTCCCTTGTTAAATCCTTTGGGTACCATCTCAACAACGGTATCTGTATGTACTATGTAATCATAGATATCTTCCAGCTTTTTAAAGCATTCGTCTCTTTTTTCAACAGAAACATCTGTTTTGCAGGACAGTTTCTGGATCTCCCATTTGCCCCATGAGTCTTTGATACCGCGAAGCATATCTCCCATCTCTCTTATTACTTTCGCACCATACATATCATCCTTAAAATCCTCTGTTTCAAGATAAAGATGCTTATGTCCTTCAAGAATAGGCTTAAAGTTATATTCCCATATAGTGTTAAGTGTATGGATAATGGTATCCGTATCTATCATTTGGTTATAAATTACTTCATCATTGTACTCGATCATCGTCCCGCAAGCAGATACTATGCCGTCAAATCCGATGCCAAGAAGCTCCTTGTTTGTAACAAAGCCTCGTGATCTTCCTGTATTGATAAAGCATTTATGTCCGTTCTTTCTCGCCTTCCTGATGGCATTTATGGTACTTTGCGGAATTTCATTTTTGTAATTCCACAAAGTGCCGTCTATATCAAAAAATAAAATCATAAATCCAATCCTAAACTATTATCTCCAAAGTCCCCAGAGGAATACGTAAGCTCCTAAAACAGCAGCAAGTGTAAAGGGAATACCAATTCTTGCAAAGTCCTTAAAACTTACTTCATAACCTTCTTTTCTAAGCATTCCAACACCTGCGATGTTGCAGCTTGCACCTACAGGAGTGATATTTCCTCCAAGTGTTGCTCCGCACAGGAGTCCAAAATAAAGAAGATACGGCTCTATTCCAAGAGCAAGTGTTACGCCCTGAAGTACAGGAAGCATTGTCGCAACATAAGGAATGTTATCGATAAATGCAGATATAAGTACAGAACCCCATACAACTATTGTAAAGAGAGCAAAGAGATTATTTCCGCCTGCAGTTACAATGAGATTTGCAAGATCATCTACGAGTCCTACATTTGTAACACCGCCTATTACCATGAAAAGTCCTGTAAGAAGGAGGACTGTATCATAGTCAAGATTCTTTACAACCTTAGTAATGCGTTCAAAATCATGATCCTTGATATACTCCCAAGCCATTCCGACAAGTGAGCAAACAAGACAGATCATACCGTTTGTGATCTCAGGTTTATTTTCTATAAAAGAAGCTCCCATAAGAAGTACTACATGGGCAACCATCATAATTGTAGGAACGTAATCGGTTACCACAGTCTTTTCCGTAGATGAAACGGGCTCTTTGTCCTTTCTAAAGAGGAGCATCATGATTGGAACCGTAAGAATAGCGCCAAGCTCAACTGCAAAGAATATGCCAAGTCTCTTATTCATCCAGAAGAAGTCCATAAAGTCCATTCCGGCATAAGCACCAAGCATTATTGATGTTGTATCACCTACAAGTGTCGCTGCTCCCTGAAGGTTTGATGAAACCGCAATTGAAATTATCATGGGAACAGGGTTTATCTTAAGCTTTTTACAGATTGCAAGTCCGACAGGGGCAACCATAAGAAGTGTAGCCACATTGTCGATAAATGCAGATATTATGCCCGAAAAAAGAGACATAAAAATTGTTACCCACATTACATTGGGAGCAAGATCAAGAAGCTTGTCCGCTATAAGATTAGGCATCTTGGATTCGATAAAGTAGTCAACAAGCAGCAATGTTCCGAATATCATAAGAAGAACATTCCAGTCAACTACCTCCAAAACCTCTGTGTAAGGAAGAATGCCGGTAACAATATAGATTCCCGCAACAACAAGTGCTATGATCGCACGTCTTTTCGGAAATGCAATAAGTCCTACATACATTGCAATAAATAAAATGATTGCCAGTGTTTTCATTAGATAATAATCCTTTCAGTATCAGTTTTTAAATAGAACATTGCAGTCATTTCTGCAAAATCCTGTTAATTATATCATGTTTATGCTCTTGTGAGCCATTAAATCAAATTAATCGAATTTCCTAAGCTCCGAATATGCCAGCGGCACTGTAATTACAAGTGAGAGTATATCTGCTACCGCCTGTGTTATTTCAACGCCGAATATTCCAAATACTCTTGGAAGTATAAGGATCAGAGGTATAAAGAAAATACCGTTTCTTGCAGACGAAGTGATCGTTGCTTTCATTCCTTTTCCAATGGACTGAAGCATCATGTTGCTTATAACTATGCATCCGCTTAAGGGAAGAGTTGCCGCCTGCCATCTAAGCGCAACTGCTCCAACAGCTATAACATCAGGATCTTTTCTGAAAACAGAAATGATAAAAGGAGCATTGATAAAGCACAAAACACCTATCACTGTAAGAAATATCGTCGAATACTTAACACAGAAGAAATACCCTTCCTTTACCCTCTTCTTAAGACCTGCTCCGTAATTAAAAGAGCACACAGGCTGATACCCTTGTCCAAATCCGATAAGAGCTGAGGCCATCATCATCATGACTCTGGTAGTAACGGACATACCCGCGATTGCAGCATCCCCGCCCATACTTCCTGCCGCTTTGTTTAAAAGAAGCGTCGAAAGCGCAGCAAGCCCCTGTCTGAATAATGAAGGTGCCCCTCCGTTTATTATTTCCTTGATAAAATGAAAATTGATATGAACGTTACTTAGATGGATCCTAATGTTACCGCCTTTTTTGCTTCCAATGTAGAGAACAGCAAAGCTGGTAATCTGTCCCATGATCGTCGCAATTGCAGCGCCTGAAACACCCATTTTGAATCCCAGAATAAGAAGCGGATCAAGTATCAGATTCATAAGCGCACCGCTCATAAGACCTGCCATTGCATATACGGCACTTCCCTGAAATCTAAGCTGATTGTTTATGACAAACTGCCCGGTCATAAACGGTGCTCCAATGAGGATTATCCTCATATAATTTCTGGTATCTTCAAGAGTGGTCTCTGTAGAACCGATCAGTCTCGCTAAATCGTCAATAAAAAAATTGCCAGCTACAGCCATTACAATGCCCATCAAAATGGCAAGTGCAAAGCCCGTAGCTGCCATATTACTTGCTTCTTCGTTATTTCCTGCACCAAGCATTCTCGATAAATAATTACCGGAGCCATGTCCAAAGAAGAATCCAAGAGCCTGGATAAGAGCCATTACGGTAAATACAAGTCCAACAGCGGCGGTTGCCTCCGTAGATATTTTTCCAACAAAAAATGTATCAGCAGTATTGTAAATTGCAGTCACCAGCATGCTTATAATTGTGGGTATCGCCAGCTTGATTATGAGCTCGGGAACCGGTGTCTGTATCATCATCTCCCGTCTTCTTTGGTTTTTATCCATAAATCCTACTCTTGTTAATATTTTTATTAAGGGAAATCACATTCCCTTCTTGATCCTTAGAATATTCTGCCCATTCTTATACTCATATTCCACATCATCCATGCTCTTCTTAACCATGAATATTCCAAGTCCCCCTATCTGCCTCTCTTCAGCACTCAGAGATACATCAGGATCTTCCTTGGCAAGCGGATCATACGGAACACCATTGTCAATGAAAGTCAGAACAGCAGAAAGCGGTTCTTTTATAATTTCAACTCTGATAGTCGCATTCCCTGTCTCAGGGCTATATGCATAATGAGCAATATTGACAAAAATCTCTTCAACTGCAACATCTATCTGCATCTGAATTTTCATACTGCATCCGACTTCTTCGATCTGTTCATCAACAAATGCAAGTACTTCATTCAGATTTTCAACTTTTGCCTCAATATCGAGTTGTCGCATATTAGTTTCCCCTCATCTAAAAAACTCTATTTGCGCTACATTATAATTATAAACTCTTTTGCGTCAAAAAAACACCAAAAAATTATTTAATTATAAATACATTTTTCTTTTTCTCTCAATCATTTGGCTTATGTCGTTCATATAAAGGGTCACATCCTTTACATTATCGCATCTTTCAATGCGTCCATCCCCATAAACTCTCTTTGAAACAGTACCTGCTCCAAGCGCAACTATAGACTGCACCTCTTCCATCATAAGAATATTGTAAATACCTGCTTTTCCTTCCTCTGCATAACCTGTATTTTCCAGATTTCCGGAGATGTTTTTCTGTCTGTACATGTAGTAAGGCATAAGCCCCATACTGCGCGCACCGGCAGCAGCTATTTCCATCATCCTTCCCGTATCACTCTCAAGGAAGTACCCTTCATTTCTTATATGCTCCGCAAGTCGTGAACCCCGCTTTACAGAAAGAGAATGAACCGTAAGATCATTTGGTCTTAGCTTTTCTATCTCGCGCATGGTATGCTCCACATCGCTAAGCTCTTCGCCCGGAAGTCCCAGGATAATGTCCATATTTATATTATCAAAGCCTTCTTCCCTGGCCATATTGTAAGCATCCACAAACTGAGCTACGCTGTGCTGCCTTCCAATTCTCTTTAATGTCTCATCGCTCATCGTCTGAGGATTTACAGATATCCTCGAAACGCCGCACTCCTTCATGGCTCTTAATTTATCTCTTGTTATGGAATCGGGTCTTCCGGACTCAACTGTAAATTCAGAAATATTACTGATGTCAATTTTATTGCCAAGATATCCTATAAGCCTTCTTATCTGGTCGGGCTCCAAAGTCGTGGGTGTGCCTCCGCCTATGTATACGGAGTTAACCTTTTTATTGCCAAAAGCTTCAGCCACGAAGTCGATTTCCTTTTCAAGACAGGTCAGATAATCTCCGACCCTCTTAGCCCACGTAACTATCGGGAATGAAGTAAATGAGCAGTACAGGCATGTCGTAGGACAAAAAGGGATTCCTATATATATGCTGTAGCCATCCTCATGATCGATCGAGTCAAGGATTGCCTTTTCCCTTTTGGCAATCCCAATAGATAAATCTATTTTTTCATCGGATACAAAAAACGTATCCTTCATGTACTCCCTTATCTCATCGGAATTTTTGCCCTCATAGAGCATCTGCATCGGAATCCTAGTAGGTCTTATTCCGGTAAGTGCTCCCCATGGCAGTTCGTGTCCGACTTTTTGTGAAAGCTGGCTGTACATAAGCTGCTTTAAGGCATTTTTAGGTGTGCTCTTAGATGCTTTAGTCCCATTTGTGGAATTATCGGAAAGGTCATTATCTTCTGTAAAGTTAGCCTTCCCTTCCTGGAGCTTTTCACCGTTTTCCAGGATTATCATCTCCACATTCTTATTCTCATCATCAAAGATCATATCTATCTTAAAGATTTCTTTTTCAAGGCTGCCGTTTTCCTTCTTTGCCTCTATCTCTTCTTTTGTCAAAACAAGAACATCTTCTGAAGGATAGAATGCCTTCACAAGAGAATGAATGTCATATTTAAATCTGTCTTTACTTACTTCTACTAAAATCAATTTTCTTAGAACTTCCTTTATAAAAATGAATTGTATTTTTTCTCATAGCCAATGGTCGTGGCCGGTCCGTGCCCCGGATATACTATCGTTTCATCAGGCAAAACAAGAAGCTTTTCCCTGCACGATCTGACAAGCGCGCTCATTGATCCTCCGGGAAAATCAGTCCTTCCGACCGAACCCTCAAAAAGTGTATCTCCGCTTATCAGTATCCGATCTTCATAAAAATAATAGCAGCAGCTTCCTTCCGTATGGCCCGGAGTTGCAAGAAGTCTGAACTTAAGACCTGCTGCTGACAATTCCTCATTATCCTTCAAAAATCCATCCGGATTTACAGTAAGATTTAATCCATAATCAGCAGATAGGTTGTACTCTGTATCCTCGCAGAGGCGTTTTTCATTTTCATAGCAGTAAACCTTTGCACCCGATAGTTCCGCAAGCTCTTTCAAGCCGCCTATATGATCAAAATGCGCGTGGGTAAGGTATATCGCTTCTACGCAAAAGTTTCTGTCCTTAAGTGCTTCGTATATTCTGTCCCCGCTGTCTGCAGGATCAAAGAAAACAACGGGTGTTGGCTCATCTGTACCTGTGCCCGCTTCATGGTCTTTTCCGTCTTCCTTATAAACAAAATAGCAATTAGTCTGCACCATTCCAAGCATCATAGAACCAACTGCAGCTTCGCCTATCTCTCTTTTTTTCATATACACTCCACCAATAACAAAAATATACTGAGCTAAATGCTCAGTATATCAACCTGTTGTTCTCTCTATATCAATAACGCTATCGATATTTCTTATCTTATCAACAATTTCGCCAAGTTCTTCTCTGCTGGCTACCTGGAAAGATGTCTCCATTGTAGCAAGTCCCTGTTTGCTGGTCCTTGTGTTCATGGAAATGATATCAACATTCTTTTCAGTAAGAGCCCTTGATACATCTGCAAGAAGTCCGGGTCTGTTATTTGCAAATATGTTAATAGTCGCAACATATTTTTCGCCAAGCGCTCTGCTCTCCCATTTGGCCTCAATGAGTCTTGTCCTGTCTTCATTTTGCATGTTCTGCACGTTTACGCAGTCTTTTCTGTGAATAGAAACTCCTCGGCCTCTTGTGACAAATCCGACAATCGGATCTCCGGGAACAGGATTGCAGCACTTCGAAAATCTTACAGCAACATCATGGATGCCTTTAACGATAATGGCACTTCCGCTACTGCTGACCTTCGGAGTAACACTCGTCTCCGCAACCGCAAGAAGAACTTCCTCATCTGTAATATTCCTCTTGTGATCCTTATCGTACAGTTCAAGTATCTTGTTTACGACCTGGCCTTCCTTTAGTCCGCCATGTCCAATTGCAGCAAGGATCGCATCCCAGCTGTGGAAACCATACTTCCTGACAATGATTTCCTGATACTCCTGCTTCATCACACCGTAAATGTCAATTCCTTTGGCTTTACAGTAATCAATCAAAAGTTCCTTACCCCTGTTGATATTTTCTTCCTTGAACTCATGTCTGAACCACTGATTGATCTTGTTCTTAGTGGATGTGCTTCCGACAATACTAAGCCAGTCTCTGCTGGGTCCCTTTGAATTCTGGCTGGTAAGGATTTCTATTCTGTCACCGTTCTGGATCCTGTAATCAATAGGAACAAGCTTTCCGTTTACCTTTGCTCCTATCATCTTATTTCCAACAGCACTATGTATGCTGTATGCAAAATCTATTGGTGTAGAGCCTGCAGGTAGATTCTTGACTTCGCCGTTTGGAGTAAAGCAGTATACATCCTCAGAAAACAGGTTCAGATCGCTCTTTAAGAGATTCATGAATTCCTGGTTATCCGACATGTCCTGTTGCCACTCCAGGATCTGTCTCAGCCATGTAAGCTTCTCTTCTTCCTGGCCTTCTACGTGCTTTCCGTCAGAAGCTTCTTTATATTTCCAATGCGCAGCAATACCGTATTCAGCTGCGCGGTGCATATCATAGGTTCTGATCTGTATTTCAAAGGGCTGTCCCGATGCGCCGATAAGAGTCGTATGAAGTGACTGATACATATTGGGCTTGGGCATCGCAATATAGTCCTTGAATCGTCCGGGAATAGGCTTATACAGCTCATGGATAACACCAAGAGATGCATAGCAGTCCTTTACGGAATCGACTATTATCCTGACAGCAAACAGATCGTATATCTGATCCAGAGTTTTACCCTGGTTGTGCATTTTCTTATATATACTGAAAAAGTGTTTTACTCTTCCGTTTACTTCGCCGTTTATTCCGGCATTTTTAATGTGATTTTTTACTTCATCACATATCTCGTCGACATATTTTTCACGCTCAATCTTTCTCTGCGCAACTCTCTTTACAAGATCGTAGTAAATATCCGGTTCAAGATATTTAAGTGAAAGGTCATCAAGCTCGATCTTGATCTTGCTGATACCAAGCCTTCCCGCTATAGGGCTGTATATATCAAGTGTTTCCTGCGCGATCCTCTGCTGCTTTTCAGGCGGCATATGCTTGAGAGTACGCATATTATGCAGTCTGTCCGCAAGCTTTATAAGGATTACTCTGATATCCTTTGCCATTGCAAGGAACATCTTTCTAAGGTTCTGAGCCTGCATCTCCATCTGATCGGGAGTTTTCTTTGCATAATCTCCGGAAAGAGCAAGGCTCTGCAACTTGGTCACACCGTCTACAAGAAGCGCAACATCTGCACCAAACTGCTCCTCAACCTGTTCCTTGGTATAGATAGTATCTTCAACGACATCGTGAAGAAGACCTGCTGCGATTGTTTCCTTATCAAGTTCCAGATCTGCAAGAATTATCGCAACGCAGAGCGGATGAATAATATAAGGCTCACCTGACTTTCGCAGCTGCTCCTTATGAGCCTCTGCGGCAGCCTGATAAGCCTTTTCAATAAGCGTAATGTCATCTGAAGGATGATATTTATGGACACGTTTAATAAGCCCTTCATAAAGGGCTTCAGGGGTCTGAAACTCATCTATAGATTCAATTTTGCCATCATCAAATTCTGTTGCCCCCATGTGTCCTCCAAATAACTGTTATTATTTTCCTTCGTAAGAAAGTGCTGCATAAAGCTTATAAGGTGCGATAGCTTCTCTGCCCTTAAGTCCCTTAAGCTCCATCATTGTAAGAACACCTACAACTTCTCCGCCAAGGCGCTCAATAAGCCTGCACATAGCTTTAATAGTACCACCTGTAGCAATAAGGTCATCAACGATAAGAACCTTCTGACCGGGTTTGATGGAATCCTTGTGCATCTCAACTACAGCCTTGCCGTATTCAAGGTCATATGATTCCTCGATTGTATCCCAGGGAAGCTTGCCCTTTTTTCTGACCATAACAAAGCCCTTGTGAAGATTGTAGGCGATTGCTGTTCCGAAGATAAAGCCTCTTGACTCTGCTCCTACAACCACATCAAAATCGATATCTTTTACAAGATCCTGCATTTCATTTATAGCCATATGAAGTCCATCCGGATCCTGTAATACGCTTGTGATGTCGCGAAACATTACTCCCGGCTCAGGGAAATCCGGCACTGTTCTTACATACTCATCTAATTTTTTCATTCTGTTACCTCTATATCTTTTAATAAAATCATCCTGCATATATAAACAATACATGCAGGATATCAATATAATTAACTAAATAATTATAGCATTTTTTCCCAAAAATAGAAACATAATAATTATTGGCAGGTTCTACTCAAGGTTAAACTGTATTGTTTCTCCTCCGAGATCTCCTATAAGACCCAGGCTGTCAATGCTCTTAACCTTTGCAGCATCCATCTGCTTTACAAGTACCATACTCACCTTGTCACCGGCTTTTATCGTTCCCTTAAAGGTACTCAGATCATTGTCAAGCCATGTAACATTTGTATATCCTACATTCTTGCCGTTTAAAACAACCTGGAAATGAGGATTTCCTTTCTCCATATCAACACTCATATCAGAGCCGCTCGTATTTGATATCCTGAAGTTCAGAATAAGAAGCTTTCTTCCGGCTTCCGCATTTATAACAAATACATCATCGTCATCAGGATATGAACCTGCAACGCTGTAACCGGAATATGTAAGGAATATTCCCTTGGAAAGCTCCTGTCTCATGCCATCAACAGTTTTATCTGCGCTCTGGACAAGCTCCTCCTGAGAAGAATCTTCCTGCAAAGGCTCTTCCTTATCTTCTGAAGTGTTATCGCCATCCTCAGACTCATCCGCCGTTTTGTTGTCTTCGGCCTTTGTTTCCTCTTTGGCAGTTTCGCTATCTTCTGTTTTTTCTTCGTCGTCTGTTTTTTCAGTATCAGACGCTGCTGCTTCTCCCTGTTTTAATTCATCCTCATATTCATCAAGGAGCTTTGAAATATCATCTTCATCTTCGCCATCTGATGAAACATCAACCTTTACCTGATCATCGGATTTTTCCTCTGATTGAGAATCTGTTTTGCTCTCATCCGTGGTCTGTGGCTTTTCTGTATCAGTCTCATCAAGCTTTGCGACATCTTCTGTTTCTTCTGATCCATCTGTTTCAGGATTAAGCTCTGCATTTTCAACAGCCTCCTGATTAAGCGCATCTCTCTCAGCTTTTCGCTTTTCTCTTTCTTCTTTTTCTATCTGTTTTTGAAGCTCAAGCGCACTTATAGACGATAGCCTTTCAACCCCGTTATTTGAATACTTCATAAGAAGGCTCACAGCATACTGTACAGTCTGATCATACTGTTCATCTGTCATTTCCGGAAAAGACGAGCAGCCTGTAAGAAGCAGTGCAGCTGTTAAACTTATGAAAAGTGCCCTCACACTCTTGTTCTTCATAAATGCCTCCTCGCAGAATCACCTGGTTTCAAGATCAAACCAGAATTCCACACCATTATCATAGTTCCTTACACCATATTCCTGGTGCATGGATTCCATAATCGCTTTTACGATCGAAAGTCCGACTCCGCTTCCACCGTAAGCTCTGGTTCTTGCCTTATCGACCTTATAAAACTTCTCCCAGATATGGTCTATACTATCTTCAGGTATCGGGTCTCCGGTATTAAATACCGATACTCTTACTCTGTCTTCGAGCTTTTCAAGCTTTATTTCTATGATGTTATCCCCGCCAATATGGTTTAATGCGTTGCTGAAGTAATTCATAAGAACTTCTTCTGTCTTAAATTCATCCGCCCAAACATATATTGGTCCGTAGTCTGCCATCTGGACTGTGGCATTTTTCTCCTTCGTTAATATTTCGGATGATTTCACATAATTCTTTATAGTTGCTGTTATGTCAAATCTCTCCATATTAACAACATCATTGCCAAACTCAAGCTGATTGAGTGTAAGAAGCTTTTTAACAAGAGTATCCATCTTGGAAGCTTCATCCCTTATTACCTCGCAGTAAAAGTCCATGCTGTCGGGATCATCACTGATTCCCTCCTGAAGACCTTCCGCATATCCCTGAATAAGCGCTATGGGAGTTTTAAGCTCATGCGAAACATTTGACAAAAACTCCCTTCGCATTTCATCAATTTCTTCTTTTCTTGCAATATCCTGCTTCAGCTCTATGTTTGCTGATTTTAATTCTTTAATGGTAGTTTCCAGCGTCTCAGAGAGTTCGTTTATATTATCGCCCAGGATATCCACTTCATTTTTGTTTTTATTCTTCGACTTGTACTTGGCTTCGAAGTTAAGATTTTTCATCTCACTCGAAATATCAGTAAGCTCAAGTATAGGTCTTGTAACTCTGTTACTTAAATACAAAATGCATACAGATCCGATGATAATGGCAATTACACCTACGGTTGTCATAAATCTGTTTGATATGCCAACACTCTCTCTTATTCCCGCAAGCGCACTTCTAACCATTACGATATATCCGGAATCGATGACACCCCAGATTTCCAGATATTCAGTGTTCATTCTCATATCTGTCTCTATCTGAATGGTGTAATCATCGGTTTTTTCAATTATTTTCCTGCCGCTTACAACCGGCGCCATTATATCTTCGCCGATCAGGTTATCCCACAAAATATGAGCCATATATTCGGCATCACTTGATGAAGATTTGATCATCTGTGAATCCGCATCAAGTACGATAAGCTCTATTCCATACGTATCGCAGATGCTCTGAAGCTCTATGTCGTAATCTTCAGTCTGGAAGCTTCCGTCTGAAGATGCATCATTTATGCTGTCAAAAGCGCTTTTTACCACATTTGTCTGATGCGATATATAAACCCGCTCCAAAAAAGCCTGATTGATTATTATGCAAAAGGCAATCATGCCTGCCATTACCAGTAAAAACAGAATATTGAATTCTGTTCTCAGAGAAAGCTTTACTTTCTTTTCATTTTTATTTTTACTTCCAAAAGCCATCTGTTAAACCTCGAATTTGTATCCCATTCCCCAGATAGTTTTTATCAGCTCTCCCTTTTCTCCCATCTTTCCGCGAAGCTTCTTTACATGAGTATCGATTGTTCTCGCATCTCCGAAATAATCATAATTCCATACATTGTTCAGAATTTTTTCTCTTGAAAGTGCTATTCCCTTGTTTTCTATAAAATATGACAAAAGCTCAAATTCCTTGAAGCTAAGTTCTATCTCTTTTCCATCGATCGTAACATTGTGTGCAGCTTTGTTGATAACAATTCCGCCTGCTTCAACAATGTCTTCGCTTGTCACCTGTGATGTACGCCTAAGTATCGCATCAACCCTTGCAACGAGGATCTTGGGACTAAACGGCTTTGCTATATATTCATCTACGCCCAGCTCAAATCCCTGAAGTTCATCTCTTTCTTCTGTTTTAGCTGTAAGCATGATGATCGGAACCTTTGAATAAGCTCTTACTTCCTTGCAAACCTGCCACCCGTCCATCTTAGGCATCATAACATCGAGAATAATAAGTGCTATATCATTGTCAGCAAAAAAGATATCCAAAGCTTTTTGTCCATCCTCTGCCTCTACTACTTCAAAATTATTTTTTACAAGGAAGTCCCTGACGAGCTTCCTCATTCTGGCCTCATCATCTACAACCAGTATTTTAAGTTTTGTATCCATATTAACTCACTCTCCCTGATAATAATCGGTCGTATCTTCTATCTTTAATTCTCTTTCCTTTTCACGTACGGCCTTTTCTCTCTCCTGCAAAGACTGCTCCCAATCAGCATATCTGTTGGTAACATTCTGCTTGTAATTAACTATATTATCCGTTTCTGCGTGTAATGCAACATAAAACATCGCACCAACCAAAAAAACAAGCACAATATTCATCGCAACAAGCAGGATCATTGTAACTTTAATATCCCTTTTTTTCTTTACCGGTGTCGTAATTCTGAGCTTGGGATGATATTCATCAGGCAGCGCAGCATTAGTAATCTTGGTACTTACTTCTATGGGTGTGAGTTCATCCTCACTTACTCCTGCTTCGATCAGGTTGTCCCTTAGAAGTGACAGATATGTCCATCCGATCGGTGTAGCAAAAATCTTATTGGATATCGCCTTTTCATATACTTCCTGGAGATCAGAAACCTTAGTTGATCTGACTTTCTGCCCCAGTATCTTTATTTTCCTTGCATCAAGTCTTGCCTTATCGGCATCTTCCATGGACAAAAACAAAAATCCCTCAACCGTAAGATCCTTAGGATCTATCCCGTGACCTATGGTCTTGTTTTCTTCAGGCTCTTTGCCCTTTCCCTCTTCCGGCTTTTTGTCACTCTCATCTTCTTTTACATTTTCTGCCGGTTCAGGTTCTTTTTGCTTTTGCTCATTTTCATCCGGCTGTTCAATTTCAGAGCTGTTTACTTCATCTGCCATAACCTTCTCCATAAGCTGCTATAAATACGCTTACACTTCTGGCCTTTAATCTCCAGTTTGGAACCGATAAAGGCTTTGGTCTGTTATTAAAATATCTCTTGTCTTCTGCAGCAGTATCGACAACCAGTGCCCAATATGCCCCATCCGGTGGATTAGGAAGTGTGATCTGAACATCTTCCCAATATACATTTATGGACATAAGCACTACATCATCATGGCCTTTTTTCCTGACATATCCCGCATAAACAACGCTGATAACCTTAGTATTATCATTTATATCCTTGTTGTAAGGATTGTCAGAAAAAACAGTAATATTCGGAAATCCCGACATAGCAGGCTTTAAATCCTTCCTGATAGCAGGATGTTTTCTTCTGAACTGGATCATGTCTCTGTAAAAGTCAAAATACTGTTTGTGTTCATTAAGCCTATTCCAGTCAAGCCATGAAACCTCGTTATCCTGACAATATGCGTTATTATTGCCAAACTGTGTATTAGCAAATTCATCTCCCGCAAGTATCATCGGAGTTCCTCTGCTGCACATTAAAACAGTGATGGCATTTCTCATCATCTTAAATCTAAGAGACATTATCTCAGTATTATCGGTCTCTCCCTCGCATCCACAGTTCCAGCTTCTGTTGTCATCAGCACCGTCCGTGTTGTTCCATCCATTAGCCTCGTTATGCTTTTCATTGTATGAAAACATATCGTAGAGTGTAAAGCCGTCATGACATGTAATAAAGTTGATAGAGGAATCATATCCCGCATATCCCCATCCATACATATCAATAGAGCCGGTAATACGTCTCACCGCATCGGGCGCTGCCCAATAATCTCCCTTAAGGAAAGATCTGATGCTGTCTCTGTATTTTCCGTTCCACTCAGCCCATCTTCCCCATGAAGGGAAGCTTCCTACCTGATACATTCCACCTGCATCCCAGGCTTCTGCTATCAGTTTGACATCTCCAAGTATCGGATCAAAAGCAAGTCTCTGAAGAAGCGGAGGCTGATCCATAGGAGCGCCATCCTGGTTTCTTCCAAGGATGCTTGCAAGATCGAATCTGAATCCGTCAATCTTGTATTCCTCAACCCAGTAGTGAAGACATTCAACTATCATCTGCTGAACCATAGGATGGTTACAGTTAAGGGTATTTCCGCATCCGCTGAAATTGTAATAATCCCCATCCGGAGTCAACATATAATATATATTATTATCAAAACCTTTAAAAGAAATAAAAGGACCGTTTTTATTTCCCTCTGCAGTATGATTAAATACTACATCAAGAATAACTTCTATTCCGTTTTCCTTAAGAAGTTTTATCATCTCCTTGAGTTCGAAGCCCTCATGATTATATTCTTCCGATGAAGCATAACTTGTATTGGGGGCAAAAAAGCTTACTGTATTGTATCCCCAATAATCCAGAAGAGTTCTGCCGTTTACTACTCTCTTATCTCTTGTTTCATCAAATTCAAATATAGGCATGAGCTCAACTGCAGTTACGCCAAGGCGTTTTAAATACTCAACCTTTTCCATTATTCCGGCAAAAGAGCCCCTGCACTTAACGCCGGAAGACTCATGCATGGAAAATCCTCTAACATGCATTTCGTATATTATAGAGTCGCTCATAGGTGTCTTAAGCCAGGTCGTCTTACCCCAGTCAAAATCCGAGCGCACAACCCTTGCCCTGTAAGCTCCCTCGATATTTCTTGTTTCGCCCCATACTCTCTGTCCTGCAACAGCCTTCGCATAAGGATCAAGGAGTACATGGTTATAATCAAACAACAGACCCTTCTGCTCATCCCATGGACCATCTATACGATAGCCATATTCCAGATTTTCAATCTTAAGGCCAAAAACAAGCATTGAATGAACCTTTCCTATGCGATAGCTCTCCGGAAAGGTGATAGATGCAAAGGGCTTATTGTCTCCTCTGTGATACAAAAGCAGAGTAACCTTGGTTGCACCGTTGGAATAAACCGTAAAATTAACTCCGTCAGTAAGTGCAGTTGCCCCATTCATGTCATAAAGTCCCGGACGAACTCGGAAGCCATTAATCGTATCGGCAGCCACCATCTGGCGCTTATCTTCAACTCTTCGCATCTCCTTGTTCCAGGAATTTACATTTATTATCCCCTTAGGTCTTTGCCTTTTGAATTCAGCCATGAATTTTCACCACTTATTTGTTTTTGGTTTCAAGGTACCAAAAACATTTCCCCAACATAATCTTTGTCATAACATACTACTCTAATCATAACATAATTAAGGTGATTATAGCAATTTTATCGCAATAAATTATCGTTTTATTGATTATAAAAAGGAAGTACATCACAAAAAATGATGTACTCCCTTTACTATTTTACATATAAAACGGAATCAAGCCTTCAAATGAAGGTTACCTCTATTTATGCAGGATATGCACCGTTCTTAGTATCTGCCTGTGTAAGGTCAACCTTCTCCTGCTGTGCAAGTCTGTACTTAAAGAAGTCAGTTGCAACCTGAGGGAACAATGCGTATGAGAGAACGTCCTCATCCTGTTGCTTCCACTGCTTGCAGTCCTCTTCGAACTTAGCAAGTCCGGGAGCGAGCTTATCTGCAGGTCTGCATGTGATAACCTCTCTGTCGCCGATGATCTTCTTCTGAACTTCAGGATTGAAAGGTTTAATTGTCTTACCATATTCACCTGCAAGAAGATCCTTTGTCTGGTCTGTAGCAACCTTGTAACGCTCGCCCATAAGAACGTTCATAACTGCCTGAGTACCAACAATCTGTGAAGAAGGTGTAACAAGCGGAGGCTCACCGAAGTCCTTACGAACCCGAGGGATCTCCTCAAGTACTGTATTGTACTTGTCGCTTGCATTCTGCTCTTTCAGCTGACTAACCATGTTGGAAAGCATACCGCCGGGAACCTGATACATAAGAGTCTTGATGTTAACACCAAGAACCTTAGGGTCCATAAGTCCGCTAGCAAGGCACTCTTCTCTGTAAGGTCTGAAGTAATCAGCAACCTCAGCAAGAAGCTTCTGATCGAGACCAGTATCAAATTCCTGTCCCTTGAATGCCTCTACCATAACTTCTGTAGCAGGCTGTGATGTACCAAGTGCAAAAGGTGAGATAGCGCAGTCGATGATATCAACGCCTGCTTCTGCAGCCTTAAGATATGTCATACTTGCAACACCTGATGTGTAGTGAGTATGAAGATCGATAGGAAGGCTTGTAGCACTCTTTAATGCCTTTACGAGCTTCTCTGCCTCATAAGGAAGAAGAAGACCTGCCATATCCTTGATACAGATTGAATCAGCGCCCATTGCCTCGATTTCTTTAGCGATGTTCATCCAGTACTCTTCTGTATAAGCATCACCAAGTGTATAAGCAAGAGCTATCTGAGCGTGACCGCCCTCTTTCTTACAAGCCTTTACTGATGTTTCAAGGTTTCTAAGGTCGTTAAGGCAGTCAAAGATACGGATTATATCAATACCGTTAGCGATTGACTTCTGAACGAAATATTCAACAACATCATCAGGATAGTGCTTGTATCCAAGGATGTTCTGTCCACGAAGAAGCATCTGCAGCTTTGTGTTCTTGAAGCCGTCTCTGAGCTTTCTAAGTCTCTCCCACGGATCTTCTTTAAGGAATCTCATGGAAGCATCAAATGTAGCACCACCCCAGCACTCTACTGAGTTATATCCGATCTTATCCATTGTGGGAATGATCGGGAGCATCAGTTCTGTAGGCATTCTTGTTGCGATCAGTGACTGATGTGCATCACGCAGAACTGTCTCTGTAATTTTAATTGGCTTTGCCATAATTTTTTCTCCTTTATTATATTATTGATTCACGGATTTCTTCGTGCTACGCACTCTCGAAATCCTACAAACATTCGCAATCCATGCTATCGCATTACTTGCTCATGTTTGTTTAGTTATCAAATACATATGAAATTGTGCAAGCACATTTCATATGTGCTTGATAACAATAATCAATCAGAATACTCCAAATACAGCCATGAATGTACCCGCAACGACTGCGGTACCAACAACACCTGCAACGTTAGGTCCCATAGCATGCATCAAAAGGAAATTGCTGGGATCGTATTCTGCACCGACCTTCTGTGATACTCTCGCAGCCATAGGTACGGCAGATACACCTGCAGAACCGATAAGCGGATTAACCTTACCACCTGTGATAACGCACATAAGCTTACCGAACAGAGTTCCTGCTGCAGTTCCGATTACGAAAGCAATAAGTCCAAGTATAACGATCTTGATTGTTGTGATGTTAAGGAAAGCCTCAGCACTTGTTGTAGCACCAACTGATGTACCAAGCATGATAACTACGATGTACATAAGTGCGTTAGATGCAGTCTCCTGAAGCTGACGAACAACTCCGGACTCTCTAAAGAGGTTACCAAGCATCAGCATACCGATAAGAGGAGCTGTTGTAGGAAGGATCATACTTACTACAATAGTAACTACTATCGGGAAAAGGATCTTCTCAAGCTTTGATACGGGGCGAAGCTGCTGCATACGGATCTTTCTTTCCTTATCTGTAGTAAGAAGCTTCATTACCGGAGGCTGGATGATCGGTACAAGTGACATGTACGAATAAGCAGCAACCGCGATAGGTCCGAGTATCGTAGTCTGATTAAGTTTTGTGGCAAGGAAGATGGATGTCGGTCCATCAGCACCACCGATGATTGAAATTGCTGCAGCCTGCTGATCATTGAATCCCATAGCGATAGCCATGAAATATGCTGAAAAGATACCAAACTGTGCAGCTGCTCCCATAAGGAAGCTCTTAGGATTTGCAATAAGCGGTCCAAAGTCCGTCATTGCTCCTACACCCATGAAGATAAGTGAAGGCATTATAGCCCACTCATCAAGCAGGTAGAAATAATAAAGCAGTCCGCCTACACCATTCGATGACTTATCTATGGACAGCATGATGTCCGGATAGATATTTACAAGCAACATACCGAAAGAGATAGGGACCAAAAGAAGTGGTTCGAAATCTTTGGCAATAGCCAGATACATGAATATGAGTGCCACAACAACCATGATATAGTTACCCGGTGTCATTGTGGTAAATGCTGTCTGCTGCCAGAGATTCGATAATGTGTTTACTATGTAATCCATTTAACGACCTCCGTCTAGTTAACTCCTATTCTTTAGTTCATCGTTGCAAGTACACCGCCGGCCTCAACTGAATCGCCTACAGCCACGTCGATACTTGCTACAGTTCCATCCTGAGGAGCAACCATAGGAATCTCCATCTTCATTGATTCCATAGTGACAACTGTGTCGCCCTTCTTAACAGCCTGACCTACAGCAGCATCAATTCTAAGAACCTTACCTGCTGCACCAGCTGTAACCTTTACAGAGCCTGCGCCTGCACTTGCCTTCTTAGCAGGTGCTGCGGGAGCCTTGGGAGCTGCTGCTCTGGGAGCTGCTGCAGGAGCAACGCCGCCCTGTCCTTCTTCTACTGTTACATCATATACGTTTCCGTTAACGGTAATTGTATAATTTTTCATTATGAAAATCCTCCTAAAAGTAAGCGTTATGCTTTTTTCCAACTACTATTTTTTGAAACCTTGCGGATTGACCTGACAACAAATCCATCTGTACTTGCGCTTCCCTCGTATGCTGCAATTGCGGCTGCAATTACTGCTACAAGCTCTGCATCCTCAGACTCTTCTTCTTTTTCAGCGATCTGAGATGTAACAGCATCCATGGATTTCTGTGCAATGTCCTTATCGTTAGCTGCAGGTTTCTTCTCTGTCATCTTGTTGATCAAGGGGAACAGAGAAATAACAAGAGCGATTATGATAAGTACTGCAAATGCCATACCCATTCCAAGAAGGGTATTAAGGCCTGCACTCTTAAGTTTCTCACCTGTTGAATGATTAACATTTACTGAGATAAGTGTAGGTGTTCCCTTCTTATCAAGGCTGTACTCCAAAGTAGCACTGTGGGCGTTCTCGCCTGTGCCCTTGATAGTAGCATCTACCATTAGTATGCCATCGCGATCGATGTAGTACTTAAGATCAGTAACGCTTATATCATTTGCAAGGGTTTCCTTTGAGCCATATCCAAGTTCGTCTACTGCATCATACCAGTTCTTGTATCCGGCAAAAAATACATCGTAGACTGTTTCATCAAGTGCCTCTTCAAGTTTTTCCTCGAAATTATCGGGTGTAACGTCATTCAAATACCAGTTCTCAAACATACTGTCTTCGATGTTTTCAGCAAATGTATAGAGATTACTCTGGTTGAAAACCTCTTCTTTATATTTGCTGCCTGCAACAGTATTGTACTGAGTAGTATCACCACATGCAGTAAGTCCCAGTATACAAACCAGTGTCACACCCAAAGCAAAAATCTTATGCTTCACTTGTGTAACCCTCCTTATACTGTAGTGTGCTTCTTAGCAGGACGCTCATCGCGCTTGCTGTAAAGCATTTCAAATGCTCCGATAACATATTTTCTTGTATCAGCTGCGTTAATGATAGTATCAACATATCCTCTTGCAGCTGCACTTTCTGAATTATTCTGAAGCTTTGCGTATTCCTCAGCTGTCTTTGCAACTTCTGCAGAATCCTTACCATCAGCAATGATTTTTGCTGCATGATCTGCATTCATTGTTCCGATCTGAGCACCTGGCCATGAGAAAGTCATATCAGCACCAACTGCCTTGGAGTTCATAACTACGTATGCACTTCCAAAAGCCTTCTCTGTGATAACATTAACCTTCGGAACTGTTGCGTTTGCAAGAGCAGCAACAAGTCTTGAAGCATTTCTTGTTACATGTCTCTCATCACACTTGCTTGCAGCAAAACCTTCAACATTTGTGAATGAAAGAACAGGAATATCAAAAGCATCGCAGAAGTTTACAAAAGATGCTGCCTTCTCACATGCATGAGCAGATAAAGAAGCATCAAACTTCTCCTTAGTCTCTCCGTTCTCGTCATACAGAGCGCTTCTGTTACCAAATACACCAACTGTAGCGCCTGCAAGTCTTACAAATCCTGTAACCATATCTTTTGCATAGCCGCGCTTTGTCTCAAAGAAAGCACCGTTATCAGCGATCTGTGCAAATAAAAGAGCAGGATCTGCAGCACAGTTCTCAAGGCCCTCGCATACGCGGTTGAGGTCATCTGTGCACTCGTCATAAGAATCTGAATCCTCGTTGTTAGAAGGAAGAAGTGAAATAAGTTCACGGATCTGTGCGTAGATTGTTGCCTCATCAGCTACAACGTCAACAGTTCCAACTTCACTCTGCTGCCACTTAGCTGAAGAAGTATCGCACTTTTCTATGCTATTACCTTCAATAGCGTTAGGAGAATTAACAAACAGTTTGCCGTTTTTCTCCTCCATAAATGTAAAATCTGTCATTCCTGTGAATAAAGCAAGGCCGCCGCCACATGAGCCAAGCACTGCTGTTACCTGGGGAATAACGCCTGATGCATCTACCTGCTTGCGATAGATTTCGCCGAATGCATTAAGTGCATCAGTTGCCTCCTGAAGACGAAGTCCTGCAGAATCAATCAATCCAATAACAGGAGCTCCCATCTTAAGAGCTAAGTCGTAGAGATTTGCAATCTTTTTAGCATGCATCTCTCCAACAGATCCACCTAAAACTGATGCGTCCTGGGCATAAACATAAACCAGTCTGCCACTGATAAGTCCATAGCCTGTAACAACACCGTCAGAGGGTGTCTCTGTCTGCTTCAGATTGAAATCTGTGTTTCTTGCTTTTACAAGAGCACCGATCTCAACGAAACTGTTTTCATCAAGCAGAGAATTAATCCTCTGACTTGCCTGAGAAGAACTACTCATTTCTTCACCTCCGTAATATATTTTAAGTTCTAAAGGAATCCACAAATGAATTCCCGCGCCAGGAGCGGGATTTTTGCCATCACCTCCGCTCATAAACGCAAAATAGCACAACTTAACACAAACTATAGTATAGCACAAAAAAAGTGCATGGAGAATACCATGCACCCTTATTTTATGCGGATTTTATAAAGTTTATATATCAAGTTTAACACTTATTTCCTGCTCTGCTTCCTGCTTGAACTCTTCAACCCTTACTGCATCCAGTGAAGGCAGCTCTTCAAGCGACTTTACGCCAAAGCTTCGAAGGAATTGTTCTGTCGTTCCAAAAAGCAGTGGTCTGCCGGGAGCATCAAGTCTTCCCAGCTCCTGAACAAGATTGAATTCCACAAGTCTATTAACGGCATGATCACTATTAACGCCTCTTATTCTTTCAACATCAAGCCTTGTTATCGGCTGTTTGTAAGCAATTATAGACAGTGTTTCCATAAGAGCATCGGTCAATGTGATCTTTTTTGGTGCCTTGGCAACCTTGATAAGATATTCATACATTGAACTCTTTGTACATAGCTGAACAGAATCCTCAAGTTCAATAAGCCCTATTCCGCTGTCTTCATTTTCATATTTTTCCTTTAGATATGCTATCTGCGCTCTCACATCCTTAAGATCCTCATCAAGAGCGTTGCAAAGCTGGGCAATGCTTACAGAGTCACCCATTGTGAAAAGTATCGCTTCGATAGCTGCTGCACCTTCTTCTTTTTTCATCCTGTCCTCACTTTACGTATCTGTTTGATATAACAGTTATATCTCCAAAGTTTTCATCCTGCTCTATTTCAATGTCGCCCATCTTCATAGCTTCCAGAATAACCATAAAAGTTACTATTATCTCAACCTTGCTGTGCTGCTTTTCAAGAAGCTGTTTGAAGCTGAACCTGTCGTGTTCTCTGATGTAAGCCTTAACATAAAGTGTCTTCTGATCGATGTCTACAGCTTCCTTCTCTATCTTGCCGAATTTACTTCTGATAGGATCGACTTTATCTTCCTGCCTTCTTAATAGCGCCTGGAATATTTCATTTAGCTTTGCAAGATTGGTATCCCCTATAAGAGAGTCATAATCTATAGGCTCTTCATAGGACATGACTTCATCAGGAATATGCTTTTTCCTGTACATGCGAGTGTCCGCATCGGTCTGTCTGTCCCTTAGCTCATCTGCCATGAATTTGTACATTTTATATTCAAGCAGCTTTTCGACAAGCTCTGCTCTGGGATCTTCCTCTTCTCCCTCTTCATTGACTTCCTTTGGAAGAAGCATCTTGCACTTAATATCCACAAGTGTTGCCGCCATTACAAGGAATTCACTGGTAACTTCCATATCATCCCTCTGCATGGCTCTGATGTATTCCATATACTGCTCAGTAATAACTGCAATCGGAATATCATATATATCTATTTTGTTTTTATCTATCAGGTGTAAAAGCAGGTCAAGTGGTCCCTCAAAAACCTGCAGTTTAACTTCAAGCGCCATACTACCCCCGCACAAAAATTTTCATCTTTCTTTTTTCCTGACCGTCACAAAGCATAGCTCCCCGGGATTATTGAATCTGATAGGAACAGTATGCATGCCAAGTCCCCTGCTCAGGATCATGTGCCTCTCACCAATTGTGAACAAACCACCATCATATTTTGGAAAAGGAACAAGCGCAGGAGAAAGAACTCCGCCCAAAAAGGGAAGTCTTGCTATTCCGCCGTGTACATGCCCGGATACCGTAAGGTCAGCTCCCCATTTAGCATATTCTTCAAAGTATCTCGGGTTATGCGCAATAAGAAGCTGAAACCTCTCACTGCAGGGCTCTCCGAAAAATCCGTTAATATATTCATCATCCATGGGATGTTTCCTGAACTTGCTGTAATATTCGTAAGAAGTCTCAAGACCATGTATCTCCATGTTGTATTCTTCAAGATATGTTCCGGTATTTCTAAGGAGCACAACGCCGCGTGATCTCAGTGCATCTTCATAATGCCTGTATTCTTTACCTCTCCAGCCCTCAAGAATGAACATCTTGTATTCATGATTTCCGTTTGCGGCATATACAGGATACTTTTCAGACACAGCCCTTATTATATCAATAGCCGGCCCCATATTCATAGAATGAAGTTTATTCGAAGCCGTTATCATATCTCCGGCAATGATAACTGCATCGGGATCAAGTGAAAAAATCTTCTTTATAAGCTTTTCGTTGTTCTTACCATAGCTTTTTTCATGAAGATCCGATAACAGGCAAAAGCTGAAATCCTTCGCGATCTTTTCACTGCTTATCTCATAATTCCTGACAACAAAAGTGTTCATATCATGACAAATGACCAGAACAACAAATATTATTATCAGTATCAGAATGCATAATAAAATTTTTAATATCATGTTTACCCGCTTTTATCTTCAAAAGTTTGTGTAAGCATCAAAGCAAAGAAAAAGCCCTTGATCATCAAACCAAGGACTTTACTTTAAAAATTAATTATATTTACGTTTTCTAGCTGCTTCAGACTTCTTCTTACGCTTAACGCTTGGCTTCTCGTAATGTTCTCTTTTACGAATCTCCTGCTGGATACCAGCCTTTGCACAACTTCTCTTGAAACGACGAAGTGCGCTGTCTAAAGTCTCGTTCTCTTTTACAATTACAGTTGACATCTTCTCTCTTACCCTCCCTTCAGACCCTTCCTTAACGGGTGACCAGGGTTATTTGTTATCTTTTAAGCTATTTGCTCACATAACATTTATAGATTATACCATAAATTTTCATGTCGTCAAGCTTCATTTTTTATTTTCAGAATACGCACCAATATGCCGTGTCGCCTTCTATGACCATTTGCTGTGACAAATTAAGGTTATCCCAGTTTTTCCCCTTAAAATATTTTTCAAAAATCCCGCTTTTCATAGGGACCTTCTCGAACCTTACTTCATCGGTATTTCTTTGCATTTTGTCTTTATATATAAGCAGACTGTAGCTTACTATTCCGGATACTCTTTCGTTTATCTGACCATAGGTATAATAAACATTGTCATAATATCTGTCAAAGCTTTCATCTGTACATGTGGCAATGTATTTAACCGTATTTCCGGTATTTTCCTCATACATATTTATTTCATCAAGGACAAGCTCTGCGCATACTTCATCCCTGTCATTTGAAATATAATGATTGACCGCTATCTGCTGACACGAAAACAGCATCAAAAAGCTCATAATGATTCCAAATACTGCAAAATACCCTCTCTGCTCAAAGCAGATAATACCTGTTGCAAGAGGTATTCCCACAAGAAGATAAATAGGAAACAGTATTCTTGCAGCATCTGTCTGTATCATCGGTACAGCGCACGAAAGAAGAAGTGTTGCAACGGTAAGGAGGCAAAAAGTAAGTGCTTTTAAGCCTTCCCCGCGGCGATAAAACAGATAAATGCCCCATCCTGCCGCTAATACAAACAAGGCAAAAAACAGATACGGAAAAGGAATCAGTCCGCTGCTGTCTTTTAAAAATGCGCGGAGTAAATATACCGGTCTTTTAATAATATCCGTTGCTGAAACCGGCTCTATACTTTTGGGAACGTCGCTTGATCCTGTGATCAAATATAATAGGCGCATAAATACTACATTTATCGCCCCCGGTATAAATGAGCAGGCAGAGATCAAAACTTCCCTTATAAGCAGCTTATTTGAATAGACAAAATCCTCTTTAAGTGCTGTGTAGAAGACTGCATAGATAGCAAATAAAACAACTATTATCTGGTAGGTGAAGCATCCAAGAATTAGAAAGAGCCAGGAAACCACATATTTTTTCTCTGTAAAACAGTAAAGCGCTATTGCCGCAAACAAAAAGGCAAAGCAAAACATAAAGCATTCCGGAAACATCATAAATTCAGCAAAATACGGACTAAAAAAAGGGAAAATAAGGCATATCTTTAAAAGAGCCTTGTACTTTTCCTCTATTCCTTTCTTACTGCCATTTAGTATTTTTCCAAAAGGAATAAGCGTAATATATGCAGATATAGCAATTACCACTACAAACAGCATATAAAAAAATCTGTAATGCTCTGTCAGCAGAATATTGTTTTTATACAAAAAGCTTTCCAGAAGATACGGAATTACTCTCCCGTACTGAAGCCTGGCATCAATATTTATGAGCGGATTAAAATAATGCGTTATCGTATCCGCGCTGAATCCCTGCCTGTAAAAGCCCTGATACGAAAGCATGATCATGAAGAAACAAAGAAAAAAATCTTTTAGGTTTTCTTTTAAATTTTCGCCTGGTCTTTTCATAATGTCTCTGATAATCCCCCCTGATTTGATTGATCAAGAGTTCTTGCGGGCATAAGCGGAAATCGCCTGCAAGAATCCTGCTTTAAAGAGTCATAAGGAATCCACCGCAAGCGGTACCCCCTTATGACCAAGTATAAAATTACTCGGCAAAGCTACTGCTCTGCCGAGTAATTGATTACTTAATCTGTGCTTCGAGTGCAACCTGTGCCTCTGCAATAGCATCAGGAATGCCTGCAGGATTCTTTCCTCCTGCCTGCGCCATATTGGGGCGACCGCCACCGCCACCGCCGACTTTTCCGGCAATAGCTTTTACAAGATTTCCTGCATGTGCGCCCTTGGCGATAGCTCCGTCTGTAGCCATAGCCATAAGATTAACCTTACCATCATTCTCAGATATAAGAACAACAACTCCGTCGCCGATCTTAGTCTTAAGCTGATCACCAAGATCTCTAAGGCCATTCATATCAACGCCCTTAACGCTCTCTGCGATAAGCTTAACACCCTTGATATCCTTGGCATTGTCTGTCACATCGCCAAGTGCTGCCTGAGCTTCCTTACTCTTTAAAGATTCATTCTCGCTCTTAACAGCCTTAAGTTCTTCCTGAAGCTTCTTTATATGCTCGCAAAGATCAGCAGGCGTTGTCTTAAGCAGTTTAGCTGCCTCATTGAGCTCGCCTTCAGCATTTTTATAATATGCTCTTGCATTGCTTCCTGTAAGAGCCTCAATACGGCGAACGCCAGCAGCAACACCACTCTCAGATACAATCTTAAATATTCCAACATGGCTGGTATTTGATACATGAGTACCACCGCAAAGCTCGATTGAGAAATCTCCCATATTAACGACTCTAACGGTTTCGCCATATTTTTCACCAAACAGTGCCATAGCTCCTGTCTTCTTAGCTTCTTCTATGGACATTTCCTTTGTAACTACAGGAAGAGCTGCAGCTATCTTCTCATTTACAATGTCCTCTACCTTACGGATTTCTTCAGCAGTCATAGCCTGGTGATAGGTAAAGTCGAATCTGGTCTTATCGGGGTCCTGATATGAACCTGCCTGCTCTACACCATCTCCAAGAACCTGCTGTAATGCCTTCTGAAGAAGGTGTGTTGCAGAGTGGTTACGGCAAGTCTTTGCACGGTTTTCGGCATCAACATTAAGAGATACCTTACCGGCAGTCTTAAAGCTTCCTGATACAACCTTACCTACATGAGCAGTTCTTCCGCCTGCAACATGTATTGTCTCATGAACCTCAAACTTTGAGCCATCTTCTCCAAGGATCTCACCAATATCGCCAACCTGTCCACCCATTGTACCGTAGAAGGTTGTTCTGTCTGTTATGATAGTTCCCTGAGCACCCTCAGAAAGTTCATCAACAAGAGCTTCTTCTCCCGCCATTGCAACAATTGTTCCATCACAACTAAGTGCATCATAGCCAAGGAACTCTACTTTTACAGACTCATCAAGACCATCAAATACTCCTGCACCTGTTGTAAGGTTAGCTGAGAAGTTCTGATTATCTCTTGCTTTCTGTTTCTGCTCCTCCATAGAAGCCTTAAATCCATCTTCATCAACTGTGAAGCCTTCTTCGCCTGCAAGCTCAACAGTAAGTTCTACAGGGAATCCAAATGTATCATAAAGGAAGAACGCATCCTTACCTTCGATTTCTTTCTTACCATCAGCAGCTGTCTTATCAAGAATCTTCTTAAACTCTTTCATTCCGTTTTCAAGAGTAGACTCAAAACGTGTGATCTCTCTTTCAAGCTCTGTCAGAACAAACTTGCGATTCTTATCAAGATGCTCGTAGCTCTCAGCATATTCATCGATGTAGATCTTAGCTACGCCAAGGATCTGATCCTTGTTTAAGCCAAGAGTTCTTGCATGTCTTACAGCACGTCTTATAAGTCTTCTTAAGATGTAGCCTGCACCTGTATTTGAAGGAAGAAGCTTAGCTTCATCTCCGATAAGCATTACAGAAGTACGGGTATGGTCAGCAAGAATTCTCATTGATCTTGTTGTCTTTTCATCAGCCTCGTACTTAATGCCGCTCTCCTTCTCAATATATGCGATAACAGGAGCATGAAGGTCAATCTTGTATACGTCATCTGTTCCGTTAAGGAATGCCAGAATACGCTCAAGTCCCCAACCTGTATCAACGTTTTTCTGAGAAAGAGGAGTAAGATGACCGTCGTGATGCTTCTCATACTGCATAAATACGTCATTACCGATTTCGGTATATTTTCCACAGTGGCATCCGGGGCCGCAGTTAGGGCCACAATCCGGAATATCCTTAACGTAAAACATCTCACTGTCAGGACCGCAAGGACCATATTCAAGTCCCCACCAGTTATCCTCGGCAGGAAGATAGAAAATGTTCTCAGGCTTAAATCCTGACTCTATACGATATTTTGCCCCCTCTTCATCTCTGGGAGCATTCTCATCACCTGCAAATACTGTAGCAGCAAGATGATCTGCATCAAATCCGAAGAGCTGAGTAAGAAGCTCGAAACTCCACTGGCAACGTTCCTTTTTGAAATAATCGCCAAGAGACCAGCTACCCATCATTTCAAAGAAAGTGCCGTGGCTCTTATCGCCAACTGAATCTATATCATTAGTACGAACACAGCCCTGTACATTGCAGAGACGTGTTCCCATGGGATGCTTCTTACCAAGAAGGTAAGGCATAAGCGGCTGCATTCCGGCAACATTGAACATAACACCTGTTGAACCATCTGATACAAGTGATACAGCGCCGCAGTCCACATGTCCGCGCTCTATATAAAACTGCTTCCATGCCTTGCGCAGCTCATTTGCAGTAAATTGTTTCATTTCATCTATCTCCTATCTGTTATTACCACTCGAACTTTTCAGCAAAATACTTATCAAGATCGTCTATAGCGATTCTCTCCTGAGCCATTGAGTCACGGTCACGAACTGTTACCATTCCGTCTGTCTCAGATTCAAAGTCATAGGTTACGCAGAAAGGTGTTCCGATCTCATCCTGTCTGCGATAACGCTTACCAATGTTTCCTCTGTCATCAAATTCGCAGTTGTATTTCTTGCAAAGCTTAGCATATACCTTCTCAGCGCCTTCGTTGAGCTTCTTTGAAAGAGGAAGCACACCGATCTTAACAGGTGCAAGTGCAGGATGTAAATGAAGTACTGTACGAACATCTCCTTCTGCGATCTCCTCCTCGTCGTAAGCGCCGCAAAGGAATGCAAGAACTACACGGTCTGCACCAAGTGAAGGCTCGATAACATAAGGAATGTATCTTTCGTTCTTGGTATCATCAAAATATGTAAGATCTTCCTTTGAAACTTCCTGATGTCTTGAAAGATCATAATCTGTTCTGTCAGCGATACCCCAAAGCTCGCCCCAACCGAAGGGGAACATGAACTCAATATCGCTTGTAGCCTTTGAATAAAATGAAAGCTCTTCCTTATCGTGGTCTCTTACTCTCATCTCATCTTCTTTCATGCCAAGAGTCTTAAGCCAGTCGATGCAATACTTTCTCCAGTACTCGAACCACTCAAGATCTGTATCGGGCTCGCAGAAGAACTCAAGCTCCATCTGCTCAAACTCTCTTGTTCTGAAAGTGAAGTTACCGGGTGTGATCTCATTTCTGAATGACTTACCGATCTGAGCAATTCCAAAAGGAATCTTCTTACGTGATGTACGCTGTACATTCTTAAAGTTTACGAAAATACCCTGTGCTGTCTCAGGTCTTAAATAAACAGTATTTTTAGCATCCTCTGTTACACCCTGGAATGTCTTGAACATAAGGTTGAACTGACGGATATCGGTAAAATTGTGTTTTCCGCAAGACGGGCAGGGAACGTTGTTATCATCAATGAATTTCTTCATCTGTTCCTGTGTCCATCCGTCTACAGAAGACTCAAGAGTAATATTATTTTCTGCAGCAAAATTCTCGATAAGCTGATCTGCTCTGAAACGCTCATGGCACTCCTTACAATCCATAAGAGGATCTGAGAAGCTTGAAAGGTGACCACTTGCTACCCATGTCTGAGGGTTCATAAGGATCGCACAGTCAACACCTACGTTGTAAGGGCTCTCCTGAACAAATTTCTGCCACCATGCCTTCTTTACGTTATTTTTAAGCTCGACACCGAGGTTACCGTAATCCCATGTATTGGCAAGACCGCCATATATCTCACTTCCGGGATATATAAATCCTCTGCCCTTTGCAAGGGCTATGATTTTTTCCATTGTTTTTTCATTTGCTTTCATAAACAAAACCTCTTTCCGAGCATACAGCTCAATCTTTTATTACTATATTTAGTCATCCAAAATTAACTATTTATTTGCTAAGTATGATATATACAAGGCTTTCCGCATCTGTACCTGACAGATCAGCCATGTTTGAACCGGTGATCCCGGCTCCCGAAGAAATATATTTTATCTTATAAGGACAGACAACTGTTGTCTTATTTGAAGTAATGATAACATGCTCATTCTCCAGACTTGCAATTTCCTCCGCACCTGCAGGATTACCGTCTTTATCAACAAGGTCTGTCGCTATTGTCTGGCCACCGGCTTTTGCCTCTGAAACTGTCTGATAGATTAATGTCTCTGAATTAAAATGCGCATAGCTTGATGCATCTTTAAATAAGAGCTTCATCTTCACAGTAGAATTTTTCTGATCAAGAGAAGCAACGCTTACACTGCCCTCACCATTTATAGAGTTGAAGGATACTACTTCTTCCTCAGTCATTTCATTAAGACCGTCAATGTCATAATAGTCCTTGTCAAACTCATCGATTATTATACTTTCAACACTTCCGTCCTTCTTTATTGCCACTGAAGAAGTGTCAAGTTTTGAGGTGGCACCCGATCCGCATCCGCACGCAAAAATAAGTGCAAAACAAACGGTTCCGATTTTTATTTCATTTTTAATGTTCATCATTTAGAAACTGCCCTCATTCTTCAAATTATGTCCCACCAAGGCACATACATAAGAGATTATATACTTAAGTTTTTTCTTTTTCAATAAATTTAAGAAAGGCCACCTTCAACCATATCTATCATATCAAGGCTGTTCAGGTTCCTGTCTATAAATCGTTTCCTGTAGACTTCACATATATGTGTAAGTTCCGTAAGTACTTCATCAGATACCTTAAAGGTGTATAATTTCTCAGTTCCGGTGCTCCATATATAGTTTAAAGTGTAACCGGTAGATTCCAGATAATTCCTGTCATTTGGAATACCGGGATATTCTCCGAAGATCATAAGTGCTTTTATCTCAAAAATGCATCTTATCAGTCTGTTGTCGATATTGCCTTTTTCTATGGCGCGAAGCGATATATACAAAAGGTTCAATATGTCTTTTTCATCATTGTTTTCTCTGGTGTAGTAATCTGCTATTTCCATCAAAAACATTCCATACATGGATGCGTTGAAATCTTTTCTGAATACCTCAAAATAATTAGTGATATTCGCCTCCTGGATATTGTATGAAGTTCTTCCCTCATAGAGTTTAAAACACCCAAAACAAAAGGGCTCCACAACTCCGGACAACTGATTGCCCGGACGTCTTGCCCCTTTTGCAAAAGCTGTTATCTTGCCCCTTTCAGATGTAAGTATGGTAACAAGATAATCGTACTCACCTACTGGAAGTCTTTTAATTATTATTCCGTTTACTAAGGCAAAATTAGTCATTGTATTCCATCACTTAGAATTCTTATATCCAAAATTTTTCATTTGAAGCGCGTCATTTCTCCAATCTTTTCTGACTTTGACAAAAAGCTGGAGATTTACCCTGCAATCAAGTAATTTCTCGATATCTTTTCTGGCATCGGTACCAATCTTTTTAAGCATTGAACCGCCTTTTCCGATAACTATGCCTTTATGGGAATCTCTTTCGCAGATAATGGAAGCTTCGATATCCATGATATTATCTTCTTCCCTGCCATCAGCAGCATCTACTAAGCCGCCTTTAAGTCCTGCAAGCATCGCCTCAAGATCAGGTGCGCCGCTTACATTTGCGCTTTGCGAATTTTCTGCAATCTTACTCTTTTTTGGAGGGTGCACATGCTTTTTCTTTTTGGCAGGAGCTTTGGTGATAGTCCTTGTCCTCATGGTTTCGACAGTCACTGCGATTCCGTGCGGCACCTCATCAGATAAAAGCCTAAGTGCCTTTTCTCTTATTATTTCACTTACTATCTGTCTCTCTGACTGGTCCGTAAGTGTGTCTTCATCATAGAAAGGATCTCCATACGGAAGTCTGTTAAATATCTCTTCCATAAGAAGCTCAAGTCCATCGTCCTTAAGAGCTGAAACCGTAACTATTCCGGCATAATCCATCTCTTTTTTGTAAGCAGCCTTGAATTTTTCAAGCTCCCCCTTATCAGCAGTATCTGTCTTATTTATAACAAGGATAACCTGCTTTGCGCTCTCTCTTAGCTGCTCGATTATCATTTTTTCACCCTCTCCTATATAATCAGAGGGTTCGACAAGCCACAGCACAAGGTCTACATCCTGAAGAGTTCCAACGGCTACCTTGACCATGTATTCACCAAGTTTGTTTTTATATTCGTGGATTCCGGGGGTATCAAGAAATACTATCTGTCCCCTTTCATCCGTGTAAACCGTCTGGATCCTTCCTCTGGTAGTCTGAGGTTTATGCGATGTAATTGCTATCTTCTGACCGATGAGATGATTCATAAGCGTGGATTTACCTACATTCGGTCTTCCGATAAGAGTTACATAACCACATTTAAAGTTGTTACCATCAAGCTTTTCCTGCATAAATAAGTTGCTCCACTTTTCCAAACATATCTTTATTTTGTTCCAGCTTATTGCCTTCTCCGACAACGCACAAGCAGTCATCCTCCATAAAGGCATCTATATAATCTGCAAGACTTCTGATCTTTTCTATATCTGTAGAAAGAAGATCATCTCTGTCCTTTTGGATCTGTTCCATATCCGCATGGCACATATATGCTGTAAGACCGTATGATCCCTTTATGGAAGGTGTCTTTGGTGTATCAAGGTCGCTCACTGCGCCAATCACAAACTGTGTGATAGTTCTTTCATCAGCATCAAATTCTCTAATATATTTTGAAGCCTCTTTAAATACATCGATACTTCTCTTTAAGTGAGGGTCTCTGTATGTTACAAAATAAGAATCACCATTCTTCGCAAATCCGCTCATGCAGCCGTAGGCTCCGCCAAGGACTCTTATGTTTTTCCAAAGATAGTCATAACCAAGCATTACTTTTAGAACGCGAAGCGCACCATCATACTTAAGTCCCTTGGATACAAAATTACCTGCAAGGCATACATACTGAACCTGACCTGCTGTCTGGAATCCTTCATTTTCCTTTTTGCAGACAATATTAAAGCTTTCCTTTTCAACTTCATCAGTATACAGGCCATCCGCAAATGAGGCTGCCAGCTTCTCAAACTCAGGATATTCCTTCTCGGAAGCTGTATAGTCGATCAGAAGATTTTCCGGTCTGAAGATGATCCTGCACAGCTGCTTCATCATATCAATGTACATATCTGCGCTTTTTTCATCTTCTGCAAACTTCTCTCTTACTTCCTCAAGAAGTCTGTATCCGCCGATTCCCGATACCATATCGGAGATTTTTGCAGTCTTTGAAACATAAGACATAGCGCGGAGTGCTGCGCTGTGATGTCCTGCTCCGGCAAGCTCAGAGCGAGCCCTTGAGCAGTTCTCCTCCAGTATTTCAAGGAATCTCTTCTTATCATCAAAAATCGTTCCGGTAATTATTTCTTTTACAAGTTCAAATCCCTTATCAAGCTGTGAATAAAGAGCTTTCATGCTCACTTCAAAGGTTGTTGCAAACTTGCTGACATCCTTTGAATCGGTATATGTACTGATGGATCCGTTAATTCCGCCCGTCTGAAGATTTATCTCGTTATACAGATCGGTGTAGGTGTAATTATTCGTATCCATAAGTCCCAGAATAAGCTTCATCATAGGTACATACGGAAGAAGTCTGTCCGGAACATTCTTCATATCAAACACGAAGTTCACATAGCTTATTCCGTTTGTGAAAACATCGTGGAAAAGAATCTTCTGTTTTCCGGCTAATCTCTCTTCGTTTATGAATTTATCAGCTTCCTTCCTGATATCTTCTCTTGTAAGAAGCGGGATTTTGGCAAGGTCTTCGGGTGCATCAGGCTCTTCCTGATAAGCCTTAAGTTCAGCTGTTTCCTTAACGATTGCCTTTATCTCTTCATCAGATAAAGATGCCTTATATGCTGCAAGCTTATCTGTAAGCTTTTTATCTTCTTCCTCAGAAAGTCCCTTCTTTGGTGTTACTACAACCAGAGAACTGTGAGTATTATTAAGGAGGTATTTTTCTATTAACCCTTCAAAATATCCTGTGTCAATTTCCTTCTTTAATCCTGCAAAGGTCTCATTTGCCTCGATATTGATCCAAGGCTTTGTGTCGTCATAAAGCCAGCTATCAAGAACCTGAAGTCCATATAACAGTCCCTTTGGAAATCTGCCAAAATCAGCCTCTCTATACTTAAACTCATCGGAATTGATGCCTGCAAGAAGCGCTTTTTTGTCTATTCCATCTCGTACCTGCTCCTTGAGTACATCCTCAATGGTTTTTACAAACTCGTCTCTCTGCTCGGGATTTGCATTCTTTGCAATAATTGAAAAAACAGGCTGCTTTATTCCGTTGTCATAATCGCTGAATACTTCGCTTCCTATTCCCTTGTCGATAAGCGCCTTCTTAACGGGTGCTCCGGGAGCTGAAAACAGCGCATAATCAAGCACATCGAATGCAACATAAAACTTGGGATCAAGGCTGGATCCCACAGCGTAGTTAAGTGAAAGATATGTGTTATCCTTCTCAGAATCCTCATCCATTATAGGATAGTTGTCTGTTATAACCTTTCTCTCATCAAAAGCCTTCTGCGACTCAATCTCAGATTTAACCTCCAAAGCATCGAATTTGGAAAGATATTTTTCATCAATATATGTAAGCTTCTCCGCCATATCCATATTGCCATAGAGATAGATATAGCTGTTTGAAGGATGATAATATTTTCTGTGAAAATCAAGATAATCCTCGTATGTAAGCTCAGGGATCACTTTGGGGTCACCGCCGGATTCTATTCCGTAGGTTGTATCGGGGAAAAGAGAGTTTCTTATCTTTCTTGCAACAACTTCATCAGCAGAAGAAAAAGCTCCCTTCATTTCGTTGTATACGACACCGTTTATCTTAAGTTCATCATCCTCATTTTCCAGTTCATAGTGCCAGCCTTCCTGCTCGAAGATTTTGCGGGTCTTATAAATATTTGGATAGAAAACCGCATCAAGATATACATGCATGAGGTTCTGGAAATCCGCATCATTGCAACTTGCAACAGGATAAACGGTCTTATCCGGATACGTCATTGCATTTAAAAAAGTATTAAGTGAACCCTTGACCAGTTCAACAAAAGGATCCTTTATAGGGAACTCCTTTGATCCGCAAAGGACAGTATGCTCGATGATATGAGCAACTCCGGTTGAATCCTTGGGCGGAGTTCTGAATCCTATGTAAAATACCTTGTTGTCATCATCATTTGAAAGAAGAGCAAGGCGCGCTCCTGTCTTTTTATGGCGAACAATATAGCTCTCGGAATTGAGATCCTCTATTCTTCTTTTTTCTATAACTTCATATGCACTAAGTTCTTCAATTCTCATTATTAATTCTCTCTTTATTAAGATCAGATATCAAAATCATCTCCCTGCTCTATCTCTATATCAAAGTCATCCTTTGTATGAGGAGCTTGTGAGTCTTCTGCTGCATCAGCAATATCCTTTTGTGTATCTGACTCATTATTATCGTTTTTATTTCCAACAGACAAAATTCCTATATCATCCATCTGTTGTCTGTTCATATTAAAGTGAGGCACAATATCCTCTTCATCTTCTTCACCTACAGGAAGGACCATTCCCTCGGGTACAAATCTGGGTGACTCGCTCTTCTTTGGCTGCAAGGGAGCATCTTCACGCACTTCCTTCACATCGTCCGGAATTTCCTGTGTTTCCGGGGTCTCATGCAGGACTTCTTCCACGTCTTCTTTCGAAGTCTCTTCCTGCACTTCTTCCAAGTCTTCTTCTACTGTCTCTTCTTCCGGATTTTCATCATAATACTCTTCCGTCTCCTCTTCCGGAGTCTCATCATAATACTCTTCCGTCTCTTCTTTTGCAGCTTC
>Ga0310691_10001099_pt1 | contig 43652 bp, 29 predicted proteins | sample 176DNAGHGlowgp2_FD_203887 | JGI IMG/M metagenome (GOLD analysis project Ga0310691, IMG submission 203887) | Sheep rumen microbial communities from Palmerston North, Manawatu-Wanganui, New Zealand - 1766 DNA GHGlow gp2 (v2) (version 2) | ecosystem: Host-associated > Mammals > Digestive system >... | reverse complement strand
CAGGCACTCAACAAAGAGTTTCGAGACAATCGCTATGGGATTCTTGAAAGCACCGCACCCCCAAGCTCCCAGGATAATCACCTCATTCCCCTCTTTCGCAGCCACATCGAGAATCTTCCTGATGCGTGCCCGCATAATGTCCTCGTAGTTCTCCGGTCTATTTCCCGGGTCCGACAACACTGGAGCAGCACAAGTAATGACATTCGCCGTGTACCAGCTGTCGGAGTCCATCATTTGCGGATAAATCGGATCCGTTCGCACATCCGTCTTGAACACCACCACATCAGGCGTGTAGATGAGGTCGTCATTCCCCATATTGTCCATTTGTCCCTTGTGGTACATATCGATATGCTTCTGGTAGAAAGGCTCCCTCATTGCCTGCAGGCAAGGGAGCAGCGTGGAGCATCTGCATAAGGATTCCTCCTGAGCACCGGAAAGATAAGGAGCACCTCCGATCGAATGATTGTTGGCATAGTTCAGCACCGCAACCTTCATACCCGGGAAGGCCTTGGCCGCTTCGAAACTGCGCTTGCCCGACACCCAGTATTTCGTGGTCGTAGCCTCACGAACAGGAAGTTCAATCTTATCCTCCTCTGCCACCATATACTGCTTCGCTATCGAGTGCTTGATGGCACTCTTCAGTTCCGGCATCTCTTTGCAGCAGTCTGCCGTATCCGTCATCACCTCGAAATTGAGTCTCAAGTACTTTATATCCATAAAGAAAATTATTAAAGATTAATGTTTCAAACTACCTCTCTCACTCTTATGTGTCAAAATGACAAAAAGGTAAACAAATATATAGTCCTTTATCACACATTCTCTCAGATTATTTTAAGCCAAAGAACTCCTTCAGCCCCTGTATTAATGATAATTATGCTCAAAATGGACCATTTTATCCTCAAAATAAATAAACCAATATCTTTATTTTTCAATGCTAGGAATCATTTTTTCACACCGCCTCCATATCTTTGCACCAACAAAAACTCAGGACATAAATCCTCTTGCCAAAATGACGAAGTTTTTTTTAAAAAATTATTAGTGTCCACTAAACGGACCAAATTTGTTCTTTGAAATATTTGAATCTTAGATTATTGTATATCGAAATTTGCGCGAACGGATTTGAATTTGTATCTTTGCGGCCAAATATAAAATGCCGCTATGCACAAAGACAAATACATCTTCGCTCAATTGGTTTCTTTCTTGGATCGATCCAAATTTAATCGTATCGTCCAGAAGTACGATGGAAACAAGTATGTAAAGTCATTTACATGTTGGAATCAACTGCTTGTAATGATGTTTGCACAACTTACCAAACAAGATAGTCTCCGTACGACTTCACTTACAATCGATTCTTGGGGCCTATGTACTACCGCCTCGGTTTCGGCAAGGGAGTTACTAGAAGCAACCTGTCGAAAGCTAACCAGAAAAGGGACTGTCGCATCTTTGAAGAGTTCGCTTACTTTGTGGTAAATGTCGCTCGAGAAAAGAGGGTGACAGATATCTTCAAGCTTGATGATAATGTCTATGCGTTTGATTCGACCACCATTGATCTTTGCCTCAATGTCTTTTGGTGGGCTCGTTTCCGAAAGCACAAGGGCGGAGTCAAGATTCATACCCCGTATGATATTGAAACCCAGATTCCAGCTTTCTTTCATATCACTGAGGTGAAAGTTAACGATGTCAATGCAATGGATGAGATTCCTTATGAATCAGGCTCTTATTATATCTTTGATAGAGGATACAATGATTATAAGAGGCTTTACACCATTCACCAAATCGGCGCTTACTTCGTGATTAGAGCCAAGACCAACCTCCATTACAATACGGAGAAATGGAAGAGACGAATGCCGGACAATGTACTTTCTGACCAGATGGTTACCCTCTCTGGATATTATAGCCAGAAGAAATATCCCGAACCAATCCGAAAGGTCATCTACTGGGACGATGAACAGGATCGAGAATTCGTATATCTTACGAATGCCACTGAAATAACGGCTCTCCAGGTAGCCAATCTATATAAAAACAGGTGACAGGTAGAACTCTTCTTCAAGTGGCTGAAGCAGCACCTTCGCATCAAGAAATTCTGGGGGACTAACGAGAATGCTGTCAGGATTCAGATCTATTCAGCGATTACCGCGTATTGTATGGTGGCCATTGTGCAGCATGATCTGCATATTGACAAATCAATCTATGATGTACTCCAGATTCTGGATAGAAACCTGACTCATAAAATACTTCTTCCAGAACTATTCGATAAGTCTAAGATCAAAAATTTCAAAGATCAGATTGGTCCAAGTGAACCAAATATGTTTAACTTTTAACCATGTCCAATTTTTAAGTGGACATTAGTGTCTTTAAGTTAGTAATGGTTATTTGATGGTGCAAAGATAAGTTTATTATTTCATGTTTCCAAAATTTTTTGTCCGTAAGTAGATTTTTATATGGGAAATTACTATGAATTATTATTTTTTTGGAAAAAGAGCTCATAATATTTGGAGATTTGCAAAATAGACGCTATATTTGCAGCGAATTCTTTTTTACTAACTTTGTATAATCTGCCTATGCTGCTTATTGGGTGGGGTTATACTTTAAAAACTAAATACTATGGAAGAGATTAGAGCATTTTATTTGGAGAACAAGGTTCTACCATTTGCTTACTTCAAGATTAAAAGCGAATCGGGCGTTTCTGTCAAAAGTAAACTCCTCAGTAGGGGAAAGTCAGACATGATAGAGCTAAACCTAGTCGAGGAGAATTTCAAGGACGGAGAAACGGTGTGGCTGGAATTATATAGCTTTAATATAAGCCAGAATCTTCCCAATGATAATAATGGAAAACCTCTTGGAAGCATTGGCAGATTACCATCTAATCTAACAAGAAGAGTCTCCTCGAAGAAATTCATTTACCGTAGCGATTCACCTTATAGAGCCAATTATGAAGTTATCAGGAGAATTTTAAGAGCACCCAAAAAACCCATATTACCATTACCAACCAGGCTGGGATACTCATTATCCTTCGTCGGACTCGGGGTATTCTTTGATGAACCAGAGGGAGAAGAACGTCTCGCGGCACAAATCGATGGCATCTATTATATTCTGAGTGTTTGTGACGAGAATGATACTATTGAAAGGTATGCTATGGTAACCGTAAATCCGTCGGATTATAAGGGTGAGATCAATATCCCTGAGTATGTCGAATTCGAAGGCAACAAGTATCTTGTGAATAGTATTTACGCTTCGGCTTTCGACGATAGCAGAGAATTGACTAAGGTGACCATCGCGAAAACAGTGGAGTATATCGGCTTTGCTGCTTTTGCACACACAGGCTTGACTTCAGTGGAAATTCCGGAAGGCGTGACATGGATCAATGGTTGTCTTTTCGCTGAATGCCATAATCTGCAGTCGGTTACTATACCGAGCAGCGTGGAAGAAATTTCAGATTTCGCCTTCGATAATTGCACCAGCTTGAGAAAGATTGTCATAAGAAGGACTACTCCTCCGACTATGGATGAAGACACATTCGATGGTGTCGATAAATCGAAGATCACGATCTACATACCTAAGGGCAGCATGAAATACTATCAAAATAGCACGTGGAAAGACTTCAAACTCGTTGAAGAATGAGGTTAATCTGCAAGAATAATATTTGAGAAAAAGCTTCTATATAACAACGATGTTTTAGGGGTCGCTTCGCTCAAAATTATAAGAAAATTGATTTAAAAAATTATCAAAAGATGAACATCCAGAATAAAAAACAATCATTCTGTCCCGTTTTTCTTATAATTTTTTGATTTAATTTTTCTATAATTTTGAGCTATGCGACCGCTCTTGTTATTATCCACTTTTGTTTTCGATTTCTCGAAATGGGCACTTCGCCCAAAAAAGACTATCAGGTCCCGATGCTGGACGTAAGAGGCTCTACGGATTTACCGGATTGAACGGATTATCTGCTTGAATGACTATGCAGGAATCCGATGAATGTGGGAAATCCGTAGAGTTTTTAACGTTAATGACCGAATAATGGGTCGTTAATGACCATTAATACCATTGATAGGCTGTTTGAGCGGGATATTGTTACGTTTGAATTAAACCTGAGGGCGAAAAGATAGTCTAAAGGTGTGGATATGAAGATTTATCAATCGTTCCCATTGGGACGCAGATTGTTACTCCTCTGCTTCATCCTGCTTGGGTGGAGCAGTTGCGTTGTGTCGTATGCGTTCAACATCACGGGACGCGTGGCTTCGGCGACAGACGACACACCTTTGGCAGGGGCTACCATTCGACTAATGACCCTCCCCGACTCGACTTTCGTGGTGGGCACTTTTGCTGACCAAAACGGCAACTTCACCCTTCACACATCGCGATTGGACGGACTGCTCAAGCCAAGAAAGGCGCAGCAGAAGGTGCTGGTGCATTTTACGTATGTGGGCTTTCAGGAGACCCTGAAGACGTTCACGCTGCATCACAGGCAGAAGTCGTTTGCACTGGGGGACGTGTTTATGCAGGAAGAACATCGCCTGCTGGGCGAGACCGTCATTTCGGCTACTCCTCCCCCAATGGTGATTCGTGAGGACACCATCGAATACTATGCGAGCAGTTACCAACTGGAGCCCGATGCTACCGCCGAGGACTTGTTGAAACGCCTGGCAGGCGTAGAGGTGGACGCCGACGGAAGCATCACCGCACAAGGCGAGACGGTGACGAAGGTCTATGTGGACGGAAAGGAGTTCTTCGGTTCGAACATCCAGGCCACGACAAAGAACCTCACCGCAGACATGTTTGAGTCGGTGCAGGTGGTGGATATGAAGACAGAAGAGAGCCGTCTCACGGGCATCGACAATGGTGAACGCGAGAAGGTGATCAACTTCAAGCTGAAGCCAAGGATGCGACGCGGATACTTCGGCAATGCTGCAGGCGCATGGGGTGACGGTAGCGGCATCGACGACCGTTTTGAGACAAAAGGCATGCTGGGATACTTCCGTGGCAACAACCAGAACGCGCTTGTGTTGAATGCAAACAACACCAACAATACGGGCTTCGGCGATATGGGCGAGAAGGTGATGAGCAACTCGTCGATGCGCGGCAACCGCAACAGCGGACGACGCGGCGACGGACTGAACACCTCGTGGAGCGTGGGCCTGAACCTCAATTACGACAAGGGCAACCGACTGCGTGACGAGAACACACCTTTCGCCATCGGCGGTGATGTGCTTTATGGCGGAGAGAAACAGAGCGAGAAGTCGTCGTCGCACCGCATCAACTACCTGAAGTCGGGCAACACCGGCACAGACACCGAACAGACGGGCGACAACAAGGGACAGAACGTGCAGCTCGACTTCAAATTCGAGAAGACCTGGGGCAAGGTGGCCGACGGCGAACACCGTCTGCAGATCAATCCAGAACTGGCCTTCAACAGTACAGAGACCGACGAACATTCGACCAGCAGGAACTATCACCTCGACCCGAATGCCGAGGATGAGATTACGGCAGATCCTTCGACCTACATCAGCCAGACACAGAGGGCAAGCCATATGAAGCAGCAGGGAGCCAACTACGAGCTCTCGCTCTCCTATTCGTATGCCAAGAAGACTGACCGTGGACGCCGACGCAGCAGCATACGCGTCAGCCTGAACGGCCGACACAACAACGGTGACCACTTCACGCAGTCGTTCACCAGTTACGACAGTCTGCTCGTGGGTGACCTGAGCCTCGTGAACGACACCACCATCCACCAGTGGCAGGAGGAGCGACAGAACTCGCTAGCCTATCGCGTACGCCTAACCCATGTGGAACCCATCGCCGAACATCATATGATCGAAGTGGGTGCGACGGGCAGTTTCACAAGCAACACCCATCGGCAGCTCTACCACTTCTGGGATGACCAGCTTGGGCAGTATGCCGACTCGGTGAACGGACGTTCGAACATCGACTACAGCACCGATTCGCGCACACAGCAGAACAGTTACACGCTGTCGGCCAGCTATCGCTACATCACCGAACGCGTCAATGCATCACTGGGTATGGACCTGCTGCCCAACACGCAGAACTACACCGACCACTACGACCACAGGCGCGATTACAAGCGTTCGTACATGAACCTTGCTCCACGTGTGGAATACCGCTACAACTGGAACCGCAGGAAGAACCTGCGCATCACCCTGAACGGCAGAACGACACAGCCATCGATCAACCAACTGCAGGCACGCAAGAACCAGACATCGGCCACCCATGTGACCTTGGGCAACCAGGACCTGGAACCTTCCTACAAGACCAACCTGCAGATACGCTACCGAGCCAACAGCAAGGAGACAGGACGCACGCTGGAGGCTTCGATCAGCTCCAGTGCACAATTCAACACCCTCGCCACCAAACGCTGGTACAGTGCCGACCTTCGCACCGATACGACGATGACGGTGAACCTCGACGGACTGGGCGCATGGAACGTGCAGAGCGAATTCAGAGGGTCATTCCCCTTCGCCGACAACCACTGGTACGTGACTACACAAACCACCCTTGGTTACCGCGAGAGCGTAGGATATGCCAACCTGAAGAGCACCGACACGCAGGTGAACCATATACACAACATTACGGCAGGCGAAAACGCAGGTATCGCCTACCGTAACGAATGGCTCAACGTGGAACTGCACGGGAACTATCATCTGAGCCACAGCGAGGCGACGATTGTCACCTCGGGGAATCTGGGAACGACGCATCAGTTCGGCGTGCGGAGCAACCTTAGCGCCCGTCTGCCCTGGAACCTGAGTTGTTCGACAAGCATCGCATACACAGGACGACGCGGCTATTCGGCAGGGTTGACACGCAACCAGACCATCTGGGACGCGCAGCTTTCGCGCGCGTTCCTGAAACGCAAGAACCTGTCGACCTTCGTGAAGGTGTTCGACCTCCTGCATCAGAAGACGAGCATCTGGCGTTCTATCTCTGCCACGTCGATCACCGACCGTGAGAGCACTATCCTCAAGGAATACTTCCTCGTGGGCTGCAGCGTGAAGTTCAATCAGCGCGGCGGACGAGGAGGTCGCGGAGGTGGCGAAGGAAGAGAAGGTAGGGGAAGGCGCGAACGTTAAGGACCCCCTCAATCCCCCTGCTTAGGGGGAGGACTGGCGGGTCACGTTTTTTTATCACGAATTTGAGAATTGATAAGTAAGAAAAAAAAAAATTCTGAAAGGTGTAGGTGCGGAGCACCATATGCATAGAGTTAGTGCCAGTCTTCTATGAGAGCAAGATCTCCTAGCTGACTGGCACTAATTCTATGCGCCCATCTACGATGTATTACACCTTTCAAAAAGAGAGATTATTCTTCGAGAACTGAGATCTGCATAGTGATGTCTTCGACGGGACGATCGCCTTGCTGAGTGCGGACAAGCTGAATCTTATCGACCACATCGAGGCCCTCCTCTACCTCACCGAAGACGGTGTAGTTCTGATCGAGGAAGGGTGTGCCACCAACGGTGGTATAGACCTCACGCTGCTCGGGAGTGTACTTGGGTTCGCCCTTCTCCTTGGCCAGGGCCATAGTCTTTTTCTGCAGTTCGTCCTGCAAGGCCATCAGGCCTGCGTTGTCGCGGTTCTTGCGCAGCTGGATGATGCGACTGCGGTTCTCGACCACGAGGTCATTAAAGATGTTCTGCAACTGCTGCTGAGCCATCTGGCGCTCGAGCTGGGTGAGCTTGCCGGCACTGTAGATCTCGCCAGTGACGATGTAGAACTGGCTACCGCTGGAACGCTTCTCGGGATTGACCTCGTCGCCCTGACGGGCAGCAGCGAGGGCTCCCTTCTTGTGTATCAGCGACTTGTTGAACTCGGCAGGGATGGTGTAGTCGGGGCCTCCGGCACCGAGATGTGCAGTGGGAGAAGCTCCACGCGAATCGGGATCGCCACCCTGAACCATAAAGTTCTTGATGACACGGTGGAAGAGAGTGCCGTCGTAATAGCCCTCACGGGCCAACTTGAGGAAATTATCACGATGAAGGGGGGTCTCGTCATAAAGACGAACGGTGATGTCACCGAGGGAGGTCTTGATCAGGACTTTGGACATGGGTTATTTTTTGGGGGAAAGAGGATGAAGAGCAGCCATACACGGCTGCTGACGGGGACAAAGGGGGAACAAGGCGGCCAAGGATGGCTGCGACAGGGACGCTTGGCAGCCATAGATGGCTGCGACAAGGACAAAAGGGGACGAAGGGGCAGCCATAAATGGCTGCTGACGGGGACAAAAGGGATGAGGGGGACGGAACTGGGTCAGGAACGGTTGTGCAAACCATTGCATTTGCAACAGTCAGATGACAAACGTATGTTTTTCAACATATTTTTGATGGAAATATGCAGTTTTCTATGAAATTATTTGCTATAAGGGCAAAAATCGCATATCTTTGCATCGTGTTTTTCATGGTATTAGATTTTAAGGTTAATGCAAAGGGTCGTTGTGAAACGCCCCTTTCGCATTTTTAAACCCCTTATTCGTACTCGAAAATGCCGTTCTCGGTGTGGAGAGTGACCTTGGCACCTTCGGGACGTGCTTCGACGTGACCGATGATCTGTGCATCGATGTTGAAGCTGCGTGCGATGTCGATGACCTCCTGTGCAAACTGGGCGGGAAGATAGACTTCGAGACGATGGCCCATGTTGAACACCTTGTACATCTCGGACCAGTCGGTAGCCGACTGCTCGTGGATGGTGCGGAACAGTGGAGGAATGGGGAAGAGATTATCCTTGATGACATGCAAGTCCTTGATGAAGTGGAGCACCTTGGTCTGTGCGCCACCGGAGCAGTGTACCATGCCGTGAATCTCTTGACGCATACTATCGAGCATCTTCTTGACAACAGGGGCATAGGTGCGCGTGGGGCTGAGGACAAGTTTGCCGGCATCGAGGGGACTGCCCTCAACGGGATCGGTGAGATGGAGCCCACCGCTATAAACGAGGTCCTCGGGCACTGCGTGATCGTAGGACTCGGGATACTTCTGTGCCAGATACTTGGCGAAGACGTCATGACGGGCCGATGTCAGGCCATTGGAACCCATACCACCGTTGTATTCCTTCTCGTAGGTAGCTTGTCCGAAACTTGCAAGACCAACGATAACATCGCCTGCTGCGATGTTGGCATTGTTGATGACATCAGAGCGCTTCATACGGCAGGTGACCGTGGAATCGACGATGATGGTGCGTGCCAAGTCACCGATATCGGCCGTCTCGCCACCTGTGCCATAGACACCGATACCCATCTGACGCAGTTTGGCCATCAGTTCGTCGTTGCCATTGATGATGGCACTAATGACTTCGCCCGGGATGAGCATCTTGTTGCGCCCGATAGTAGATGAGACGAGGATATTATCGACAGCACCCACACAGATGAGGTCGTCGATGTTCATGATGAGAGAGTCCTGTGCGATGCCCTTCCAAACAGAGAGGTCGCCAGTCTCCTTCCAATACATATAAGCCAATGACGTCTTGGTGCCTGCACCATCGGCATGCATGATGTTGCAGTATTCGGGATCGCCTCCGAGGATGTCGGGAATGATTTTGCAGAAAGCCTGAGGATAAAGGCCCTTGTCGATGTTCTTGATGGCGTTGTGCACATCTTCCTTGCTGGCACTTACGCCACGCATCATATATCTTTGGTCAGCCATAGAATTACGTTTTAGCGGGTGCAAAGATAGTGATAAAAAATGAACTCACCAAATTTTGCCCCCTTTTTCTTACTATTTCCACTTAAAAGCACTGAGCAACGAGGGCATCGGCGCAGTGACAGCCATCCATAGCCGACGAAACGATGCCGCCTGCATAGCCTGCACCTTCACCACAGGGATAAAGACCGCGCACGGTGGGATGGCAGAACGAAAGCTTGTCGCGCGGGATGCGGACGGGAGACGAGGTGCGCGTCTCGGTGCCCACAAGCAAAGCTTCGGAAGTGAGGAAACCATGCGCACGACGACCGAAGTAGCGGAGGCCTTCCTGCATGCGTGCACTGATGAACCTAGGCAACCAGAAGTGCAACGGACTGGCCACGACACCCGGAGTATAGGACGAAGCAGGGAGGTCGGCCGACAAGCGACCATTGACGAAATCGGTCATACGTTGGGCAGGTGCTACCTGTGTGCGTCCACCATTGAGCCAACACTGATGCTCGATGGCCTCCTGAATAGCCATCATCGCCAAGGGACTGCCGGGGTCGATGTCGAGATGGAGCTGGCTGGCGAGAAGCGGGATGTCTTCGACACGAATCTCGGTGACCATAGCCGCATTGGCCCAACGACCACCACGAGAACTGGCGCTCATACCATTGACGACGACCTGGTCGGAACTCGTAGCAGAAGGGACGATGACACCACCAGGACACATGCAGAAACTATATACGCCACGACCGTCGGCCTGCGTGACGAAACTGTATTCGGCAGGAGGCAGGTACTGACCCCTACCCTCCTTGGAATGATACTGGATCTGGTCGATGAGGGTCTGTGGGTGTTCCAAACGACAACCGATGGCCAGACCCTTGGCTTCGATGAGGAGGCCCTCGTCGTGAAGCATCGTGTAAATATCGCGGGCAGAATGACCTGTGGCGAGGATGACGGGACCCAAAAATTCACGTCCATCGAGGGTAGAGACACCAACCACCTTATCGTCGGAAAGGATCAAACGAGAGACAATGGTCTCGAAATGTATTTCGCCACCACAAGCAAGGATGGTCTCGCGAATATTCGAGATAATGGAGGGAAGCTTGTCGGTGCCAATGTGGGGATGGGAAGCATCGAGGATGCCCGTGTCGGCACCGAACTGGCACAAACCTTCGAGCACTCCCTGCACATTGCCACGCTTCCTGGAACGCGTGAAGAGCTTGCCATCGGAGAATGCCCCTGCCCCACCTTCGCCGAAGCAATAGTTGGAGTTAGGGTCAACACGTTGCTCACGTGTGATGAGCGCCACATCGCGACGACGATCGCCCACAGGGCGACCACGCTCGATAAGGATGGGACGAACGCCCAGTTCGATGAGCCGAAGGGCCGCAAACAGTCCACCGGGACCCGAGCCGACAACGACGGCCTGATGGGTATGGGAAGGCAGTTCTTGATAGACAACCTTGCGGAATGTCTGCTGCGGAGGCTCCTCGTTGATATACAGATCGACGTCGAGCTGCACCATCACCTGACGCTGGCGAGCGTCGATGCTGGTATGCTTCATACGCAGGCCGCGCAATGACTTTCGACTGATGGCGAACTCACGGCAGATCTGCGCCTCGAGTTGCTCAGCATCACGCCATACCTGCGGGAGTACACGTATTTTGATATTCTTGATCATTTGAACAATAGACGGAAAGCCTCGTCGACACGCGCGACGGGACAAACCTGGATCTTGAGCGTCTTTACATCGATGCTCTTGAGTGCAATATTTGGAATGAGGATACGTTCGAAACCAAGTTTCTCGGCCTCACGGATGCGTTGTTCCAGACGAGCCACAGGACGTATCTCGCCCGAGAGGCCCACTTCGCCCGTCATACACGTGAGCGGAGGAAGCGGCATATCCAGGTTGGAGGAAAGGATGGCAGCCATCACAGCCAGGTCCATAGCGGGATCGGACACACGCAGACCGCCGGCGATGTTGAGGAAGACATCCTTCTGCGCCAGCTTGAAGCCTACGCGCTTCTCGAGGACAGCGAGCAGCATATTGAGACGACGCTGGTCGAAGCCCGTGGTGGAACGCATAGCGGTGGCATAGACGCTTGTGCTGACGAGTGCCTGTGTCTCGATGAGGAAGGGACGCATACCCTCGATGGCGGCAGCGATGGCGACGCCTGAGAGGTCCTTGTGGTCGGAGTTGAGCAAGAGTTCGGAGGGGTTGGTCACCTGTCGGAGACCCGTGCCAAGCATCTCGTAGATGCCCAATTCGGAGGTCGAACCGAAACGGTTCTTGATGGCACGGAGGATGCGGTACATATAGTGCTGGTCGCCTTCGAACTGGAGGACGGTATCGACGATATGTTCGAGCACCTTCGGACCAGCCAATGAACCTTCCTTGGTGATGTGGCCGATGAGGATAACGGGCGTGCCCGACTCCTTGGCGAACTTGAGGATACGGGCAGCACATTCGCGCACCTGACCAACGCTGCCTGCACTCGACTCAAGGTCGTCGGTGGCGATGGTCTGGATGGAGTCGATGACGAGGATGTCGGGCTCGACATTGGCGACGTGGGTGAAGATGGCGTCAAGGTTGGTTTCACAGGCGATGTAGACGGAGTCGAGGGAATCCGAACCCAGGCGGGTGGCACGGAGCTTGAGCTGGTAGGCGGATTCTTCGCCTGAACAATAGAGGACCTTATGGTCGTGGATGTTCATCACCGTCTGGAGGACGAGGGTGGATTTGCCGATGCCTGGGTCACCACCCAGCAGAACCAAGGAACCGGGCACAAGGCCACCGCCCAACACACGGTTGAGTTCGTCGTCGTGCATATCAATGCGCTGCTCTTCGCGTGCCTCGATTTCGGAGAGACGGCGAGGACGCTCGTTCTGCCCTGGAAGGCCCAAGGTGCCCCCATGACTCCACTGCACGCCACCCGACTTGCGGGAAGCCTTGCCGATGGCACCCGTTTGGGTATCGACAATCTCTTCGACACAGGTGCCCCATTCACCACACGACGGACATTTGCCGAACCACTTGGGCTCTTCGCAGCCACAGGAGCTGCAGAAATAGGCTGTCTTCTTCTTTGCCATATCGACGGAAAATCTATTTACGGCGCAAATATAACGATTTTTTCGATAACTTGTATCAAAATATGACCAAATTACCGCAAAATCCTTGGTCACCTCGGGAAAATGACTTATCTTTGCAGCGTACATTTCAACAATTTGAAAGCAAATGGAACAAAAACGAGCAATCATCATGGGAGCCACTTCGGGCATCGGACTTGCCGTGGCCAAGCGGCTCAGTGCCGAAGGATGGCAACTGGGCATTGCCGGACGAAGGATGGATCGGCTCATCGAGATGCAACGCAAGGACCTCAACGTGACGGCCATCCAGCAGATCGATGTGACGCGCGAAGAAGCATCGCAGCAACTGCTGACGCTCGTAGGCAAGATGGGCGGAGACATCGACCTCTATTTCCACAGTTCGGGCATCGGATATCAGAATCCAGAACTCGACCTTGACAAGGAACTCAGGACCGTAGAGACCAATGCTGTCGGCTTCACACGCATGGTAGCGACGATGTTCAATTATTATGCCGAAAGGCCTGAGCGAGAAGCACAGATTGCCGTCATCAGCAGCATAGCAGGCACGAAAGGACTGGGTGCAGCCCCCTCCTATTCGGCCACAAAGCGCTACGTCAACCACTATCTGGAATGCCTCGCCCAACTGAAGCACATCAAAGGGCTCAAACATCTGACCATCACAGATATCCGTCCGGGCTTTGTCAAGACACCATTGTTGAACGACGGCGGTAATTATCCCCTGCAACTTGATGTGGACAAGGTGGCCGCTGAGATCGTGGAGAAAGTCAGAAAGAGGAAGCAGATCATCACCGTGGACTGGAAATACCGCATCCTGGTCTTCTTCTGGAAGATGATACCACGGTGGGTGTGGGTGAGGATACCTGTGGTTTCGAAGAAGGGATAGTTGCAATAGTGGCAATAGTAGCAATAGTAGCTATAGTGGCTATAATAACTATAGTGACTATAATAATAGTGACTATAAATAATCCCCTCCATTTCTATAAAGAGGAAATGGAGGGGATGTCTTTTGATAAAAGGGTATTAATGCCACTCTTTGGAGACCTTATCGCCACGAACAACGATGTTCAGACCATGAACGGGTGACTCGGAGATTCGGCCAGAGGCATCGTAATAACGAGGAGCTGCACCATCGGTCGAAATCAAGCGGATGCCCTCATCTCCATTGCCAAACTGAGAGGCTGTGATGGCCATCGTATTGGCTACTTCGCACTTGGTCTTGTCGCTTGGGTCGTAATCGTGGACAAAAGCGAGGATACCGAGGTTCTCGAAAACGTAGTTCTGGTTGTATGGGATGACACATTCGTACGTATAGTCATCGCCTTCCCATTCGATAACATCGCCCCACGTGCTGTTGACACGACGACCCACATTGTAGTGAATATATTCGCCACTTGCACCAGCCTGGCTGATGGCAGCGAGATTGGTCTCGGTGAGGACAACGGTGATACGGGCAGGCTGACGTGTGAAGTCTTCCTTGGCGCGGGAACCTGTCACGCGAACCTTAATCTGAAGGTTTTCGACATCAGCTTCAGCTGTTACTTTAAGGCTTACAAAAGCCGTTTCGCGCATACGCTCACGAATGAGGGAATACATCTCCTGCTTGCTGCCAGGGTTGCTGACGGGAGTTATAGCATCGGGCTGAGCATAACGATCGTACATCACGGCAGGGGCATACTGATTGTCGTAGAACCAGCACCAATCGGTATCGAAGCGGGTGGTGAAGTTGTCGGTATAGTATCCGGCGTGATGCTCGGTGGTGAAGAGACGGCCTTCGAACTCAGGTTCATTCATAGCATCATGGATGTAACTTGCTACACGAGGACAGTTGACACACTTCTCGGTAGTGAACTCCTCGAGCAGGACGTTGCGCACGAAACTGTGAAGCGTCACACTGAAAGAGCCCGTCATCGAGTTGTCGCTCATGTTCTCGTCCTTTCCTTCGTTGAGGTTATCGATGGTGAGAGTGAGTGTGCGCTGGGCAGGATCCATGGTCTGAATGCCCGGGAAATTGGCAGTGAGTTTCACAGTCTTGACCTCACCGTAAGCGATGACCGAATCGCAGTGAACAGAGTAGGTGTCGGTAATACCTTCGATGGTACAAAGCACGTCGAAACCAGTGATTGTCACGGTAGCATTGTTGCGCACCTGCAAAGTGAAATTGAACGTTCCCTCATCGACCACAAAGTTCTTTTGAAGCGTAACAGCTTCGAGCGTGAGGTCGTACTTGGGAAGATTATCACCGTAGAAGACGGCTTCGACACAGGTGGTATAGTTTTCGCTGTGGTCGGTCCACTCATCACTGCCAGACTGCACGAAACACGAGAGGCCAGGCACACCCTGTTCCAAGGCGCTCATTGCCTTGCTGGTGCTCTTCTGATGATAGGAATAGCCGATGTAGAGCGCACCGGTCTCAGCCGTGATAGCAAGAGGCACGTTGAGCGTGACGGTGTTCCAATTCTTAGAGACACTCTCGGCAGTACCTTCTGCGAGGTTTTCGCCATTGAGGTCGCTGCGCACCCAAACGCGAAGTCCATCGACATTGAGTTTGGAGGCAAGTGCAGCACTGACCTCACGGAGTTCATTGCCCTCGAACATCTTCACCTTGTCGGCAGAAAGAAGGATGGCTGCACTTGTCCAAGTGTCCTTCTGGGTGGAGACATTGGCGAAATATTCGTCAGCCGTCGAAGGGAAAGGTCCCATCTCGCCCTGGCAATAACCTACATGGAAGCCCGATGTCTGAGCATTGCCCACCCCGATAAGGGTGAGCAATGCGGTTAGGATTAACGTAAGACGTTTCATAGATCAAAGATTACTTCATGATCTTCTGAACACTGACACTTCCATCGGCGTTGTTCTTACGAACGATGTTGATGCCATTGACTATACCATTGGTCTTGCGACCATCAACGGTGTAGATCTGAACGGCCTCAGGAGCCTCGACTGCATCGATGCTACGAATTGCATCGGGCTGCTGGACGTGGAGAATGTTTACGTCGTCGAGACGAATGATATACTGACCGTTGCAGTCATGGTGACGGAACAAGAGTACGATCTGCTTGCCCATGTAGTCAGCCATGTCGACTTCGCGATACTGCCAACCATCCATAGCGCCAGCCTCTTCGGGGAGAGTCTCGCTGCAAACAGGATCGGTGAGAGCCACCTGCTGGATGTCGAGGCCAGCCTCAGCGTCGTACTCAGCAATGTAGAGGCTATAGTGCTCGGCCCAACGGGTTGGGCTGAATGCTGCTACGTAGTAAGAAAGTGTTGCACTACCATCAGCAGGCATGGAGATGATTGGAGAAAGGGTCCAGTTGTCGGGCTCGATGGCGCCGAGGTAGTTGCTGTAAGAGATGGAAGCAAGGCACTGGCTGCCGCTGTGGCAGTACTCGGGACGATCGCCCCAGAGGTTAGAACCCAGATTCCAGGTCTCGCCGTCGCCATCAGGATCAGAGGCAGTCCAACCAGCTGCATCATCCTCGAAGTCACCAAGCAGGATGAAACCTTCAGCTGCGGGGTCAAGAGCGGTGCCGTGGCAGGCAACCTCGACATCACCAGCACTGGTGGTGATAGTTACCTTGCCGTCAAAAGTACCTGCTTCCTCTGGATAGAACCAGAGGGTCACATTGATGTTCTTGTTGAACTGTGCAACCTCGGTAGTCTCAATGCCATAGAATGGAGCCTCGCCATTGATAGCACTTACACTGAGGGCGTTAGAGCCCGTGTTGTGGAGACGGACAACGGCAGTCTTGTAGCGGTTAGGACCTACATAAGTATCTTCGAAGGTCACTTCTGGATCGAGCAGTTCTACGCCGGTCTCGTTGAAATCAGACACCTTGATGCGGATGTTCGAGATTTCAATCTTATCACCCTCGGGAACGGTGCCGTCACCATTGTGGTACCAACCCCACTGATAATAGTGATTGCCTGGTATACAAGCGAGGTAGTCTGCCCAGAACGGATCGTTGGCAAAGACATCGGAGCTGGCATCAGCACCATCGGAACCATAAGCAGTCTTCGTACCGGAAGTCATGGGGTGAGAGACGTTGTAAGTTGCATAGCTGCTGTATTGGTATTCGTAGGAATCCTCAGTGATTGGGCGGCCCCACATCTGACCATCCCAAGAAACATAAGCAATCTTGCCCTCGGGAACGGTGAGGTTCATCTGGAAATAAGCGGTGGCGTATGCACTGTTGTCACCAGCGTTCTTGTTGGTGGCCTTTCCATCGACGATGACGAACGGATAGGACTCGTTCATCGACCATGAGGTGATATACTCAGCACCCTCAACTACAAGGCTTGCGAAGTCGGGCATATCCATCACACTGGCTGTTGCCTGTGCAGTGAAAGTGCCTGCAGAAGTGACGATGGTGTAGGTAGCCGACTTCTCACCAGAAGCCTTGGCCTCCATTGCGATTGGGATGTTAACCTCCTGCATCGTAGCAGCCTCGGTGAGACCACTGATGTCGGCAGTGAACTCCTCGTTGTCACTTGTTACGCTGGAGATGGTGAGTGCATTAGCACCAAGGTTCTTGACAGTAATGAAGCCATTCTTGGTCACAGTGCCACCCACGGGGAGGATGGCGTTGCCAAGAGCTACCTCAGGAGTGAGGACGGCAGCAGAATCGGCGTTGAGCATAGCCTCAGTATATTCAATGTCATAGACATAGAGACGGTTTTCGGCGAGGCCTGAATAGTAGTTGCCATCGTACTGGAAACGGATGAAGTGCTCACCAGGAGCGAACTCCCAATTACCTGACATGTCTTCGTCTGCACCAGTGAAGGAAGCCTTGGCCCCATTGAGGGTATCGATAAAGTAACCACCAGCGTTGTAATACCAGTAGCTGACATTATTCGAAACACCCTTCCAAGCAACAGTTGCAAGTTTGCCCTCAGGAACGGAGAAGGCGAGATTGAGCCATGATGAGCCGTAAGCGCCATAGGTGGTAGAAGTGGCGACAGTAGTGCCATCCTCGAGGGTTACGATCTCGAATGGATACTCTATACCCGTAGTAGCGGTGAAGTTGCCGCTCTTGATGACAGCGCTATAATCGGGATAATCCTTGGCAGAACCAGCGAGATCAACGACGAGGGTAGATTCGCCTGCACCATTATCATAGGTGATAGTTACGATACCTTCGTAAGCACCAGCCTTGTTGGCAAGGAAGTCGAACGAAAGGTCGAGCGTGCCCTGTGCGGGAACAGTGCCTCCAGTAATAGCAGAAGTGAATGCATTGTCCTCAGCCTCGAGCTCGATGACGAAATCGGCATCCTTACCACCAGTGTTGATGAGCTGGAAGCCCTTGGTAGAAGATGTGCCGACAAAGCACTCGCCAAAGTCAATCGACTCGGTAAAGGTGATGACGTTAGCCACCTCAGCATTAGGCAGCACAGCAGTGAACGACTTATAGACACGGATGTTGCCGTAGTCATATCTTGCGAGGAAAGAAGTACGGCTGGTAATCGTAGCGATAGTGCCATCCTCGTTGACAGTAACGTCAAAAACGAGTTCCTCGGCAGGAGTCAATGTGCCTGTCTCGTTGACTGTGCCAGCGAGCAACATCGCGGTGTAGTAGCCACCCATGTAGTTGCCACAAGCCACACCTGTGGTACCAGTAGCGATGGTGATGGTCTTTGCATCGGCATCATAAACACCTTCGACAGGATAGTCGTAAGACTGATAGTAAGAATCGGCCGAAGCAGCCAGCATGTTGAAGAGGTTGGTGAACGTAGCCTTTGTGCCATCGAGCGCAAGACCAACGTTATAGGTGAAGATGTCTCCACCCTCGTAGTTGAAAGTGTAGCCGTTATGGAAGGACTGTGCTACGGCAAAGTAGGACACAGTATCTACTTCGGCGGCATCGAGACGAGCCAAAGGAGCACGACGGGCTGGAAGGGCTGCTGCAGGAGCAACGCCATCGAACAAGCCATTGACGGTGTTTGGAGTGGCCAGGAAGGTCACATCACTGGGGTTGAGAGTTGCTTTCAACTCTGCAGCGTTGATTTTCTGCTGCGGGACGAGCTTCTGCGCATCAGCAGTAGTTGTCAGACAGAGAACGGCTGCCAAAGGGAGTAAGATTCTCTTCATGTTGTGTAATATTAAAAATGTGAATAAAAAGATGAATTCAATGCTGCAAAAGTAGTCAATTTGGACGATTAATGCAAAAAAAGTGGCTCTTGGATTCGACATTTTCAAGAAATTGAATAAAAAAAGATGGATTTCGGTTGATTTTTGCAAACTTTGCTTACAGAATATGAAAAAAATGTGTAACTTTGCCAAAGATTCAGGGACTATATTTGCCCCTCGTAAGCTAAATAATGAAGAAAGCGCTTCTTGCACTATTGACTTGCATCTGTCTTTTGCCTTCGTTGTGTGCCATGACGCACAGCGAAGATGCTGACAGTCTCGTCAATGCTGCCCATCATTATTATAGCGAATACCGATATATGGATGCGCTGGACGCGCTGGCCAAGGCTGTAGAAAGGGCCGATGCCACCAGCAATGAGATTGCCATGGAGAAAGCGCTTCTTTCGATCGGCAACATCCATTCGATGTTCAACGACTACGAGCAAGCTTTGCACTACTATACCCAATGCTACAACAAGGCCCAAAATGCGGGCAATGAATTGATGCGCTCGCGTGCAGGTGCCAATATGCTGATGTGCTACTGCATGATGGGCGATGCCAACGAAGCACAAAAGTGCTACGACAAATTAGGACCATTAGATATGGAGGATCCTAATCTGACACGCTTCTACAATTATTTTAATCAAGGATTACTCGCACGTGTGCGCAAAGATCTTCATGCAGCCATCTTTATGCACACACAGGCACTCGACTATGCCCGCAACCATGAGATGGACGGGCATTTTGCAGTTTCACAAATGGGGCAACTGGGCACACTCGAAGAGGAACTTGGCAACGAAAAGCAGGCCATTGACTGGTATCTGCAATGCGAGAAGCTTTCGAAGGAAGGTGGCTATATGAGCCCACTCGTTACCGCCTATGAGAAACTATCAAACCTCTATCGCAAGCAGCACAACGACAGCGCATCGATGCGCTACCAGCGACTATTCGTCAGCCTTTCCGACTCGCTCTTCAACGAACGTGAATTCAATAGCAAGCGAGGGCGCATCGTCGATTACGAGACGCAGCACAATATCCTTGAGATCAGTTCGCTCAACAGTCGCAACCGCACACTTTTAGCTGTCATCGTCCTTTTTTCACTTATGCTGGTAGCGCTCATCGTTTTGATCAGCTACATCTTCCGACAGAATCGAGAACTTGTGTCTACACAACGACTGCTTATCGAGAAGCACAACGAACTGAACAAGCAACTTGAGATGCAGAACAGGTTGAGCGATGAATACTTCAAGGCTCCTGCCCCATCAGATTCCCAAGCCAATCCACTAACGGAAGCTGCCAACGACAGAGACAAGAATGAATTGAGTGACAACGCCATGGACGAGGAGAGCTACGAAAGCGCAGCGCCACTGCTTAGCAAGCAACAGTCAGACATGCTGCTCATTGCCATCGCCAAGGTCATGGAGGACAGTCACACCATCAGTGACCCCGACTTCGGGCTGCAGACACTGGCCAATCTGGTAGGTTCGAATACGAAATATGTGTCATGGGCCATCAATGCGACCTATGGAAAGAACTTCAAGACCTACCTGAATGAATACCGCATCAGAGAAGCCTCACGCCGACTGGCAGACACCGAGAAATATGGCAATCCTACTATGGCCGTGCTTGCCGAACAACTTGGCTACAAATCGCCCACGAGCTTCAATCAGGCGTTCAAGCGCATACTTGGCATGACTCCTGCTGCCTATCAAAAACTCATCCGTCAACAATAAAACACACTATTTTTCAATACAGTTAAACGACATGAAAAGAACTATCACATCACTTGTGGGCGTCATCGCCTTGACACTTGGCATGACTGCGACCATGCAAGCCCAGACACCTTCGAAGACCTGGAACCCCAACATCAAGAACGGCATGTACAAGAATCCGGTGATCGATGCCGACTACTCTGACCCCGATGTTTGCCGTGTGGGCAATGACTACTACATGACATCGTCGTCGTTTGCCTGCTTTCCCGGTCTGCAAATCCTCCATAGCACCGACCTGGTGAACTGGGAGCTCATCGGACATGCCTTGACCGACGACTATCCCGTACTCCCGGAATACGAAGGTACCGACCTCGACTGGCACAAGAAGATCCAGCACGGCAACTATGTGTGGGCTCCCGCCATTCGTTATCACGACGGGTGGTTCTACATCTATTGCGGCGATCCCGACCAAGGCCTTTTCATGACCAAGACACAAGACCCTACAGGCACGTGGGAGCCTATCGTCTGGGTGAAGAAGGGCAAAGGAATGATTGACTGCTGCCCCCTGTGGGACGAAGATGGCAAGGCCTACCTTTCACACGGTTGTGCAGGCTCGCGTGCCGGTGTTAAATCTGTTCTTTTTGTAGCTCCAATGTCGCCTGATGGCACCAAGGTAATCGGTCCTTCACGTATCGTATATGATGGACACGAGGACCAGCCCACCATCGAGGGCACGAAGTTCTACAAGCGCAACGGCTACTACTACATCTTCAGCCCCGCTGGTGGCGTGAAGTACGGCTGGCAGGTGGAACTCCGCAGCCGCAGTCCTTTCGGTCCCTACGAGGAGTATGTGGGCCTGGCTCAAGGCAAGTCGAAGGTCAATGGCCCTCACCAGGGCGCTTGGGTCGACACGCAGAACGGAGAAGACTGGTTCCTCCACTTCCAGGACAAGCATGCCTACGGACGCGTGGTACATCTGCAGCCTGCTCGCTGGGTGAACGACTGGCTCGTGATCGGCGAGGACAAGGATGGAGACGGATGCGGCGATGCCGTGGCACAATGGAAGAAGCCCAACCTCCCCTCTTCGGGCGAATTCCAGCCTGCCGAGGATGACGAGTTCGACTCTCCCGAACTGGGGCTGCAATGGCAGTTTGAAGGCCCCTACAGCCACTATTGGTACTTCTGCGATGCCAACAAGAGCAAGCTGCGCCTCTACGGCGTGCAACGCCCTGACGGCTTCAAGAACCTCTCAGACCTGCAGAACGCCCTACTCCAGAAGTTCCCCACCGAGAACTTCACAGCCACGGCCAAGATGCAGTTCATCCCCAATCCCGAATACAAGGACAAGGGTGAAGAGGGTGGCTTCATCATCAAGGGACAGGACTACGCAGCGCTCAAGATTGTCAGCATCAGCGACGGCTGCGAACTACGCTACGTCACTTGTGCTGATGCGATGAAAGGCAAGGCCGAGAATATCGAGAAGCGCGTGGAACTGAAGATGTCGAAGATGAAAGCGCCCTACACGCAGAAGTATGCCGTCGATGACATCCCACAGCCCCGTATGGCTACGCAGGACGTCTATGTACGCGTCACAGTGAAGAGCGAAGGCGCCGGCAATGCCATCAAGTCGAAGGCACAATTCTACTACAGCTTCGACGGCAAGAAATACAAGAAAATCGGTGACGAATTCACCGTGAAGGAAGGCCGCTGGATTGGCGCGAAACTCGGTTTCTACAATTCCCGTCCCGGCGTGAAGAACGACGGAGCCTTCCTTGACATTGACTGGATCAGATTCGAAAAGTAAATGAACGCAACACTGGTACTGGGCGTCATCGTCCTTTACTTCCTGATGGTGTTCGGCGTCAGCTGGTGGACTACCCGCCGACGTGACCGTGACACCGAAACCTTCTATCGTGGCGATCGCAAGAGCCCCTGGTGGGTGGTAGCGATTGCCATGATTGGTACATCCATCTCGGGCGTAACCTATGTGAGTGTGCCTGGCATGGTCGAGGCGAAGCAGATGAGCTATATCCAAATGGTGATCGGTTTCGTCTGCGGCTATTTTGCCGTGGCATATATCCTTCTGCCCCTCTACTATCGCCTTGGTCTTTCGAGCATCTACGTCTATCTGGAGCAGCGCTACGGGCGCTATGCCCACAAGACGGGTGCTGCCTTCTTCCTCCTGAGCAAGTATCTTGGCTGCGCAGTCAGAATGTATCTCACGGCCGTCGTACTGCAACTTGTGCTCTTTGACCAACTGGGCGTACCCTTCGGCCTATCGGTGGCCTGCATCATGCTCATCGTCTGGCTGTACTCGTTCCGTGGCGGTGTGAAAACACTCGTCTGGACCGACCTGCTTCAAACCCTCTGCCTGCTGGCAGCAATGATAGGCTTCGTAATTTGCATCAGTTCGGCCATGGGATTGGACTTCAAGGGACTGTGTGGCACCATTGCTGAAAGCCCGATGTCGAGGGTGTGGTTCTTCGACGACGCCAACGACACGCGCTACTTCTGGAAACAATTCCTGGGCGGCATGTTCACGACCATCGCCATGACAGGTCTTGACCAGGACATGATGCAGAAGAACCTCTCGTGCAAATCGCTGAAGGAGGCCCAGAAGAATATGGTCTCGTACGGCTTCGGGTTCCTACCCGTCAACATCATCTTCCTATCGCTGGGTATATTATTATATATGTACGCGCGAGAAGTGGGCGTTGACAAGAGCGGAGACGAGCTCTTCCCATATCTTGCGACAGGCATCAATCCGACCACGGGACAGCCCTTCCTGCCCCTCATAGTGAGTGTGCTCTTCGTCCTAGGACTTGTGGCCGCCGCCTTCTCGTCGGCAGGTTCGGCAGTCACTGCACTGACCACAGCCATCATGGTGGATTTCCTGCGCAAGACGCCCAGTGGGGAAGGTTCGAATGGTTTGAGGGGTTCGATAGAAGGCAAACGTTTCTGGGTGCACATCATCAACTCCATCATGATGGGATTCATGATCTACCTTTTCCATCTGCTGGCATCGGGCTCGGTCATCAACGCCGTCTATGTTGTGGCATCCTACACCTATGGTCCGCTCATCGGACTCTTCTTCTTCGGTATGTTCACGAAGTGCAAGGTGAAGGACGGATGGTGGATACCGATGATCTGCATCGCTTCGCCCCTAATCTGTTGGATTCTCGACCAAAACTCCGAAGCGTGGTTCAATGGTTATAAAATTGGCTACGAGATGCTGCTGATCAATGGAGCACTAACAGCGTTAGGACTGCTGGCTGCTTCGATGAGGAAGAACTGAAAAAACATTTCATACAGATAAAATGAACGACCTTACTTTCGCAAGCAAGGTCGTTTTCGTGATTTACCATTAAATCCCTTTTATATTATGGGAGCCGAAGACGGGACTCGAACCCGTGACCCACGCATTACGAATGCGTTGCTCTACCAACTGAGCCACTTCGGCAATATTCGCTCAAAAGCGGGTGCAAAGATAGCGTATTTTTATTATATCTCCAAATTTTTTGAAAAGAATTTGTCTTTTGAAGCGAAAATTCAACGTTTTTGCCTAGAAATAGACATCGAAATCGAGCAAAATAGGCAGGTGATCGCTATATCCTCCCTCATACTGGTACCCATAATAGCTGCGTGCGGGGCGATGTCCCAAATGGCTGGTGTCTTCGGCAAGCATAAACGGGAGGTAGAAGACACGGGCATTGGAGATGGAGAAAGAGGGCGAAGATGTAGTGTTGACGATAAACTGGTCGAGGAATCCCCATTCGCCCTGATACTTGTGACTACCGTAGGACGAAGGATGAGTCTTCAGGGACTTTTGCAACGGTGCCATCAGATTCACATAATCCTTGCCCCACCAAGCCCTGGACTTACGAGCATAGTCGTTCATATCACCCATAATGACGATGGCGGGATGCAGGCGACAGTGACGTATGCTGTCGGCAAGATGCATCACCGTATGATGTGCAGCATCGCGAGCGGACTGCGACTGCTTGGACCCACCCAGGCGACTTGGCAGATGACAGACGATGACATCGAGGGTATCACCATTCACGATACGCCCGGCGGCATGAAGCACATCGCGCGTAGGACGGACACCATCGGGCAACAGGACACGATGGAAGTCGGCATGGAGCAGCTTGAAATCGGTAGGCTGATAGAGCAAAGCCGTCTGGATGCCTCGAACATCTGGACCGTTGCTGACGATGTAGTTGTAATGCAAATCCCAAAGGGGCGTGGAGTGTGTCCAATAGTGCATCACACTGTCGCCCTCTATTTCGGCCAACCCTACAATCATAGGCGCCTTGCCATCGCCAGCAGCAAGGATGACACGCGACAACTGCAATAACTTCTGACGCAGACGTGAGCGCGTCCAATGACGGATTCCCTCAGGCGTGAACTCGTCGTCCTGATGGAGTGAATCATCGGAAGGCCAGAAGGCATTCTCAACATTCCAGAACATGATGCGCTGTTGCTGCACATTCTGCCTGTCCTGAGCCACGGAAGAGGCAAAGGATGCAAAGAGAAAGAATAACGAGAAAAAGATTGCAGAACGCACGTGGAAAAGAAAAGATGCTAAAAAAACCGGACCATCGGGACGATGATCCGGTGTGCCTTTATCGAAACTCGATTAAGCTTCGGCAGAGGTCTCAGCGGCAGCAGCCTCAGCAGCAGCGGCAGCCTCAGCAGCAGCGGCAGCAGCCTTAGCAGCAGCCTCAGCCTTCTTGGCAGCCAGAGCCTCAGCCTTGGCGTTCTTAACTGCAACCTCAGCATTGGCAGCCTCCTTCACCTTCTTGGCAGCTTCGGCAGCAAGGCCAGAGATCTTAGAAGTGATCTTAGCCTCCTTGGCTTTCATCCAAGCGTCGAACTTAGCCTGAGCCTGCTCGGCGGTGAGTGCACCCTTCTTCACACCTCCGTTGAGGTGCTTCATCATGAGAACACCCTTGTAGGAGAGAATACGACCAGCGGTGAGAGTGGGCTGTGCACCAGTCTCAACCCAGTAGAGGGCGCGATTGAAATCGAGTTGAATAGTAGCAGGGTTGGTGTTGGGATTGTAAGTACCGATCTTCTCAATATACTTACCATCACGTGGCGCTCTGCTATCTGCGACTACGATGCTATATACAGCGTAGTCCTTGTGACCATGTCGTGCAAGACGGATCTTTGTAGCCATTTCGCAAATTGATTTAAAGATGTTAATACTTGTGCAATCCTAGGCGGGAGTGGTGACACGTCACGTTCCCCGGTTTTGCGGACGCAAAGATAAACATTTTATTCTAACAAACAAAATATTTGTGCTGAAAAATTCGCGATTCGTCGAAATTTACGTTCCCTACCAATAAACTTTTCAGATTTTGCAAGGTCAAAAAGGCAAAGTTGGTAATTATCAATCAATAAAATTCAAACCAAAACAAACAAATTAAAAAATGAAAAAGATTCTTTTAGCAGCAATCTGCTGCATGACAATTGCAACGAGCAGTGTACTGGCACAAGACCAACCCCAAAGACGAGGCATGCGTGACGGCTTCCGCCAACAGATGTTCCAGTTGGCCGATACGTCTATCACCAACCAGCTCAACCTCACCACAGCACAGCAAGTAGAGATAGCCAAACTCAACGAAAACTACCTCGAAGAGATGAAGGCAGACGGTGAAAAGGGCAAGAAACTCGACAAGGAGGCACGCGAGGCTCGACGCGCACAGATGGAAGCAAAGCGCGCCGAGGGACGCAAGCAGCTGCGCGCCATCCTTGGCACAGAACTCTACATCGAATATCTTGAGAAGGCTCTCGACCGCCGGCCTATGATGATGGGCGGCCAGCGTGGACCACGACCCGACGGACAGAACATGCAGCGCTCGCGTGGCATGCGCGGAGGTGGCAGTTTCGGCGGCGAATTCGGTGGTCGTGCATTCAGTGAAGAGTTCTAACCCTCCCCCATCCCAAAGAAACCACTTCAACGAAAATAGAGGAAGCATTCTAATACGCAACAGAATGCTTCCTCTTTTTTCGTGCGATGACATCAATAGACAGATGTAATCAGAGATTCTTCTTGAAGTACGAGCAGACCTTCTTGTAGATGTGGACGTTGCTGTTGCCACCCTGGATGAAGTGATTGCGGTTGGTATAGACCATCATGTCGAAGTCGAGGTCGTTCTGCACAAAGGCCTCGGCCACTTCGTAGGTGTTCTGCGGATGGACGTTGTCATCGGCAGTGCCAGTGACGATGAGGAGCTGGCCCTTGAGGTTATTGGCACGGGTGAGCACAGAGCTGGCGCGGTAGCCCTCGGCATTCTGCTGCGGTGTGCGCATAAAGCGCTCGGTGTAGATGGTATCGTAGAACTTAAAGTCGGTGACAGGGGCCACAGCCACACCAGCCTTGAACACATCGTTGCCTCCACACATCGTCATCAGCGTGTTGTATCCACCGAAACTCCATCCCCAGATACCGATACGATCGGCATCGACATAGGGCAACGAGGCAGCATAACGACCGGCCGACAACTGGTCCTCAGCCTCACGAACACCCAATTCGCAATAGATCTGACGCTCCCACTGAGCACCACGGCAGGCCGTGCCACGACCGTCGACAGTCAAGGCTACGAAGCCCTCCTGGGCCAGATACATAGGGAAACCGAATTCCCAACGGTCGAGCACCTCCTGTGAACCAGGGCCACCATACTGCTCGAGCACGCAAGGAGCCTTACCGCTGACGTTGTTAGGACGGATGACGTAACCATTGAGCTTGTCTCCACGTTCGGTGGTCATCTGGAAGAACTCACGCTTGGGCTGACCGGCTACCTCCTGACGAAGAGCAGCATTGTCCTCGAGGGTCTTGATAACCTTGAGGCCCTGTACGCTTTCGAGGGTGACGCGGGTGGGCGTCTCGGCATCGCTGTAGTAGTGCTGCATATAGATGAAACCACGGCTGAACGCAGCGCTATGCGTGCCACGACAACCAGCGCCATCGCGTCCTCCATTGAAGAGAGGTGTCATCGTGCCCTTGGCATCAATCTTATAGATACCACGTGTCAGCTCGGAAGGAACGGCCGAATTCTTGCCAACGTAAGCAACCTGCACGTAAGCACAACGCGAAACAGGATCGTAGCCATAGACATTGGTCAAATCGAAGTTACCCTTGGTGAGTTGGCGCTGCTGCTGACCTAACATATTATAATAATATAGGTGTCGCCAGCCCGAACGCTCACTTGCGAAGGTAAAGCCATTCTCGTCGAACTGGATGGCGTCGAGATCTGCCTCGGCAATATACTGGTCGTTGGTGTCCTCGAGAATCAGTTTGGCCACGCCACTTCGTGGATTGACGAAATAGAGTGACAACTTGTTCTGCAGACGATTCATCGTCAGCACGGCAAGTTTGTCCTCGGCCTTGGTGAACTGGATGCGTGGAATATAGCCATCGGCATCGACGGGAACCTTAAGCTGATTGAGTTTCTTGGTATAAACATCGTACGACCAGGCAGAGACCTTTGAATTCGCTTCGCCTGCCACAGGATATTTATAGACATATTGGCCAGGATAGAGCTCATATTCGGGATATTCGGGGAACTGTCCCTTATAGGTGGGCAACCAATACTCCTTCACGTCACTCTCGTCCCACTTGAGGAAACAGAAGGTCTTCGAGTCGGGACTCCAAGCAATGGCACGGTCCATCGAGAACTCCTCCTCATAGACCCAGTCGGGCACACCGTTGATGATCTTATTGCGGGCACCGTCGTCGGTCACCTGGCGCTCCGCAAGGTCGATACCTGCCGACATCACACGCACATAGAAAAGATTGTTGTCGCGCATAAAGACAAGCTGACGACCATCGGGAGCCATGGTCACGGCCTGCACCTTGCCTTCGGTGAGACGCTTGAAGGCCTGACGACGCACGCCACCGGCTTCGATGACATAGTAGAAATAGTCGGCCTTGTAACTACGACGATAGATCGACTCGCGGTTGCTCCACACGAGGAGACGTTCCTCGTCCTGCGAGAGTTCGTAACCCGACAACCTGAGCTGGCTGACATCGAGCCCCTCTTCGGGCTTCACCTTGTTGAGGTTGAGCAACGTATCGACTGCGTGACCATTGCTGTATTGATACTTGACGATGGCACGACCATCGGCGGTGATGGCCGTATAATGCTTGCCGTCGGCTGTACTACGGAAAGCAGGCACACTCTTGCCGCGATAATGTCCACCACGAACAGCTTCCACAGTGACAGGTTCGGCAGCATTGAGTGCGACCGAAATGGTCATTACTGCCAGGAAGATGAGTAAAGAAAAATGCTTATTCATATTAATCCATTCTATTTTTATAATCCTCGTAAGCGTATTCCCGCAAAATATCTATTGAACCATCCTCACGGAAGAAAGCGATGGCAGGATGGGCGACGCCATTGAACGTATGCGTCTTGACCGTTGTATAGTGAATCATATCTTCGAAGAGAATATATTCACCCACCTGCAACTGGTGGTCGAAACGCCAAGAGCCCAGGAAATCACCGCTCAGGCAACTGTTGCCACCCAAACGATAGATGTATCCACGTCCATCGGCATCGTCAACCACACCATGCTCGGTTGCTGCATCGTCAGCGGCAGACAAAGGCAGGGACTGGGCCCCACGCACAGCCGGCTGATAGGGCATCTCAAGGCAGTCGGGCATATGACAAGCGAAAGAGACGTTGAGAATGGCCGTACGGATGCCATGATTCTCGACCACATCGACCACCTGGCTCAGCAATGGTCCGGTTTGCCAAGCGAAGGCACTGCCAGGTTCGAGGATAACCTTGAGCCAGGGATAGCGTTGACGCAAGGCACGGAGCAGACCAATGAGATGACGAGTGTCGTAATCACGGCGCGTCATCAGATGACCTCCACCAAGATTGAGCCACTTGATCTGCGGGAACCACCTGGAGAACTTGTCTTCAAGATGCGCCAACGTTCTTTCCAACGTATAGGAATCGTCCTCGCAATGGCAATGGCAATGGAAGCCCTCGATGCCTTCGGGAAGTTTGTCAGGGAGGTCGTCGGACAAGACACCAAACCTTGAACCGGGGGCGCAAGGATTGTAGATGGCAGTTTCAATCTCGCTATATTCCGGATTGACCCTTATGCCACACGAAGCCTTTCCTTTGGCCAACGGATAGAAATGGTCAAATTGGCAAAGTGAATTGAAGGTGATGTGGCCCGAACAACGGAGTATCTCGGGGAAGTTCTCATCCGTATAGGCGGGGCTGTAAGTGTGGGCAGGTGATCCGAACTCCTCGAAGGCAAGACGTGCCTCCCACACCGACGAAGCCGTGGTGTGACTGATATATTCGCGGAAGATGGGGAACGTCTTCCAGAGCGCATAGGCCTTGAAGGCAAGGATAATCTCCACTCCCGCTTCGGTAGCAACATCACGTATCAGCGAAAGGTTGCGGCGAAGCAACTTCTCTTCAAGGATATAGCAGGGCGAAGGGAAGCGACAGTAGTCTGTCTTCTGAATATATGATTCGATGGAATTATACATCATCTTGGGTCATATAGATTGTATTTCGGCCGCAAAGTTAAGAATTTATTCCCACATTTTAAAATATTTGTCCAAATATTTCGCCATCTTGCAAAAAAAACCTATCTTTGCACCCGCAAAATTCTTTGATATTTGCATCTCCCTGCTAAAGGTTGCAGGGTTTATGTTGAATGGTTAATTGTAAAATTGTAAAATCAGATGAAGAAATGGCATATTGAGGACTCTGCGGAGCTCTACAATATTCATGGATGGGGTGTCAGTTATTTTGACATCAACGAGAAGGGCCATGTAGTGGTTACCCCCAAGAAGGATGGTGTGCAGGTGGACCTGCGCGATGTGATGGACGAACTGGCGCTGCGAGATATCCAGGCTCCTGTGCTGCTGCGTTTCCCCGACATTCTCGACAACCGCATCGAGCGCATGTCGCAATGCTTCAAGAAAGCAGCCGAAGAATACGGCTACAAGGGAGAATGTTTCACCGTCTATCCCATCAAGGTCAATCAGATGCAGCCTGTCGTCACCGAAATGGTGAGCCACGGCAAGAAGTTCAATCTGGGATTGGAAGCTGGTTCGAAACCTGAACTGCATGCCGTCATTGCCGCCTGCACCGACTATGACTCCATCATCATCTGTAACGGTTATAAGGACGAATCGTTTGTCGAACTCGCCCTACTTGCCCAGAAGATGGGCAAACGAATCTTTATTGTTGCCGAGAAACTCAACGAGCTCGAAACCATCGACCACATTGCAAAGCGCCTGAATGTGCGTCCCAACATCGGAATCCGTATCAAACTGGCCTCATCGGGCTCGGGCAAATGGGAGGAATCGGGCGGTGACGCCTCGAAATTCGGTCTCACCAGCTCCGAACTGCTCGAAGCAGTGGAATACCTTGAGTCGCATGACCTAAAAGACTGTCTCAAGCTCATTCACTTCCACATCGGTTCACAAGTCACCAATATCCGCTATGTCAAAACCGCCATACGCGAAGCTTCACAATTCTACGTACAGCTCCGCAAGATGGGCTACGGCGTGGAGTTCGTAGATGCCGGTGGCGGACTGGGTGTGGATTACGACGGCACACGCAGTGCCTCGAACTGTTCATCGGTCAATTATTCCATCCAAGAGTACATCAACGACATCATGTACCAGATCATGGATGCTGCCGACAAGAACGAACTACCCCACCCCAACATCATCACCGAATCGGGACGTTCACTTTCGGCCCACCACTCACTACTTGTCATGGAGGTGCTCGAGACCGCTACGCTTCCCGAGATGCCCGAGGAATGGGAAGTTGGTCCTGACGATCACGACCTGGTGAAGGAGCTCTACGAGATTTGGGATACCCTGACCCAGCGTTCAGCACTTGAGTCATGGCACGATGCACAGCAGATACGTGACGAAGTGCTCCAACTCTTCAGCCACGGCATCATTGACCTAAAGACACGTGCTCAGATAGAGAAACTGTTCTGGAGCGTCACCCGTGAGATCAACAATCTCATCTCGGGCATGAAGCGTGTTCCAGAAGAATTGCATAATATTCCAAAGCTCCTTGCTGACAAGTACTATTGCAACTTCTCGCTTTTCCAGTCGCTGCCCGATATGTGGTCGATTGACCAGATCTTCCCCATAATGCCCCTCCAGCGCCTCAACGAACGGCCTGACCGCAAAGCAACGTTGCAGGATATGACCTGCGATTCGGATGGAAAGGTGCAGAGCTACATTGCCGAAAACCAAATCGTCAATGCCATGCCAATCCATTCGCTCAAGAAGAACGAGAAGTATTACCTTGGCGTTTTCCTTGTGGGTGCATATCAGGAGATCCTGGGAGACCTCCACAACCTCTTTGGCGACACCAATGCCGTACATATCACTGTCAACAAGAACGGCTACGAGATTGACCAGACCATCGATGGAGAGACCGTTCAAGACGTGCTGAGATGGGTAGAATATGACACCAAGAAAATGGTTCGCACACTTGAAACGTGGGTAACGAAATCTGTAAAGACAGGACGCATCTCGCTCGAAGAAGGCAAGGAGTTCCTCAATAACTACCGCAACGGACTATACGGATACACTTATCTCGAAAGGGATTAATCTGGCAATATCAACCTATAAAAAATTTGAAAGGCAACCGTCTCACGACGACTGCCTTTCCTTTTGCCTTAATAATTAATTACACATACAATTTGCTATTCACTAATTAAGAGTAATAACCTTTATAAAGATTTATAAAGAATTGCTTCGAAATCTCGCTGCAAAGATAGGTGAATTTACAAAAGATACCAAACGATTTTGTAACAACAATCTTTTGTAATGTTCCATCACCCAAAAAAATCCATTTTAAGTGTATTTTTTGCTGAAAAATCCTCTATTTTGAACAAAATTATGACAAAAAATGCATATGGACAGATCATTTTTCGATGTCGAAGGCCATAACATCTGCCAGTCCATTTGTACAAGCACGCCATTCTGGAAGACCAGATCCATTGGGATTACCAGCCTTCATAAAGTTCGTCCAATAGTCAACCATTCGTTCACTAAGCTTCTCGTCAGCCTCGCCCAAGGGACGCCAACAACGCTTGACTGTATTGAAAACGTACCAAAGCTCGGAGGAATGGAAGGCTCCTGAACCATTGCCTGGAAGACGACGGCGGAACTCATAGACGTAGGGTGCCTTGCCTTTTTCGGCCAGTCGGGAGGCAAGATATGCATAAGGTTTTCCCATACGGGTGAACATCATGTCGTCGAGCGTGCATCCCATCATGATGGGGATATGCGGAACGAAGTCCTTTTCGATGCAGGCTGCAAGACCTCCCACAAGAACCTTGCCGTCGACATTTGGCTGGAGCATAAGGAATGGCATATTGTGGGCGGTTGCAAAGCGACTGATGACCTCCTGCAACTGCTGGTAGTTCATACGACGCATCTCGTCGAGGCTTAAATCACCCATGAGCGTCTTGCCCAACTGTTCGTAATCGCTGAGGGAAGCTGCGCCCATACCATCGTTGCCATCGGGACTTATGGCACCACCACTCTGGATGATTGCCTTGGCAATCTTACCCTTGGTCAGCGGTGAGCAAAGAAGATTGCGGACACTCATGGCGCCAGCACTCTGTCCGAAGACAGTGATGTTGTCGGGGTCTCCACCAAAGTTTGCAATGTTGTCGCGTGTCCAGTCGAGAGCCTTGATCTGGTCGAGCATGCCGTAATTGCCGGAGATATGGTCGGGATTTTCGGCTGAAAGTTCAGGATGGGCCAAGAAACCAAAAGCACCCAAACGGTAATTGATGGTAACAAGTATGACACCGCGCTTGGCATAGGCATCGCCATCAAACTCTTTTTCATATCCATAGCCTGCGATGAAGGCACCTCCATGGATCCAAAGTGCGACAGGCAATTTGTCGCCCTTCTTTGCGTCAGCAGGTTTCCATATATTCAGATAGAGACAATCCTCACTCATCTCGGGGTCGCCTTCAGAGAAGAATTCCTTCACGTAATCCACGTCGCCATAATTGTTGATGACAGCGGAATCGGGGCCTGCCACATGAGGTGGCTGGAACGAGATAGGACCAAAATGATCGGCAATCAGTACAGTATCCCATGCGATGACGGGCTGTGGAGCCTTCCAGCGCAGCTCGCCAACAGGAGGAGCGGCATAAGGGATGCCCTTGAAGACGACAACATTGGGATTCTCAGAAGGCATACCCTGTACTTTGCCTCCTGTCACTTCTTTTACCAGCGGGTTCTCTGGTGCGGTGGTGCATGCAGTCAGGCAAAACACCATCATTGTCATTGCAATAAAGTTTTTCATATTATATAATATAAGTAATGTGGAATTGTTTGCAGCAGCAAATATCGCAATAATTCAGATAATATCCAAGTAATTCACATTTTTTCTTCCTTAAAAGACAAAAAAATGAAAAAAGCCCAGACTTTCGCAAGCCCGGGCTTATGATATACACACACACTAATTAAGAACTAACCAATAATCTTAAATTTCCAATGAGTTATCCATATTACTATTTTCGACTGCAAAGATACGACATATTTTACAAATAAACAAGTGTCGGTAAATATCAAGGAGCAAAAGAACAGGAAAACCATATTGATTTTCAAATATTTGTACAATTTTACCCCTATTAAAATGTAGAATCAAGAGGAAACCTGATCATCTCGATTTCTTTCGTCCGACAAGGCAGTTATGAGGCATCCGGCACAAAATAAACGATCGCCACGCACCTCTGGAGAGATAAGGAATAGTGGCATAGAATAAAAAAACCGTAGGCTGTCTCACGACAGCCCACGATCACAAAATCATTCACTTATTGTTACCATTTATTGCCTTATGGTGCAAAGATATAGCATTATACAATATTCTCCAAATCATATCAGCAATTTTTTTCCTATTTCATAACGAATCGCCTATTTTTCCCCACTAAAATTTCCAACAGAGGGCGAATACCTTTGCAAAAACACATTTTGATGCCATCCTCGGCCCTTATCAACGTATAAGACTACCAATCAGCGGAAACGCTAAATAAAAAACACCTCTCCAGCTCTCCTTTTGACGTTTAGATTGGATACTATGCATGACAAACTTGGCAATTAAGACAATTGTTTACTAGAAAAACGGACAAATAAGACCATCATATGAAAAAAACACACTATATTTGTAAACTTTTAATATATAAAAGCTTTATTCGAAAACAATTTTCCGATTATATACGCTATGATTTTTTTAGATCGCAACGAATTCAATTTCAAACCTTCGCAGAAGGTAATTGATGCTGTAAAAAACTTCAACCCCGAGGATCTCTGCTTCTATACCCGCATCTACGACCAAGGCAAGAAGAGTGTCGTATCTGTTCGCCTTAGCGAGATTTATGGAGTGCCTGAGTCGCAGGTACTGTTGGGTTATGGTGGAGAGGACATCCTTAAGAATGTCGTCCACTATTATCTCACCAAGGGCGATAACCGCTCCATACTGATTCCCGAATTCTCTTGGTGGTACTATAACCGCATTGCCAGCGAATGTGGCGGCGAAACCCATATGTACCCCCTTCACGAATTGGAAGACACCTTTGCCTACGACATTGATGAGGTTATCCGAATCACATGCGACGTACATCCACGCATGCTTCTCATTGCTTCGCCCAATAACCCCACCGGCAATAGCCTTACACCCGACGAGATAACCCGCATCATGGAAAGTATTCCATCCGACACCATAGTGCTCATCGACGAGGCTTATGCTTCGTTCATTTCGGCTGACACTCATTATATCGCACCTTTGGTGGAAAAGCATAGTAACCTTATCATCTCACGCACCCTTTCAAAGTTCTATGGACTTCCCGGACTGCGCATGGGATTCGGATTCATGGGCAAGGGACACGACGGGTTCCTCAATTATGCCAATAAATATCTTGGATACAACCGCTTCTCGGAGGCAGTAGCCCTTGCAGCGCTTGAAAGCGACGATCATTATCGCAACGTGGCCAATCAGATGCAGTGGGACCGTGACCTCTTCAAGAAGGAGCTGGGTAATCTCCCAGGATTCAAGGTTTATAAGTCGGTGGCCAACTTCATCCTGATTAAGTATCCCATCGAGATCAAGGAAGCCCTTCAAGAAGCCCTTCGCGTACAGGAATACAAGATCAAGTTCATGTCTGACAAGGGCCTTGAATCCTGCCTACGCATCACCTTGGGCCGTCCCGAACAAATACAGGTGGTTGTCGATACGATCAAAAAAGTATATCTCTCACGATGAAAGCGCTCATCCTTGCTGCCGGTACGGCTTCGCGTCTGCGTCCACTGACCAACGACACCCCCAAGTGCCTACTTCATGTGGGAAAACGAACCCTGCTCCAACGCTCGATGGATGCATTGATACAGAATGGCATCCGGCAGTTTGTCATTGTCACCGGATACCTGCACGAGAAGATTGAGCAGTTCGTGAGTCAGCAATATGGCGACAGCATACAAGTCACTTTCATCCACAACGACATCTACGCTTCGACCAACAACATCTACTCTCTTTGGCTGGCACGTCCCGCAGTCGAAGGTACAGAGTTTCTACTGCTCGACAGCGACTTGCTCTACGATCCACAAATCATCACTCGCGTGCTTGCCAACGACGCACCCAATGTGTTGACGCTTATTCGTCACAAGCTGGGCGAAGAAGAGATGAAAGTGGTCACAGTTGCCAGTTGCAACCATACCGAAGACACCGACGGAACCATCGTTGAAATCAGCAAGACCTGTCGTCCTGAGGAGGCTGCAGGCGAAAGCCTTGGCATTGAGAAGATGGATTCCAACTACAGTTGTGCCCTCTACGGTGAACTTGACAAGATGATGAATCAAGAACATCTCGAAAACAAGTTCTACGAACTCGCCTTCATGCGCCTCATTCCACAAGGACAAACATTCAGTGTTCTCGATGTCACAGACCTCTTCAGTTGCGAACTCGACACTGTCGAGGACTTCGAGAATGCCAAGCAGAAGATTCCTGCATCGCTCTATTGATATGGCCACCTACGACATACGTCCCCTTCAACTGCGTATTCTGCGCATTCTCCTCGCCGTCCAAAAGGTCTGCGAAGAGCACAACCTGCGTTATTTCATCATTGCCGGCACACTCCTCGGTGCTGTGCGCCACAAGGGCTTTATCCCTTGGGATGACGATCTTGACATCGCCATGCCACGCCGCGACTATGACCTGCTGTGTCAACATGCCAGCGAGTGGCTTCCTGCACCCTATGAGATGGTGAGTTTCGAAACCGATCCCGAGAACTATCCCCTCCCCTTCGCGAAGATACAGGATGCCAGCACTACGCTCATCGAACGCATGCACCTCAAATACCTTGGCGGAATCTACATTGATCTATTTCCGCTCGATGGTATGCCCAAGAGCACGATATTACGCCGCCTGCATTTCATGCGTTACGAATGGTACAAGCGCGCCCTCTACCTTGTTCATCGTGACCCCTACAAGCACGGACATGGTCCATCGAGCTGGATACCTCTGCTCTGCCGAAAGCTCTATACGATGCAAGAGATACAGGAGAAGATGCGATGCCTGCAGCGGCGTTGGGACTACGATGCCAGCGACTACGTGGTTGATCATGACGACGGGTTGAAAGGTGTGATGGCCAAGTCAATCCTGGGCAAGCCCACACCGATTGCCTTCGAGGATGCAGTGGTCTGGGGTGCTGAACACCCACACGAATATCTTTCGCAGAAATACGGTGAATATATGGTGATACCCGATGGCGACCACCAGCGCCAGCACAACTTCCACCTTCTCGACCTTGAACGTCCTTATCGAGACTACACAGAAAAGGCATAGCCTTATCGAGGTAACAAATCGCTAACCCTAATTGATTAACATTTAATACCGAAACATCATGAGCAACGTAAATGAAATCTACAAGTGCAAGGAATGCGGCTTGATGGTGGAAGTTGTCATTGCTGGCGACTGCACGCCAGAATGCTGCGGCAAACCCATGCAGCTACTAAAAGAGAACACCACCGATGGCGCCAAGGAAAAGCATGTCCCTGTGGTCGAAAAGACTTCTGATGGCTATCGTGTCAGGGTAGGTTCAATAGATCATCCGATGACCGAGGCCCACTACATCCAGTGGATTGAACTCGTCACCGAAAATGGTGTGCTTCGCCAGCATCTCACCCCACAAGACCAACCCTTTGCCGAATTCAAGACCGATGCCAAGGAAGTCTATGCACGTGAGTTCTGCAATCTCCACGGACTTTGGAAATCCTGATTCCCCTGCATTTTCTCTAACAGTCCAACAATGAATATTCGGGTAATTGCCTGAACATAAACCGAAACAGATGAAGCCCAGACAAACAATGTCTGGGCTTCATCATTATGAGGGATGTTGCCTTTATCGTATTCCGTAGAGGTAAGCGAGGAGCATCATCTTGCCACGCATCGTCTCGCGTGGTGTGAACTCGCCATTTACCCACATGTAACGCTGATTGAAATAGGATTCCTGACGCGGCCAATTTTCTGTCCATGAGGGATAGCATCTATTGAGCAGAATACGTGCATCGCCGCCATTATCGGGCGACCATACTTCAGTGCCATTGAAAGGAGTTTGGCCAGGATGACTCTCGGGAGTTCCATCGTTTCGTCCGGTAGTATAAACGTCGGTAAGGTGGCGTTGGCCCAAACCTGTCATTTCAACGATATTCCCTGGATTTCGTCCCAATGCCCATCCTGCTTCGAGATATAAAGCTCGTTCGAGTTGCTGGCGACGTGCCTTGGTATTCGCAATGTAATGTGCCAGAACCACAAGATGCAGATTCTGCGACGTCTGCCACCGCGCATCGTTGGCAGCACGTCGCGAAGGACGCTGATCGACAAAGTTGACGTTGTAGGCATCGGCATGCTTATTGACGCTCGACTTTATATTGGCATAGAGTTCGGGATAATGGCGTTCGCGTGGGCAGCAGAGATAAGCTGCAGCCGCATAGTACTGGAAGTAGCCCACTTCACCCGCCTGGAAAACGTTGGTGACATTGGCCGTAAAGAATCCCTGACGTCCCTTATTGAAGAGAGGTGTATCGCCGGTCGTGATCATGCTTTCGGCAGCAAGGATATCTTCCCATTCCCTTTCGCCCGTGACATTATATAGGAAGGCAGCAGCCATCTGCCGGAAGTCCCGGCCTCGCATACTGATGCTTCCGATATCCTGCTTGTCGTCAAGTTGGGAGTTTTCCTGCCGTGAAGCATAGCGGAATGCACGTATTGCCTCTTGTGTGTAATAATTGCATAGCGAGTCATTGCCCAGGATGCGAAGTGCTTCGGCCGTGATGGCGCAGTTGGCGGCATTGGCCCAAGCAGCCATCGTAGTGCAACCCGCCTGGAACATAATGGTCCATTCGGACGAAGGATTGGTGACACCCTGCGAGTAACCTTCCCCATCGCGTATGCTCAAGAAGAAGTCCACCTCATTGCGAGCCTCGTCGATGAGGTCGGGCAAACCATTCCCACTCTCGCGAATGCCAAGGTTATCCTCTGCCAAACGTCCACCCGTAAGAATATAGGGTAGCAACTGATCGTAGATGTTGGAGACGTGGGCTAGGTGACGGTCCCAATCGAAGGCATCGGAATGACCGCCCTTTACATCGACAGCCACAGGATTGCCTGGGAGACGATGCTGCCAGAAGATAGACGTGAGAGCTGGTTTGAAGTGAGGTTCATCCCAAACGTCGGTACGCAATGCTCTCCATTCGGGATCCCATGGCTGGAAATCGGTCTTGTAGATGGTAAAGCCCTTCGGATCGACCTCGGGGATAAACTGAGGTTGGCGTGGCACAGGAGTAACGTTCTCCGGGTCGATAGGTTCGCCCAAACGCATATAATAGTAGCCGCGAAGTGAATAACGATAAGGTTGATAATAGATTTCAGGATCGACATCGAAGTCCATACTGCAACCTACATCCTCGACAACAAGTCGATAACGACCAGGTGCAGATACCTTGAAATCGACATTCCAAACATCGGTACCGACAAGATTCTTCCGACCTGCCTCATTGGTCGAAGCCGAAGCAGGCAACCAGAAGCGCACAGTTCCCACAGACTGTTTACGACGCGTATTCACATTATAGAGCCATACCTTCTTGCCTTCAAAAGCCTTGTAGTCGCGCTGCCCGCCATCACCAAGCCACATATAGAGATCGGCAGCCTTCACTGCCTCGGCAGGACTATATCCCAGGATATTGACATGCACGGCCTCGGACTGCGAGGTCCAGATATCGTACTTCACAGAAGCGGTGGTCTGGTCACTGCCAAGACCTTCTGGAATATTGACCTGATAGGTGCAACCCTGTCGCATGGACTGAGGCAACTGCAGGAAGAGCCAATGGTCGAGTTCGGAGGTAAGAGTGTGATCAGTGTTCATAGGTTTGCTCTTCCGATAGATAGCCTTTGGCGAAGATAAAGCGAAAGACTTGTCATCGGGAGAAGAGACTTGCCACAATGCAGCCTGTGATGCTAATGCAGCATCGAGACGAGGACCAAAGACGAGAAGCGTGTCATCGCCATCAGCAAAACTATGTCCCAAATATGCACTGGGGCCTGTGGCATCATCGCGATAACGAACTTCGCCATCGCGGAAATGAAGCATCAGATAATCCTTGTCAACCACCTGAATGCCAATGAGCCGATTGGCCAAAGAGCTGGAAGATACAAGGAAAGAAAGAAATGTAATTAGGATTAATGAACGTTTCATGATGATTTTAAGTGGAATTGTTAACTTTAATATTATCTTCTAGAGTATCTAGATGATCTAGAGCTTCTAGAGTATCTAGATTATCTAGGCCTCATATCTTATAGCCATCAGAAGGGATCAGAGGTAACGACGAGCTTATCGCCACTCAAATCAACTTCGAAAAGATGAGGAACGCGGATGTATCGACCATTCTGATTGTAGTGACTGTGACAGCTCAAAAGCAAACGTCCCTCAAAGTCGCGGAACAACATACCATGCCCAAAATTGGGAGGTGTGATGGGCTTCTCTTCCTGTATCCATGGACCAGCAAGCGTTCCTGACTCGGAATAAGCGACGCCCTGTGTATAAACATCATAGACCCACGACGTCCAGATCATACCCAGGCGACCCGTACCAGTGCGAAAGAGATAAGGGCCATCGGTAACCTTGTTGGGATGTTCTCCATCCATGTCCTTTTCCTTGCTCCAAGGACTTTCCTTTGCTCGAAAGAGGATTCGAGGTTCACCTATCGTACCACTGAGGTCATCTTTCAGTCGAATGGCTTCCATCGTACCATTCCAGTTCTGCAGCCATTCACCACAATAAATCATATAGGGATGGCCATCGGTATCGACCCAAAACGTGCCGTCAAGAGTGGGCTGGTCAGCACGCAAATAGGCTGCATCACCAAAGAGTCGATAGGGACCATCGGGATAATCGCTGACAAGAACCTGCGAGGCGCGACGTGGAATGACGTTGCCACGCACAGAATCAATGCGAACAGCATTGTTGGTAAAGGTGGCAAAGTAATAGTATTTGCCCTGATAAGGATGAAGTTCGGCAGCCCAAATCATTGGACGTGGGCCCATCCACGACGTCGAGTCAATATCTACCACATTGTAGGGGCCAGTCCACATTTCCAGGTCACGACTTTTCCAAAGCATACCACCTGTGCCCGTCATATAATAAATATGAGAGGCAGTATCAGGAAAGATGCATGGGTCGCTCAGGATAATGGAGTCACGAGGCACAGTACGCACCCTGATGGGACGACGTTGACGCTGTGCCGAAGCAGTAAACGTCAGTAACGAAAGGAGCAGAATAATAAAGTGTTTCATGAAGGTAATGAGTTATGATTAATAGAAAGGAACATCCATAGTTCCTCGATCCGAATTCCGCAAAGTCCTATTGATAAAGCAAAGCCATTTGGGCCGTAAGATCGCGCATCTGTTCTCGCAGCGATTTCGGAGCAAGGACCTCGATGCTTGAGCCATACTCAAGGAACTTATTGGTCAGGTCGGGAGTAATAGCAAGTTCATATTCGAAGACACTATAGTCGGAGTGGGTCTCAATCTCGTGCTGGGAAGGATGAAGTGGAAGCGTACGGAAGTAACTGCGCCAAAAGAGATTAACCTTGATCTGGATGGTCTCGATAACCGGACTGATAGTGGTATAAACACCAAAATAATGGGCAAAATAGTCCTTCGATGAGAAATACTCGGGAATCTGGAAATCCACATCCTCAAGGATACGCAACTGCTGCATCCTATCAAGGGCAAACAACTGCAAGTGCGAACTGTGGTTCTTGCGTGCCAGCAGATACCATCGCTGCTGGGATAATTTCACACAGTAGGGTTCGATAAAGCAAGTATAGGGTTCACTATCGGAAAACTTCTTGTAGTCGAGTTCCATTGCCTTGTCCTTTGACATCGCTTCGATGATAGTAGGCAGAAAAAACTGGCCGGAAGGAACCTCTTCGAGCAATATTCTTTCACGCAGGTTCCCACCTTCGGTCATCAGCTGGTTGATGGAGAAAGACGACAACATCAATTCCGTCGCCTTCAAGCTATTGTCTCCCGAAATATAATAACGATAACGATCCTTCACATCGCATTCTATCGAGACGCCCAGAACATCAAGGGCCGAACTGATGGCTCGGTTCAGCTGATTGCGAGTCAACTCTTCTCCTCCACTCAAATCCACATTATTCACCCATAGCTTGTTCAACTCTTCCCGATTGAGTTTTTTGTAGTTCAAAAGAGTATTCACAAGCCACATTCCATGCCGAAAACGCAGATTTTCCATAAAAAATGGTCGAATTAACTAAATTTAACAGAGGTGTATCAATGTACGCAACACCCTGCCCCGATCTTTGCGGTGTGAAAAACAAGAATAATCACACAAAAAAGAATAAAACAATGAAAAAGGCTGCAATCATTATCGTCATCGCCGGCATGGTAGTTCTGGACCTTATCCTTTCAGGAATGAATGTCATCCTTGGCCTATTGCTCATCATCGGAGCAGGACTGTTCGCTTATCTGATGGACTCGATGAACCACGAGCCACGACGCACCACCAGCATCACACGTGCTGCTCGTCAGAACCGTGAGTTGCAGGAGGCCGCGCCAAAGGCCGAACTCAGCATTGCCGTCTAATCACTTGATGACGCGAATCTTCATACGCACGTCGGTCTTTGGGCGATTCACAGCATTGCTTTCGAGGGCTGCGATTTTCGAAATGACATCAAGGCCCTCGACGACTTCACCATAGCATGTGTACTCGCCATAGATGTGATAGGCTCCTCCTATCGTACTGTATGCTTCACGCTCGGCAGGAGTGAAGAAACGTGTGCCGGGCATAGTGCGGGCAATGCTGTCGATGTTGTGGTTGATGCGACGCGCCAACTGATTGTATTCGGCTATACTTGTGGTCTTGAGCATAGCCAGTGAATCTTTCACAGACTGGGTCATCACCTTGCGTTGGGCTGCCTTACGTGCCGTCGCATTGTGTGTCTTTTCCCAATTGTTGAGCGTAGCTTCGCTCATCACGTAACCATCGACGATGAAGAACATCGACATATCGGAGTTGACCACACCTTCACGATGAGGGGCACAGAGAGCTCCCTTTTTCGGGACATGGTTCTTGCGAATTTCTGCAGGAATCTCTTCACTGAGGTCACCCCAGCCGATACTTTGTCCAGGCAAGGCAGTCTTCGAGTCAGGAGCTCCTCCCTGGATCATGAACGTAGGCATGACACGCCCGAAGAGCGAGTCGTCGTAATATCCTGAACGAACCTTACTCAAGAAGTTAGCTACAGTGCGAGGGCAGTCGTCGTAAAGCATCACTCGCATGTTGCCCATATTGGTGGTGATGAGCACCTCGTGAGTTTGGGCTTTGGCAGTTTGGCCAGTCACATTGGGCAAAAGAGCCAAAGCGAGCAGAGAAAGAAGAACTGATAGTTTTTTCATGAACAAAAATTGAAAGGTAAAAGCCCTTCCCTCCATACAGAGAGAAGGGCATATTGTTAGAATAATAGACCTTAGA
>Ga0310691_10001098_pt1 | contig 43666 bp, 39 predicted proteins | sample 176DNAGHGlowgp2_FD_203887 | JGI IMG/M metagenome (GOLD analysis project Ga0310691, IMG submission 203887) | Sheep rumen microbial communities from Palmerston North, Manawatu-Wanganui, New Zealand - 1766 DNA GHGlow gp2 (v2) (version 2) | ecosystem: Host-associated > Mammals > Digestive system >... | reverse complement strand
CGTCAAACCGCCAGCCATTCCACAGCGGACCGGCAAAGCCGACCGCATTTTCGAGCTTTTCAGAATTTAACGATTGGAGTCAAAATGAAAGTTGGTGAAAAATCTTGGAGTCAAATAATACAAAAGGGAAGAAAAACAGCAGTGATTCGGGAGATTTCGATGGAGTCACTGCCTCTAAAATTAAGTTTCCGCTGTACATCTATCCGGAGACAATGAAAACGGTCAATAGTCTGTACAAGGCTGACTGCTGTCCTACCAAAACTGAGTTCATGGAAAAAGCAATTCGTTTCTACTGCGCTCATCTTATGCAGAATAAGCCTGAACTCATTGAATATCTTGCACCGCAGGTAGGTACGATAGTTGACGGAATTATAAAGGGGACAGAACAGAGGTTGTCTCGTGCCATATTCAAGTTAGCTGTCGAGGTTGGAGTGCAGACGCACATACTTGCAGCTATAAATGACATTGATGATACGACGCTCTTCAAACTTCGTGATATGGTCACGGACGAGGTCAGACGCATAAACGGTATAATAAACTTTGAAAGTGCTGTGAGATATCAGCGAAGTGATGAATAATAAATAGCGCTTCATTATATGGAGCGCTGATACATATTTTATTGACTGGCACTGAAAACTGTGCTATAATCAAATCAAAGAGGTGGAAGTTACAAATGAATAGAATAAGTAAAGTTTACTACATAATCACAATAATACTTAATGTCATTCTTCTTCCGATAGCAGGCAGCGGCATACCGGTTTATTTTGGCGGCAATACAGATATGCCATTTTCATTTGCAATCAGTGTTCCGGCAATTGTTCTGGCTCTTCTTATCATTTCCATTGTCGGTTTTAAGACAAATATGAGAATTCGCAGATCTGTACTTTTCAAGCTGACATCTTTTTTCTTTTTTAGCGGAGTGTCGTTTATAGGGTTTGATGACGGGATGTATGCGTTTATAATATTTGAATGTATTGCTGCTATACTTGTGATAATTAGTATTATCGAAGTAAAGGGCAGGACTGATAAAAATAAAACCGAAGTTTCACTAAAGATGCCGAATGTATTCTGCTATAAAGGTGAATGGGCATGGGAAGATGCACTTGATGAATATCTCAGGAAAACAGGCAAACAGTGCATTGATGATCTTTCGGACGATGAAACAGATATGGTTTACAGATATACAGTTATGCCTTTGGTTTATTATTATTACTGGCTGCTCAAAAATGGATTTATGAGTGAAGAATACTATGAGTTAATGGATAGAGATATGATCGAAGGCTGCTTGAATGGTGATACTTCACCTGTTGATCTACTACAGGATACGGACTTTGTTCTGCACGAAAATGACCTTCTGAAAGGTGCTGCTGATTTTACAAAGTATTATTTTGATAGCTCATGTTTTACTCTTAACAGAAAAAGTTTCATTTTTGATTATTGGGACGAGATAAAGAACCCCGATGGCTATTATTACCTCAATGAATTTTCATGGGATCGGTGTTACAGACTTTATGACAAAATAGAAAATGCATATCAGGAGTGGTGGCCTAACAAGCATAATAATACTGTATGGTATGAAGATGATGAACCTATAACGAGTATGTACAGCAAAAGGTTTGATAAAGAGCTTGATGTCTATCGTGTAGGTATAAAGATGAATGATAATATCTCGGATGATTATATCAGAAAATGCAAAGCTGATATTGAAACAATTGATGAGAAACAATTTGAACGTCTTGACAGGTGGATAAGTGATGATTATGGCGATTCTCTTAAGGGCAAAGTGATGTCACTTTTTAAAGCGTACTCTATACGCATTTATGAACCAAAAGAAACAGCAGACGTGGTTTATTGTATAAGCGGTGAAGCTGAATTCGAGGAAGAACACGGTATCGCCTTTTATATTCGCAATGGAGTTATCTTTGCATACGGCTACGGATATGACTTTTATGATATTTACGATGAAGAGTTTCAGACAGAATATGAGATAGCCTCAAATGATATTGATTTTATTTCAATCAATAGTACAGAGCAAACAGACGTACTCGTCAGCGAGGGGAAGCTTCTGAAAACTACACTGATACCCTGTGATCTCGGCGGAAGTGATGAAACTGCTAACATGATCTATATTACACCGTTAGCATTAAAGCAAAAGAAAATAATGGACGAACATCTGAGAGGACTGAGTGCAAGCTGGAACAGCAGGCTGAAATTCAATTACAAAGCTGTATACTACGATGATAAAAAGCAATTTATTCCTCAGAGAATATATGTCAGACAAGAACAAGGTGCTTTTTCATTTGAAATCAAAATATGGTTATAAGTTATTTACAGGAACTGAGTGATCAGTTCCTGTTATTTTTTATGGAAGGGGTGAAATAATGGCTCAGATAATAGTTTCAAGCCGCTATCTGAAAAGCGGCAAGCGTGGAAAAACTAAGCGTAGGAATTATACAAAGTATATTGCTACTCGTGAGTCAGTGGAAAATCGTCCTCAGAATACAGGTAGAACTACTGATAATCAAAAGCAGCTTATTTCGGAACTGATAAAAGAGTTTCCTATAGTGAAACAGTACCTTGAATATGCAGACTACACCAATAATCCTACATCAGAAAATGCATCGGAACTCATATCTACTATCATAGAACGTCATGCTGATGTTATCGGTAACAGAAGAAATTTCGTGGGATATATGGCGATGAGACCAGGTGCAGAAAGACGTGGCAAACATGGATTGTTCAATGGCAGTGATGAGCCTATTGACCTGAATGCGGTTGCAAATGAAGTCGCAGAGCATCCCGGATATGTATGGACTCATGTAGTCTCACTTCGTCGTGAGGACGCAGTGCGGCTTGGCTATACAAATTCTGATATGTGGCGTGAACTTGTCAAGCGGCACATTGATGATATATCAAAGGCTCAGAATATTCCGCTTCAAAATTTGAAATGGTATGCTGCATTCCATGATACAACTCATCATCCGCATATTCACCTCATAGTGTATTCATCAGATCCGAGACAAGGCTACCTTACAAAAGACGGTATGGCAGCTATACGTTCTGCCTTTGCTAACGATATTTTTCATGAAGATATGAAAAGTATTTATCAGGCACAGACACTTACCAGAAATGAGTTGAAAGCGTTGTCGGAGAACAATATGAAAGAGATAGTTGCCCGGCTCAGTGACGGTGAAGTTGACGAACGACTTGTATTATCAATACAGAGACTGTATGAGCAATTGCAAACTACCAAGGGAAAGAAAGTCTATGGGTATCTTCCTAATGATGTCAAAGAGACCGTAGATGAGATATTCTCTCTGCTGGCTCAGGACATAAAAATACAGGAGCTATATGGCAAGTGGTGTGAGTTTGAAAAAGCTAAGTATAGAATGTACACACAAAAGGATAAAGATTTTCTAGCTCTTATAGATAACAAAGAGTTCAGATCAGTCAGGAATATGATCATCAGAACTGTTATGAAAATGAATTGCGTACAGGCGGTATCATCAGAACCTGAGTTCATAGATATTAAGGACGATGTTGCTGTTCAAGCTTCAGAAACCATACCACAATTAATAACAAATAATACATCGGATACTGTTTCAAGAGAAAGGACCACCAAACGAAAACAGGCACAAAAATGCATTGATAGCTTTGATGAAAAACAAGATATATCAAAGGGAATACAAATTTTGACTGAACTTGCTGAGAATGGTGATACCATGTCAGCATATATGCTCGGAAAGATCTATCTCAAAGGAGATATAGTATACAGGGATTATGATAAAGCCGAGGAATGGAAAACGACAAAAAACACGGAGTTACAGCGACAGCTGGCTATGGATTAATAGAAGAACTCTGTCTTATCAGCGAAGCAAGTCTTAAGAAGACGATAAACCGCTCAATTAGAGTAACGCGTACTTTTCTTTATAAGTTTACTATAGGCTTACATATGTCGCTTGATGAAGCTAACGAACTATTTAATCTTTGTGGCGGACCATTAAGAGAAACTGATCCGGCTGATTATTTATGCAAAAGATACCTTGAAGAGCCTGATGATATACATACATTTTGTAATCAATATGAAGAATGGATTCACAAAAAACTGACTAGGTAACGAAGGTGAATTTTTTTCCCTGGCAAATATTTTTTCCCTGTGGTATGATAAAAGCATAGAAAATACACAGGAGGTAATCATTATGAAACCTATTATTTTTGCAAGAATAGCCGATATGAAATTCTACAAAGGTATCACCGATACCGACAAACCGGTCAATGGCGGATCATATGTCAAAGATACAAACTATGCCCATGAATGCTATAACTTTGATCCAGTAATACTGGAAGACAAGAAGGAATACTGCCTTGGATTTACTCAGCTTCTTGGCGGTAAAGATCCTCAGTTGCACATTGAGCATATTGTTGGTTGTAAAGGCATGAAAGATGCTTTGTCTGTTGATAATGTTATTGTAGTCTTTTGTTCCAAAGCACATAACAGCAAGACTATGAGAGTTGTTGGTTTTTATAAAAATGCTACGGTTTTTCGAGACTATCAGGAATGCGTGTTCCCAAGTGAAGACGGAAACGATTACGTTCAATCTTATTCATTTTTAGCTGAAAAGAAGGATTGTGTACTGCTTCCGTATCAAGAGCGTTTCAGAACAGGAGATTGGTTTGTGCCGACCAGTGGAAAAATGGGATATTCATTTGGGTATGGTCACAACAATATTTGGTTCGCAGGCAGCAATACGTACAATATGGACGAGATCAACTATGTCAATAAAATGATTGAAAGCATAGAGAACTACAACGGTGAGAATATGATATGAAAGGAGTGGTGGTATGGGCTTTACATGGGTGAACTTTTATCCATCTTTTATAAAAGAGATCCTTGAGGCATCTGATCTTGACAAAGGTCAGATAGAGCAGATGGATTATGCAATAAAAAACGATGATAACGATAGTCTAATAAGTGTAATGTGTTCAGTGTATGCTGAACCAAATACTTCACTTATTCGTAAACATCGAAAAATAGTCGAAAACTCACTTCTTAAGAATTTCAAAGATGAAGTTGAAAAAATCTTCAAAGCATTATACATAACAGGTCCTTCATATAATGATAGATGGCTTGCTCTTATGAAAAAGGCTACTTCATCGAGTCTTATAGATGCATATATACGAGCAATGTATAATATCAGCGATATCGAAGTACAGCTCAATGAATACAGTAAATTCAAAACAACAGTGTCTCTCCGAATGTCTAAAACATATGCAGAAGAAGTACCGCTATATGATTTTCAGAAAGAAGCTGTAAAAGAGCTTACTAAGCACTATATCACGAATGATATGGATTCAGGTATACTTGTTATGCCAACAGGTAGCGGAAAAAGTCGTACTGCAACATATTTCCTCATAAAAGAGATGATATCCAGAGGCTACCAGATACTATGGATAGCTCATCGCCATATGCTTATTGATCAAGCGGCTGATTGCTTTTATCAGTTTGCAGGTCTGTGTAAAATCAATAAGCCAGATATCAAAGATTATCGGATAAGCTGTATTTCCGGTGAGCATATGAGTATCAGACAAGTAGATAAGGTTGAAGTTATTGTAGCAAGTATACAATCTATCTGTCGTAGCCTTGACCATCTACGCAGAATCCTTAAGCGTGGTAAGGTAATGGTGGTTATCGATGAATGTCATCACACCGAAGCTAAATCATATCGTAATACACTAAAATTCATAAGAGAATGCAGAAGCAAAGTTAAATTGCTAGGATTAACTGCAACACCAATTCGCTCCAATGATAAGGAAACTGCTCATCTGCTCAAAATATTTGATAACAAAAAAATATATGAGGTAGCAATGTCAGACCTAATAGCTAAGAAGATACTTGCTGATCCACAGTATGAACGTGTAGAAACTTCCGAAAACTTTGAGCCTGACATTTCTTATGATGAAGCAAAGTTTATAAACAAATATGGTGAATTACCAGATACTCTCATTCATAAAATTGCAGTATCTAAAGAAAGAAATGCTATTATACTAAAACAATACCTTGATAACGCCGAAATATATGGAAAAACTTTGATTTTTGCATTAAATGTGGTTCATTGTCGTTTCTTGTATGAGGAACTCTCCAAGAAGAAAGTTCGATGCGGGCTTGTATATTCTGGAAAGGAAGATAATTCTAAAGTTATAAATGATTTCAAAGATAACAAGCTTGATGTACTTGTTAATGTTAATATTCTTACAGAAGGAACCGACGTTCCTAATATTCAGACTGTATTCCTTACTCGTCCGACTACAAGCGAAGGCTTTCTAATGCAAATGATAGGACGAGGAATGCGAGGCCCCGAGGCTAAAGGAACCGAAACTGTCAATATAGTTGATTTCCATGACCAATGGGATGTATTTAATAAATGGTTGGATCCACAGTGGCTTATAGAGGAAGAACTCGTAGAACCTGACGAGAAGGTATATGAGAAGAAAAAACGTGAAATGGTTTCTTATGAATGGAAAGCATGCAAAGCTCTATATCGCGCTTTAAGAATCAATGCAGCTGAATCTAACTGTACTGTTGCTGTTCCTGCGGGATGGTATACACTAATTGACGAGTATGGCGAATCAACAAGAATGCTTGTTTTTGAAGATCAATTAGCTGGTCTGAACAGAATGATGAAGGATAAAAAGCAATGGATCAATAATCCAGACTTCAATGCACAAAACGCTATTGACATCTATTTTTCAGGCTTCTGTTACAAACCAGATAGTCATGAGTTAGAATTGCTTATAGATAATCTAAGGACACTTGAAGAAACTCCAACATTTCATCCTTTAAAGAATAGAGCGTTCGCTGATCCACGTTATGTAATTGAGCGTGCCAGAAAAGAAAACAGAGATGTATATGCAATGGCGATTGACATGTATTATGAGCATGAGATAATTCGTGATATCTATGAAGACTGTGTTGATTTTCTTCAAGAAGTGTGCAATTTTCAAAAATACGGCAACAGTAGTGTGCTTCGAACTAGAGTTGAAGAAATGCCTCTTGAATTGATTCCTTTTGATATGACTCCGTTTTATGATATAAACGAGTTGTTTAATGAGGTTAAAAATGAATGCTTTAATGGAGTGTTTGACGGAATACCGTCAATTGATTGGACCGATAAGCCATATAAAACATATTACGGTGTTCACTACAGGAATGACCATTCCATTATGATCAATTCTATACTGAACAGCAAGGATGTTCCAAGAGAAGTAGTAAAATTCGTGATATACCATGAAATGCTGCATCGTGACAATCCTTTTCATAATGCTGATTTCAGAAGACTGGAGCATGAATATCCTAATTATGAGGAATGTGAACACTTCTTAGATGGTAAAATGCTTGAATTTGACATAAATGATTTGTGATTTCAAAAAGAACCAGATGAAACTGCACTGTTGGTTGGTTGTCTAGAGAGGTAATATAAATGAGCTTAGGAGAAAACATTCTTGACCATTACAATCAATTTTTAGGCGATTATATAGGAGCTGACGTTTATACCAATAACGATTATGAAATTCAGATTCTTGGATTTCCAAATGCTATAAAGGACTGTTTGGTCCTGACATCTTTTGGAATATCAAAATATGACAGTCAAGGAGACTGTTGTGAAGTGATACTTCCCGTAGATGATCTCTACGATGAGTGCGCAGAAATATTTGCAAATTCCATATTCTATGCTTTATCTAATAATATGAGTATTGGCAGAGGTCTTCTGATAGAAGGAGCTGATAGCATTATTGAAGGGTTTTCTGAGAAATGTGGTAAAACAGCCTTGTATTTCTCGGACGTTTATGTTTTGCCTGAAGAATTTGCATTTGTCGATAATAAATGCCATATCTATATGGGGTTCTTTGTTTCTAAAGAAGAATCAGAATTCATAAAGAAGTATGGAAGCGAGCAATTTGAGAGTTTATTAGAGGAAAAAGACGTTGACGTAATCGAAATAAAACGTAATTCAGTTCTGTAAAAATAAAGAAAATGGTATGATTATATATGGAAAACACTGAAAAAAATAAGGCTTATTTTCATCTTCCGGGCCTGTTTGAGTTCTATGAGCTGTACAGTGTGTTTCTGCCGTTGTATCGTGAGCACCGTGAATATTTCTACGACTGGTGCGAAATAGCATCTGTCTATGGTGCTCCAGCCGACTGTATCTGGGGCGGCGGACGTGTAGGATTCGGTGAATGTGAAGCTGAAGATGTACTCGCACTTATGAATGAATACGGTATTTCTTCAAGGCTCACTTTCAGCAATTCGCTTTTAAAGCCTGAACATCTCACCGACAGGAAATGTAATGCCATTTGTGAGCTTTTCGCAGGAAGCAAAGGCGTACAGAATGGTGTTATAATCCACTCGGATCTTCTGCTTGAACATATTAAAAATAATTATCCCGTCCTTTATTTCGTTTCCTCGACTACAAAGGTTCAGACTGATTTCGATCAGTTTTTAAAGGAAACGGAGCGAAGTGATTTTAAATATGTTATTCCTGATTTCAGGCTGAATAAGCTATACGATAAACTTGATACACTCTCGCAGGTCCAGAAGGATAAAGTCGAGTTTCTGTGCAATGAATGCTGCTCGTTTTACTGTAAAGACAGAAAAGCATGCTATGAAAATGTAAGCCGTAAAAATCTCGGAGAAAACTGTCCCGATCACATCTGCACCGCACCTGATGCCGGAGACGGATACCGTTTTTCAAAGGCAATGAAAAATCCCGGATTTATCAGTACAGATGACATAATCAGCACCTATCTGCCCCTCGGTTTTTCTCATTTCAAAATAGAAGGCAGAGGACTCGGAAGTGCTGTAGTCCTTGAGTTTCTGCTTTATTATCTCACAAAGCCGGAATATCAGCTTACTGTCCGTGAAGAGATCTATCTCGACAGTATGCTGGATATTTACTGAATAAAAATGCATTATTCTCTTGACAAACTCAGGCTAATGTGTTATAATAAAGAAGTATTAAAAAGCATTTAATGTGTTTGACTCGATGACATTTTCGCAGAGTGCGAAAAATAGCGATTTATCGTGTGTCATCTTTTTAGTCATGGACTGACAGAATAAATCCCGAAACATAGTTGTTTCGGGATTTTTATTATTTTAACGAAATGTGGTTTGACCCCAACTTGACCCCAACCCGATTGTAAATGATATCCAAAACTGGAAAAATTGAATTTGTGATAAGAAGTTGCTGTTAACTGAAATCACAGCAATATTGTTATAATTAGGAGTAGGTATAATAGCCTGCTCCTTGTTAATTGTATAATTCGTTCAAAGAACTCCGCCTGACACATTATCAGACGGAGCATTCTTTTTGGCGGTCGTACTGAGACTTGAACTCAGACATCGGAATATCCCGATTACTCACAGTTTAGTAAACTGCTGCCTTACCAGTTAGGCTTATGCGACCTTTGGTGACGGATAGGGGGATCGAACCCACTATTTAGAGATTGAAAGCCTCTTGTCCTAACCTGTTAGACGAATCCGCCATATTGGTGGGTAAGGTAGGACTCGAACCTACAGCGTTTCTACGTCACGGATTTACAGTCCGCTGCCTTCACCAATTCGGCGCACTTACCCATGTATCGTCACTCATATTCGGGTGACGATTATTATTTTATCTATCGGAATATCAAACATATCCGCCAGTATTATCAGATTATCGATGAGTGACACATTGGTATTGGCGTTGGAAGATGCTGCTGCAAGGATATCTGCGAAATGTGCCGAATCATCCGCACTCATACCGAGCGCCGTCAGAGCGTCCGTGACAATATCCGATGTCGTTGCAAGGTCTTCACCGGAAGCGGCAGCGAGGTTCATAATACCCTCGACACCGTTCAGCATATCCTCGGTTTTCCAGCCTGCCATCGCCATATAGTTCATGGCGTCAGCGGCTTCCGATGCGGAGAATTTTGTCTGAGAACCCATCTCACGGGCTTTTGCACGCAGGGCATCAAAGTCCTCACCGGTCGCACCGGATACAGCGGACACCTTGCTCATGGAGGCATCGAAGTCTGCTGTGGTTTTCACTGCAGCGGTACCGATTCCGAGGATCGGCACAGTCACATATTTTGTCAGGTTTGTGCCGACCGTTGCGATCTTGTCGCCAACCTTTTCGATAGATGCTCCCGCTTCACCGCTCTTTACAAGTGCTGTCTGAGAATTTGCGGCTTCCTGCTGCAGGTTTTGCAGTTCCTGTTCCGTATCGACAATTTCACGCTGAAGGGCTTCGTACTGCTCCGGAGGGATCGGATGACCGAATTCATCAGAGACATCCTTTGCCTGCTGTTTCAAGCTGTTCAGCTCATCTGTGGTCTGCTTGATCTCACTTTGCAGGGCATCGTATTTCTCCTGCGAAATTTCACCACGGGAAAGCTGCTCATCGGCGATGCGGCTCTGCTCCTTCAGTTCCCGGAGTTTTGTCTCAGTCTCGCCGATTTTTTGCTTGATATGGTCGTATTTTGCCTTCCCGCATCGTAATTGTCTTTGGTTTTTGCGGCCTGTTCGCTGGCTTTTTTCAGCGTTTCGAGCTTATCACTGGTCGATGATACGGCATCGGCAAGCAATCGCTGTTTCTGCGACAGCAGTTCCGTATTGGTCGGGTCGAGCTTCAGCAGCTTTTCGACATCCTTGAGCTGCGTCTGCGTGTTTTTGATGTTTTTATTGACACCTTCAAGGGCTTTGCTTAGTTTCGTGGTATCGCCGCCGATCTCAACGGTAATACCCTTGATTCTGTTTGCCATGCGGATCACCTCCTCGTCAGGGTATAAGAAAAGCACCTGCGTTTTTGCAAGTGCTTTGTGTATATTCAGTTCATACTGGAGATCAGAGGGTATACGGTTTGATCGAACACAATCTCCGATCATCGCAAAGGAACTTCACGACGAATCCCAGAGGATCGCATCTGAAATTCATCCAAAAACAGTCAGCCTCTGTTTTCGTTTCAGGATACAGACAGTATTTTTCTACATAGTCACAATGCGGCCAGTCTTCTAATCCGAAAATAATGTCGTCTAACTCAAAAACTTTTTTGGGGTCGTGAGTGAAACAATCTTTTCCGGGTGACCTTTTATGATCAACGAAGTACCAAAGGCCGAGCTTGTCATATGCCTGTTCGAGGCATTCATCCAGATGCTCCAGCACATCAATTGCCAGTCTGACTGTTTCCTCCGAAATGACATCATCTGATACATTGCAGATATAGAGACAGCCTGTTCCTTTCATATAAACTACTGCATCTTTTTCACTGTAGTCGCTGTAGTAGTCGAAGAAGGAATAATCTCCGTTTTTCAGAAAGAATACTACTTCATCCAGATCGAAGTGTTCATTATATAGTGACACAGCAATCACCCCTGCATACTGATTCAGCAGAGAAAGCCTCGTACTCTCTCCACAACTGAATTATAGCACAGCAGGGAGAAAAAGTCAATCAGAAGGAATCATAATGCGTTTGCACAGCGGCATTTGATCGGGGCGGTAATACCCTTGATTCTGTTTGCCATGCGGATCACCTGCCTTTCGCATGGGTATAAAAAAGCACCTGCTTTTCAGCAAGTGCTCAACTCAAAAATCTATATCATTCTCGGTGGATCTTCTCTCGGATAGATTCACCGTATTTCTTTAATGCTTCTGTGAAAGGCATTTCGGTTTTCATAGAAAACAGAAATCGAGGTTTTCGTTGCTGCAGGTTGTAGTTGATCTCCTCTCGCAGATGTTCAAGACGAATAATGATCTCATTATCCGCAGCAAACTTTCGTATCCTGCTTATCATCTGAGCTGCATTTACAAGATCCAGTACAAGTATGCCGTAATAAAAGCCGATGCCAAATGAAAACGCAAGATTTTGTGAGAGCCATTCCAAAGCATCTAATATATGCGGATGCACAAGGAAATAGTATAATGCACTGAGTATCATCCAGTAAAATGAATACTGCGGGCAAATAATACCCTGAATGTTTCCCCAGCATTTCGTATAGTCCCATAGTCTGATGTGTTCAACAGAGATCATGACTCGACCAACAACATATTCAAGTGCAGTGATGGCAATAGCCATTAGTATAAACAGAAGCAGTTTTTGTTTCCAGACCTCATTTGCAGATAAATATGACTCCATACGTGCCATTGAGTACAAAATGCATAGGCTGAATCCATACAGCGGCAGGCACGGGCCTGTAAGAAATCCGGGGTTAACCCAATGTTTCTGTGAAACAAAGCGCCGATATATTACTTCGATTCCCCAGCCTACTGTACCTCCGACTGCAAATAAGAACGTCAGTATAATGAAGCGATTCATATTTTCTCCGATCAATACAGTGATCAAGCTGTTTGAAGCTTTTTGTGTGTGGTCTTACTGTACAAGGAATTATACAGTTTTATGATATTGCCGATCAAAACCGCTGCAATGATACTTCCTTCCCGCACGCCTTCCAGTTTTCCAACGAAAATAAAGCAAATTGCAGCAGCAATTACAATATACAGAACATCAAAAAAAATCTTGATGTTCTCATATTTAATGCCTGTCACTTCACTGACCGCACGGTTCATTGCTTCTCCGGGTAGCATTGCGACACCGCCTTTGAACTGAATCCAGATGCCGAACCCAAGAACAAAACAGCTCAGGATCATCAACGCAAACTGCATGATGTAGTTGTTCGCTTGCAATCCGCTGATGAGCTTACAGGAAAAGTCGGTCAGATAGCCGTACACAAATGCGAGTACCGTTTGAATGATGATCTCTACCGGCTTGCATTGCTTACGCAGCAGTGCAATCTGCACAGCGATCTGCAGCACACTCCACATATTCAGCCACCAGCCGAATGTCAATGTGTGATTGACAAGGGAAACTGAATACGGAACGGATGCAACCGGGGATGTTCCCAGACCGGCTTTTGCCGATAGAGCTACGCCCATTGTTGCAATGAAAAGCCCAATGAGGAACAATGAATAGTTTTTGATTACTTGTTTCAATAGATGCGCCTTCTTTCAATATTACATGAGTATTATAGCACATCAAACTGAAAAAGTAAAGGTATCAGACTTTTTTGAATAGCAGCGCCAGTGATTCTGTCAGGCATTTATGCTTCATTTTTCGTGGCTCAAAGCCGATCACATCGAAGAACAGGTGCATAACAACACCGCCGCCAAATACATAAATGATAGTTCCAATACCAATAGTGCCGCAGAGCAGCCACCCTGCAAATGTGACCGCTGCCCACAGGAGCATCTCAACCACACCAATTGGAATTTTCGGCATTCGTTTCCCGATAGCAACCAGCAGTCCGTCCTTCGGACCGCAGCCTTGTTCTGCGGACATATACAGATACATTCCGAGTGAGATAAACAGAAATCCGAACAGCATCAGCGCGATACCGAGCCCAATGCTGTGATTCTCAGGATATGGGGAATAATCGTTCAATAGTTGTGTCAGGTATCCGGTTATAATAGCATCCAGTAATGTCGCAAATCCGATGTTTTCTCTGAGAACAAGCTGTATCAGAACAGCAGTCACAGAGATCAACACCATAGAACGGCCATAATTCAGCGGAGTGTGTATTGAGATACCAATGCCGAGGCAGTCCCACGGTGCAAGACCGATGTTCGCATATATTGTCAGGTATACACCGAAGGAGTAGATCAGGAGTCCGAAGAGTATCCGAAAAAGACTGCTGATAGGCTTAAAATCGGTCGAAATCGTCCTGTGTTGCTTTATATTCGTAGGTTGCTTCATCGTTATCCTTTTCAATGAACATTTCGTTGACCATCCCGATAGTGAGCAGCTCAAGGTTGGAAAGACTCAGCCCGATCTGCACACATCGGAGAAGGAACAGCGGCGTTGTCATCTCGCGGTCAACTGGGCGAGATTTTTTTGACTCTGCCTGTGTCTCCAGATTCATACCCCAGAGCTCAAAGAGCTGCGGCAGCACCTCGTAAATGGAGAAGGTGTTGAACTGCTCCAGCCACTCGTCAGGGCTGTCGGGAACATTTTCCGGATCAGCGTGTTTTGCCATTGTCCAGGCGATGTTCTCGAACACCTCCAGGCTCTCGATACCGAGACCGGAATTCTCCTCATCGCTCTCATCCACGGAATCCTTCAGGGCGGCGAAATCCTTGAAGATGTCCTTGCGGAACTTCGCACGATAGAGGCGAGGCAGGGTTGCACTCGCCTTGAAAGGAACCTCGATTCCGTCAACTGTGATGATTTTCTTGATAGCCATATTCTTTCCCTCCGAATCAGTCAGTAGTAGTGGGTGCGGCAGTGCTGCTCTTGGTTGTAGATGCAGAGCGTGTGCCGGTGCTGTTGTTGGTGGTTGCAGCGGTCGGGATATACACGGAATTGTACCAGTTGTTGTAAGTGGTCTCATCCGTACAGTTATATCACTACCGTTAAAAGCGGGAAACATTATGTCATCTTCGATTATAAGGACGCATCTGGAAAGCGAAAGAGAAAGTGGGTTGGCACTGGTCTGACCGAGAAATGCTCAAAAAGATCTCTGAATCAGGCGGTTAAGCTGATAATCAGCGATTTTGAAACGAGTATCGTCAAAGGAAATATCATTATCTATGATAACAGGAGTCCCCTGCACAGACAGTTGAGTCTGATTGCAGAACTGAGCATCCTGTTTTCAGAATGGCTGTCATATATCAGGCCAAACACGGCACGAACTACATACCGGGCATACACGGGAATCACGAGAACAGACCACAGAATATCTGCTCCTATCAGGAAAAGGAGTGGCACGGCGTGCGTGTGCTGTATGAGGAGGACTTTCCGAATATACTGTTTCCGATAGACGGCGATATTTTTGATATAGAGGGCAAGCAGTGTATCGTGATCGGCGGTGCTTACAGCGTGGACAAGTTTTATCGCCTGCGCATGGGATACAATTGGTGGCCGGATGAGCAGCCTACACCGAGTATAAAGGAATATGTAGAGCAGCAGGTCGGAACACATCCGATAGATGTGGTATTTTCTCACACCTGCCCGTATAAATATGTCCCGACAGAGTGCTTTCTGCCGGGAATAGACCAGTCCACCGTTGATAACAGCACTGAGCATTGGCTGGATACCATCGAAGAGATGCTGGACTATAAGGCGTGGTATCTTGGCCATTGGCATATAAACAAGAGAATTGACAAGCTGCATTTCCTCATGCACGATGTGGAAATGCTAATAGATTGAGAGGTGTATTTATGAGAGACAGAACTCCTGATATTCAGGCATTTGAAGATACAATGAGGATCATGAAACAAGGCTATTACGAGAAAGACGGCAGAAAAATACAGCTGAAACTCTCAGCAAAGCAGAGGGAAGAGATACAGGTATATCTTCCTGACGATGTGAAAAATATATGCAATAACACTGATTTCAAGCCTGTAGCCGAGGGCGCTGCAAAAGTTCTGGTGCTGAATCTCGCAAGCCCTGTTCATCCGGGCGGTGGTGTTCGCAGAGGTGCAAGAGCGCAGGAAGAGGACTTATGCAGGAAAAGCTCGCTGTTAATCTCGCTGGAGAGCAGAACTGCAAGTAAATACTATGATTATAACAAGAGCCTGCACTCTTTCATGGGATCGGACACTCTGATGCTCACACCGAGTGTGGAGATCATCAAGGATGAGAACGGTGTGCTATTGGATGATACAGTGATCATGTCGGTACTCACCTGCGCTGCGCCGAAGGTATCGGGCGGCAAGGAAGGAATGAGCGAAGCAGCATATAGGCAGCTTGTATATAACCGCATTGTCGGGATGCTGAAATCTGTGGCATTCTTCGGATACAGAAATCTTATCCTCGGTGCGTGGAGCTGCGGAGCTTACGGAAACGATGCGAGTGTGATCTCCGACCTGTTCCGCAGGGCGCTGAATGAGCTGGACTATAATGGATATAAGGAAAAAGACATGTTTGACAGGATTGATTTTGCTGTACTCGATCGCACGCCGGCTCAGTTCAATTATAAGCAATTTAAGAGGAATTTCGGCGTTTGATGATTTCAAAGTGCAATTCTGTCATTTCAAAGTGCCAAATTTGCACTTTAGGATAACTACTACCCCTTAATATTATCGCTTAACAGGAAATAAGAACCAAAATCTGATTTTATTTTGCTGATTTCAGAATTATTTTCTGAAATCTGAGAATAGAACTTGGCAAACGGCGTATAATATCTTATAATAGAGTGGAGGAGGTGTAAGCTATGCTTTGTCAGTTTACATTTAAGAACTATAAGTCTTATAGGGATGAGACAATTCTGGATATGCAGGCTGTGAGCAGTCAGGGATTCGAGCATTCGCTGCTTCCTGATGGAAATAAGCAGGAACTGCTGCCGGTCGCCGCTATCTATGGTCCCAACGCCGGAGGAAAGTCCAATGTTCTGGATGCCTTGAAGTGTCTGCATAGTCTTGTCGTATTCCCGATTCTTCTGTTCAGAGGTCAGACAACAGCACAGGCTGTAAACTGTGTTCCGTTCCTGTTTGACGAGAAGACACCGGAAGAGCCGACAGAGTTTGAGATTTTCTTTATCCCCGACGCAGAGTTTGAGTATCGTTATCAGATCTCTGTTCAGAAGGGAAAAATTGTAGAAGAGAACCTTTACCGCAGAAAGCTTGCACCGAACAGTCGTATCAGCACACTTTTTGAGAGAAGTGACGGAGAGATCAAGCTCGGAGCAAGCATCCGCAAGCAATCGATCAACACAGAGGTCAACGAGCAAATGCCGTATCTGTCGTTCCTTGCAATCAACTATAAGATCGAGCCTATCAACATCGCTACAAAGTGGTTTGAGATGTGTATCATCAAGAATTATGCAAATCCCTATGAGGAGATGCAGCTTGTGATGAGAGCTGACGAGGTATCCAAGAAGAAGCTCGTGGAGTTTCTGGTAGATGTTGGTATTACGATCAGCGGAATCCAGTTCGTGAAGAAGGATGACGAGCATATTGAAATCCTGTTTGATCACACCGTAAATAACCACGCATATCAGCTGCATCTGTCTGATGAGTCAGATGGCACACAGAAGCTGTTCAATGTTCTGCCACTTGTCATTATTGCTTTGACAGAGGGACGGCTTCTTGTACTGGATGAGCTGGATGCAAAGTTGCATCCGAAGCTGCTCAGATTCCTGATCATGCTCTTCAAGAATCCTGAGATCAACCAGCGTAAGGCACAGCTTATCTTCACATCGCATGATATTTCCACAATGAAGAGTTCTGTGTTCCGTACCGATGAGATATGGTTTGCCTATAAGAAGGATGATGAGGCAAGCGATCTCTATTCGCTGTATGAGCTGCGTGATGAGAACGGAAACCGAATAGGTCCGAATACAGCATATGATAAGCAGTATCTGGAAGGTCGATATGGCGCAGACCCGTATTTCCGCAACATGATGGAGTGGAGGTAATGAAATGTCTAATAAACCTCCGAAAAAGAGCGATGAGAACAAGCGCTGGCGCAAACCACGCCGTGATAGAGGCAGCCGTATCAGTCCGGAGTATCACCTGATCATTACAGAAGGCTCGAAAACTGAGCCTTTGTATTTTGAAGGACTGAAAAAGGCTGTCAACCAGAAATATACCGGAAGAATCGAGATAGTTGGACTCGGTGAGGGAGCGAATACCCTGACAATCCTTGATAAAGCAGAAAAGGAACAACTCCGTTCCGGCGGAAAGTATCGTCATATCTGAATCGTATATGATAAGGATGACTTTCCGGAGGACGATTTCGATAACGCCTACTTTCGATGTCAGGAGTTATCCAGCTCTTCCGACACAGGCACCTACCATGCTCTGTGGTCGAATGAGTGCATAGAACTGTGGTTCCTGCTGCATTTTGAGTATTTGCAGTCCAACATTCACCGTGACTTATACTACCCGAAGCTCACTAAGCATCTCGGAAGCAAGTATAAGAAGAACAGCTCCGATATGTTTGAGATTCTGAAACCGCACCTTGACGAAGCTATCAGAAATGCGAAGAAGCTGTTGCAGAACTATCCAGATGGATCGGCGCCATCTCAATGCGCTCCGGGAACCAGCGTTTATGAAATATTTAAGAAACTAAAGGAGTATTTGTAATTTCTCATGTTTGAATACGAAACTGATACAAGATACCCCGTTCCCTTCAAGGCCTACCCCATAAAGACGGACGGGAACACACAGCTGTACGATGATAACGAGAATCCTTATGATATCAACAAGCGTTTCATCGAACCGCAGGACCTCTGTACGATCACAAGAGTATACGCAGACGGATTTGTGAAAGTATCCTATCCTACATCAAGCGGTACTCCAAGGACTGCCAAAGCAGAACTGTCAAGCTTTGTATCAGATCCCATTGAGCCTTATACAATGTCACCGTCAGAAAAATCACCATCATATACCCGATCTGATATGAATGAAGAGTTCGGAGAGGTTTTCGTTACAGATAAATGTACGGCAGTCGGCTGCAACGGCAACAGGCTACAGGTCATCTATCCCGTGACGGGCGGCTACAAGCTTGGATGGATCTATTATCAGACTGAGACAGCAGAAGAATACAAGCTTACCGTTGATGCAAACGGCGGAAAGATGAAGGATGGAAAAACTGTCTATACCCCTGAAAGCACTGATCCGCAGCTGACCTATGGAAGCAGTAACTACTGCGGAATAGCATGGCTTACTCCGCAAAGGGAAGGCTATACGTTTACCGGATGGACGTCTGAGAAAAACGGCGGTGTGTTAGTTTATGACCAGTCAGGTAATTGCACTAATGAAGGCGTTTACTGGCGGGATGAGGCTTACTGTTACAATGGTGATCTTACAGTATATGCCCAGTGGAAGGCTGATCCGGTCGCAGCAACAACGGCAGTCACTACTACAAAGGCTGCAACGATTACTACGGTATCAAAGACCACTGCAACAGACGCGCGGACAACGGCAAAAGTCACAACATCTGCTGAAATACAGCTGTCAATCGATAAAACAAGCCTGACACTTGAAAACGGTCAGCAGTATACCATCAGGGCGAATCAGTCGGGGTTGGTATATAAGTCAAATAACACGGACGTTGCGGTAGTATCAAAAACGGGAGTTGTAACCGCTATAGGTGAAGGCGAGGCAGTCATATCTGTTATCAACAGCGACGGAGATGCTGTTCAGTTAAGAGTCACGGTTATTGCTGTCGGAGTATCAGGCGATGCCAACGGCGACGGTAAAGTCAATGTAGCCGATGCTGTGGCAGTTCTCCAGTACGTAGCCAATAAGTCCAAATACTCACTTACGGAGCAGGGCGAGGCTAATGCGGACTGTGACGGAGTAAAGGGTATCACCGGCGGAGATGCGAAGTATATCCAGATGATGGATGCGGGGATAATCTGATCGGCGTACAAGTAAACAGAAAACAGAGAGCCGCTTTATGCGGCTCTACGTTTCTGTGTACATGATGCTACTTGAATGGGGGCCTTTACGCCATACTTTACAGACAGTTTTCCTTTTATTTATTCCGGGCGGTTTGCGCTTTTCTCCTTGACATGCATCGGCCTTTACCGATGCTTCGATAAATGTTTATGGTTTGAGGAACTAAGTATATCAGGCTGGTCAAGTGTTAGTGATATACCATATCATTTTTTATATTCCTTGACAATTTGAGAAAATATTGTATAATATTAAGTATAAAAAATAGATACAATACTAATCTGATTATTATTGTATTGGAAGGGTGAGGAAAATGAAAGTAAAAAGAATACTGGCGGGAGTCACTTCCGGGCTGATGAGTGTATGCTCACTCATTCAGGCTTTCCCGTTAGCCGCAGAATGTGCTGACACCACATACACTGCAAACGGTGGTTATACTGCCGGAGAAATCGAGGCGGCAGAGATAAAGCCTCATGCGTCTCTCTCAAAGATCGTCATTCCGTCTTCTTATGCAGGAACTACCCAGAATGTGACTCTGTCCATCGAGGGAGCAGACAAGAAGTGGGCAAGCGCTTTCATCTCTGTCTACTATGACAAGAGGCTTGAGCTTGTCAAGAATGATTTCGGAGATCCTTCATGCAGGAAGGGCAATGCCTCTCAGTATCTCAATATAATGCATGTCAAAGAGGATAACGATTCCGCAGTTCTTGGCAATGACTGGGGAGGACTTGCTGTTACATGTTCAAGTGTATCAGACAACGGACTCGACGGAGACATTGTGACTATCGATTTCGTGGTGCCCAAGGATGCAAAGCCGGGAGATGTATTTCCTTTTGATATAGCCTATAAGTCAACTCCCAACGGCCACAGTTTGTTTACGAATTCTGCCAATAATGAAACAGGAAAGCTGATGCAGGCCTATTTATTCACCAAGGGCATATACGATCCGGTATATAACAGCAATTTTGCTGCCTCCGAAGAGGATATCGCAAGAGTTCCGGATCTCGCAAAGATCGACTCCGGCTTTGACGGATATATCGCCATAGAGGATGATCCGCACCTTATAGTGACATCAGATTCAGCCAATCAGAAAACAACTGTATCATGGGACAATAATTCTTCTGGAGCTTCTCTCTTCCTTAAAGTTACCGACAGTAAAGGCAATACGGTCTTCTCAGAAGACTCTTCCGATGCATCTGTATCCTTTGATGTATCACTCACAGCAGGCACCTATACCGCCGCACTCACAGATTTTTCCAACAATGTATTCGACAGCTTTGAATTCAGGGTTGGAGATACCGGTAAATGGTCCTACTGCTCAAAGCTTCCGACATATATCACGCCGGACAAAGCTGATATACAGTACCGGCAGACTGCTTCGAAGGTCTCTTCCACTTCTCCGGGTGAAGGCTGGCAGAAGGGTGAGCTTGTAAAATCAGACTATGAGAACTCAGGCTCTCCCTATGAATCGGATATAGAGCTTCCCACATCTGAAACAAGGCAGCTTCTCAGCTACTACTATTATCACTTCTGTCCGTCATCAGGAGAGAACAGAGCAAATTATACCCAGACAGATTACTTCACACACTGGGATGCTCTTTCTGCTGACAGCGTTTATGTTGTACAGTCCGGCCCTGACGAAGAAAATCCCAGCTTCAAGTATTACTATCTGAAATGGAACGGCACTGATATCTGGGCATACTGCGAGTCAGGTACGACCTGTGACGGTTCATACGGCTCTCACGGTGCCCGCTCTTATGTATGGTACAGAAGAAGCACCTATCAGGACAGAGTTCTTGTAAACTACTACAACTATACCAAGGATTCCGGCACATGGACAAGTACGTATGATCCCTCAGCTTCACTTATCTCCTACCGTTTCTCAGTAACTGAACCGGCCGTACCGGAGACTACAACAGCTCCGGTCACAACAAAGGCAGCACCTCCGACCACAACAACAGCTGCAACCACAACTGCAAAGCCGGTGCCTTTAACTACCAAGGCTGTTCCCACAACAACCAAGGCAGAACCAACTACTACGAAAACAGTTCCGACTACGTCAAAACCAATAACAACTACTTTGCCTACAACTGCAGTTCCGATTGTAACGACAGTTGCAAAATTTGAGTGGGGAAGAGATAACTGGAACTTCAATAACAGTTCTTATAATGGATATTTCAGACAATCGGCATACAGTAAGCACATCACAGAACCATATCTCTCCGTATTAAAGAGAAATCTCAGAGATGATGAGTACACTTGTGTATTTAAAGGTTACTGGTATGATGGCGATTGGTATGAGCCATGGATCGAAGAGGAGTTTGGCGGCTCTTGTTACGGTATGTCATCTTTGCTATTACTAAATTTAAAAGGACTTATCAATCATTCTGCATTCACTCCCGGAGCTTCAGCACTGCACGACCATACTTATCCGATAAATAATATGGATGTAAGTTCACTTATCACTTACTATCAGATGATTCAGGTCAAAGAAGAAACCCAGAATATTTACAGAAGAACAAAAATCAGAAGCAAAGAAGAGAGTATCAAGGAAATCATCTCGCTTCTTAATGATAATCCGGTTGTGATCATAGGTATCCAAAAATCAGGCTGGGGCGGTCATGCTATAATCGCCTATGATGTTGAATACGGCAGCTATACTAAAAACGGAGTTACTTATCAGGGAAGAATACGTATATGTGATCCAAACAGTTCTGTTAAACAGAATAATGACTATGATTTCTATTTCAATACTTCTTCGTATAACTGGGTGATTCCGGCTTACTATAGCAAAGGTGTATATTCTGCCAACGGTGCAATAATCAATTATGTCGGAGCAGATGCCTCAGTTATTAACTATGGCGGATATCTCAGCGGTATATCTTCAACAAATACCTCTGATCAGTATATAGCAAGTATTGAGATTGCAGCTGCTTCCAATAACAGGAGTCTCAATAAATTAGACCGACTGAATAACCGCATTATGAATCAATCCGGTGATGATATAGTTGAGGATGAGATATATAATTTCCGGGAAAGTGATTCAAATGTACCAATAGCAGGATATCTCCTCAAGGACAGCAATGCCTCCTACATATTAAAGCAAAATAACGCCGAAAAACTTCAGCTTACTATGAAATACGAAAACAGTACCTTTAATGTAAGCTCTGCAGCAGGAAAAGAAGTTGTCTTTGATAAGAAAGGATATGTTTCGGTATCTGGAGAAACCGCAAATTACAGTATAGGAATGCTGCTTAACGATGATCATCCGACAGACTGGTTCTTTGTTGGTGTATCAGGAGAGGGTGCAGACAAGGCGGAAATGGAGAAAGTAGAAAACGGATATATACTTAAAGCTGATAATCTGAACAATGTTAAAGTTGAGGCTTTAAACAGAAATGTCGATATTTCGACCAGATTCTCCACAGACTATAACAAAGCACTTATTTATGAGATAGACGAGGAAACCATTGGTATAGCCATTGATACTGACGACGACGGTACATACGAGACCGCTGTTGAAACAGCATCCGCTTCCGGCAGTCCCGGTGACATCAACGGAGACGGAGTTGTTGATTCCTCAGATGCCTCTGAGGTACTGATGCTCTATGCTCAGGTATCAACAGGCGGAGACGATGTATCAGACGAGACAAAGGCGATTGCCGATATCAACGGTGATGGACTTGTGGATTCAAGCGATGCCTCACTGATTCTTGAGTACTATGCTTACGTATCTACCGGCGGAACAGATACGGCAGATGTATACTTCTCAAAGGAACAGAAAACAGCATAACATCATAAAAACCGTCCATGCAAAAGTGTGGGCGGTTTGTTTTGTAGCTGAATTTACAGAAGCGGCGGTGGCATTGTGCCTCGCTACTTCGTTTTCGGAATGGATTTGCAATGATCAAACAGGCAGTTGTTGACAAGATTTATAATATATAATGAAGCATTCATCCTGTCATCTGTGAACTGACGTTTCAAATATGAAATTCCTATCTCTCTGAAAGTAATTCCTTCACAGATACCAGCTGAAACCATAGAAAGAACTGAAACGAGATCCGCAGTGCTGAAGCCAAATGTAATGTGACCAGCAGCAATTGTTTGTAACACGACATAAAGAACAAACCAATAGAACAAAACTGGAAGAGCATGTTTAAAGGAGAGAACTGAGTTGCGAAGTCTGTACATACAACAGGCTGTTTCCCGAAGTATACAGGCTCTTCCGGAAGTATTGCTGAGGCTCTAAAAGCCGTAGGCGCTGATGGATCTTATTCATACCGTAAGACAATTGCAGCGGCAAACGGCATCAGCAACTACTCCGGTACAGCTGCTCAGAACACCACAATGCTGAACAAGCTCAAGGCAGGCACACTCAAGAAGCCGGGGGCTGACAGTTCATCAGGCAGTAGTACAAAAAAGTACTTCCCAAAGTACACGGGTTCTTCCGGGAGTATAGCTGACGCACTCAAGGCTGTTGGCGCTGATGGCTCCTACTCTTACAGAAAGACTATTGCTGCCGCAAACGGCATCAGCAACTACTCCGGTACAGCTGCTCAGAACACCACAATGCTGAACAAGCTCAAGGCGGGTACTCTTATCAAGCCCTGAATACACATATAAAGGCGGTCTTCGTGACCTCCTTTATATGTCTTCTATAGTTGCTTTCGAGATATAATCTGTCAGGTACTAAGTATCCCCGCATCGATCTTCTGTATCGTAATAGCATCATTGCCGCTGATGCCTGCGACACCGTCACAGTCCGCATTCTCCAGCGCCGGACCAATGAGCGGATACTTCGTCTGATTGGAGATATACTGCATAACAGCGACAGCGTCGGATACATTCACTTTCCCGTCGCAGTTTGCGTCGCCATTCAGAGTTGCCTTCGGCGAGTGCACGTCTTCAACGATAACCCTGCATATACTGCTTTCATCGCTGCAAACCGCATATATCTCAGCCTTGCCGGCAGCAACAGCCGTGATTATGCCGTCTTTTACAGTTGCTGTCTTTGTATTTGAGCTTGTCCATCTGACCTCCTCGCCTGACAGTCCGGGTATTATGGCCTCACAGCTGTCTCCCGGCTTCATTATGATCTCTTCGGGGACTATCCTCATAGAAGCAGCCTCCGTGACTGGCTCTGTTGCTTCTGTGGCCGGTTCGGTATCCTGCGGAACTAACCTCCACCTCTGATCTCTGCTGTCCTCTATGTATCTCTGAAGAGTAACATGGGTATAGCCGTTTCTCTCTGCAAGTCCGAACACAAGGCTCTCGTCTACGGTGCTTGCTATGACGTATTCTCCGTCACCGACAGGCAGCAGCCTGAACTTCTGTGTATCGTTGCCTACGGTTTTAAAACCGGTTATATCACATCCGGCTCTGATATCTGCTTCAGTCTCTGCCCATACGTTGACAGAGATACTGCTGTCATAACCGCTTGCAAGACGGTATGCTCCGTCGTCAAGAGCGGTAATGATAAAAAGCTGCTCAGGTGAGCCGTCCTCGTCAGCTGCGATCATCGGATAGTATCCGCCGCCCTGAGTCCAGCCGTAGGCGTAGTTCAGGTTCTTCACAGTCCCGCAGTTTTCAACGATATATATACCGTCAGCGATCGGAGAGATTGTATCTTCATAAACAGGTACGGTTATCTCTTCCGGTATGCTGTCATATTCCGGCACTCCGTAGCCTATGATGTATGCGTCATCAAGAGCGTATTCCTTTGCCCTGACCTCATCAGCACTGTTACCCTCTATCGTGAAGACCATGCCGTCAGATGTGCCTGTAACTATGCCCACATGAGAAGGGTTATTTACACTGTGTTCGTTACTGAAATAGATGATATCGCCTCTTTGCGGCAGGTAGGTGCCGCCGTAGGCTTCCGATACCTCCCACTGTCCGCGGTTCTTGAATTCATCAGATACGGTATAGGTGCCGGGCGCACGTTGTATGACCGAGCTGCTTATGCCTGCCTGTGCGGCACACCATGAGACAAAGCTCTGACACCAGGCATAACCGAAGCCGTCCGCCGGACACCCCGGCAGGGAACCTACAAAATGATTGTAGGGCGTTTCTCCTTCAGGTTCTTCATGATAGCCTATCTGAGTCTCAGCGACTGCAACGAGGTCCTCACGCTGATCACCTGTATTGATGTGGGTATTCTCGAAATCCGCGAATGTTCTGAGCGGTACAGCAGGGAATGCTGTTATCATCAGCACTGCGCTCACTGCTGCGACAAGTATTCTCCTGTTCATAACATACCTCCTGTAGTATAAGACTGCCTCCGGCTTTTGCCGGAGGCGTTCTTCGTAATGTCACTCTGTTTCAGATGTAACTCAGAATGACTTGATGATTCCTGCGTCCATCTTCTGGATCATGATTGCGTCATTGCCGCTTATGCCGGCTACTCCGTCACAGTCTGCATTTGCAAGGGCTGTGGCTGTGAGAGCGTACTTTGTGTGGTTGGAGATGTACTGCATAACCGCTACCGCATCGGCAACATTAATCTTGCTGTCACCGTTGGCGTCACCCTTCATAGTTGCTTTCGGAGCTTCCTCTGCCTCTACTGTGATACTGCACTTGCAGATCTCTCCGCCGCTGACTGCGTATATCTCAGTCTCGCCCGCTCCTACTGCTGTAACTACTCCGTCCTTTACTGTAGCAACCCTGGTGTTGGAGCTTGTCCACTTGACTGTCTTGTCGGGAGCGTTTACGATGAGAAGTTCGTTTGTATCACCGTCCTTCATGGTGATCTCGTTGGGTATTATCTTCATTGCAGCCTTTGTGGTTGCGGGAACTGTTGTAGTTGAAGGCTTGGCCGTAGTTGCGGGAGCCTTTGTTTCAGCTGCCTTGGTAGTAGTAACTGCGGGCTTGGCTGTTGTTGCAGGAGCCTTTGTAGTCACAGGAGCCTCTGTGGGAGCGGGAGTATCAAGGGCATTGAGCTTCCATCTCTGGTTCTTGTTTCCTTCGTCGTAATTCTGGAGAACGATATGGGTGTAACCATTTCTCTCGGAGAGACCGAACACAAGACCGCAGTCCTGGCCGCTTTCGATAACATACTCGCCGTTTCCTACAGGCACGAAGTAGAATGTCTGAGTATTGTTGTCCTGACTGCTGAATCCGGTGATGTCGCATCCTGCCTTTACGTCAGACTCAGTGCTTGCCCAAACGTTCATGGAGATACCGCCGTCGTATCCGCTTGTAACACGATACTTGCCGCCGCTGAGGTGCCTGAGGTTGAAGGTCTGCTCCGGTGAGCCGTCCTTGGTGCAGACTACGAAAGGAAAATAGTAGTTGTCTTTCTTCCAGCCGTAGCAGTAGTTCATGTACTTTCCGGTACCGGAATTGATGACGTTGTACTTGCCGTCAGCAACAGATGCACTGTTGGAATGTTCTGGAGCATTGGGCTTTTCGCCGGAGTGGGTCTGTGCGCCCTCAAGATCCCAGACCTGATTTCTGTTGCCCTTATCGTATGCCTGGAGGACTACATGGGTATAGCCGTTTCTCTCCTCAGTTCCGAGAACAAGTTTGCTGTTCTGACCGCTCTCGATGAGGTACTCGCCGCTGCCTATGGGGACTATGTAGAATTTCTGTGTGTTGTTGTCCTGACTGCTGAATCCTGTGATATCGCAGCCGAGTGTAACATCTGATTCTGTAGATGCCCAGACGTTCATGGAAATGCCGCTGTCATAGCCGCTTGTTATGCGGTACTTGTTACCGCCAGCGTCATTGATATTGAATGTCTGTTCCGGTGAGCCGTCTTTGCTGCAGACTACGAAAGGAAAGTAGTAGTTGTCCTTCTTCCAGCCGTAGCAGTAGTTGAGGTATTTGCCTGTGCCGAGATTCCTGATGCAGATACCGCCAACAGAAGCGATCTGAGCTTTTCCGTCGGGCTGGGGAGGTGTGGGAAGGTCACCTGTGCCGAAATTCGGGTGGATGAATACAGTGAACTTAGACTTGTCTCTCGGAGGATCAGGAGTTCTTGCGTTGGGATTTCCGAAGTGATCTGTCCAGTAGTTAGTCTCGGCAGTAATTACACTGTTGCCGTTCACACTGATAACTATTCCTGTATGCCCATTGTCACTTGCTCCTCCAACATTCCTACCCTGAACGAATATATCTCCAGGTCTCGGATTATTATCCTTTGTCCATCCGGCAGGAAGGCTCCATGAAGCATACTCATATGCGTTGAGAGAGGGAACATTTTCACCTAAAAATTTACCATATGCATAGACAAGATCCACGCACTGACAACCCCATACACCGTCTGGATTTTCATGCCAGCCCTCGGCGACACGGGTCTTTGCCCAGTTGACAGCATCCTGCTGAGAGATGCCCGCCTTCACAGCCGAAGCAGTTATCTCAGTACCTGCAGTGTGCTTTGTGTTTGCGGGTGAGATGACTGATCCGAAGCAGATCATTGCTGCCATTGCAGCTGGTACCATACGTCTGTAGTTTCTTGTAGTTTTCATAAGATTACCTCCATAAAATATAATTGTTATTTCGCTCACGCCTCCCTGAGACGTTCTGCGATAAGATCACCCTTGATGATGCTCTCCTCAAGGGAGAACTCCTGTGAGCCGACAGCGCTGATAAACACATTGCATCTTCCGAAGCATTCGTCAGCCACTATCTGTACGCACCAGCCGGTGCTGTTTTCTTCTCCGAAGAATACATAGCCTATCTCCGGAGGTGTATCCTTGACTTCGTCTTTCAGCTCCGGAAATATCAGTTTCTCAGCGGATGCGCCGAGCTCCTTCTGTATACTGAACAGCCGGAGAAGGATATCTGCGGGATGGAGTGATGTGATGAATTCCGTGATCTTTTCACCTTCCTTCATGTTTCTTCACCTCCGTTCCTCTTGGTGTGATTTCATTATAGCTTTTGGTTTATGGAAAAACAACGAGGTTTTACGGACTATTTTTCGTTCTTTGGGGAAAAGAGGAAAAGCAGACGGAAACAAGAGAAGGCTGCGGGCAAAAGTATTGAAAAACGGCGAAAAATGTGGTATAATCAGAAATAACAGAAAAAGTGAAAAATGAAAAGATGTGAAGAAAACGCTGGAAAAAAACAGGAGGTAAGTATGGAAAAACTATCATTTACCGCTATCTACAAGCTGCTAAGCTCCGAGCTTTTCAATAAAAAGCAGGTCAATAAGGAAATAAGGAAATGGCTGATAGCCTGTTTTGAACAGCCGTTCAGTGAATCAAAGGCGAATGATCTTATCAGTCTTATCAGAGGCTTCAACGATCCGGCTTCCGGAAACGACTCTGCCAACTTCTTCAACAAGCGCCTTGACAGCAGCAATACAGATTTCCGTATACATCTTGCGGATTACCTTATGGAGAACGACGGAGCATCACTCAACAGCGGAAATATGAAGCTCATCAGGAACTGTATTTCCGGTCAGCTTGCAAAGAAGATAGAACAGTCACGAAGAATAGGCGAGCTGTATTCAAGGAGTGATCCGGATGACACGGTTATTCATGATATCGTGGAAAAGCTCATCGGCTATGATCTCGGTTCGGCGGAAGGTCTGAAAGGCCGGATACAGGATATGAACAGGACTGACCCCTATTCCGCCTTTATGCTGCTTACTATAGCATCCTTGTTCGGAGACAAATGCAGGGCGGAGCTCCCTGATACCAAATCAGCATCAACTCTTTTTGCTGCACAGAAATTCGACAGGCTCGTCGAGCTGCTTTCAGAAGAGGAGAAATCTGCTGAGGAGCTTATCCGGTCAAGCATACTGACCTCCTTCTATAACGAAGATGAATTCCTGTTTAATGAGGAATGGCGGCATTTTCTGAAAACCGGCGGTGAGCGCATAGGAAAGCTTGCCGGGATAAGCCTTGAGACTCTGCTGCAATATGCGATAGAGCTGAACAATGAGAAGCGGGAGCATTTCAATGTCAAGAACAATAATGAGCAGGCTATACAGATATGTATCGCTTCGATAAATGCTGCTGCCAATCACCGGTCTGATATATCAGTCTGCCTTTACCTTATGAGACTTTACAGTGCTCTTGTCATAGGATGCTGGCGTAAGAAGGATACCCGGAATTACAGCCGTTATTTCCATGAGGCAAAGGAATACCGCAGGCAGGTGTTGTCAATTATTTCAAGTCTGAATCCCTGCTTTGATATGTCAGAGGAGGCTGAGCAGAAGAGAAAGCTCCTCGAGAAGCAGATGAAGAACGGTATCCCGGCGACTGTTACCTTCCTTCACCGTGAGGCTATATACTACTCATATACTCATCAGACGGAGAAGTCCATTGATACATATTATAATTATATCTCAGCACTTAACAGCTATTCCGGTGAGCATATCGATTATGTGCGATGGCTTACCGCCTCTGCTGAAAATGATCTCGCTTTTGTAATGATGAAGGCCTTTGATCTCGCAAATGCCGAGAAGTATTTTGAACTCTCACTTCTCCACAAGAAACAGCTGCTTGAGGACAGGGAGCGAAGGTGCGCTGTAGCATATACAAATCTTGCACAGATAAACAAGATAATCAATGAATTCGACAAGGCGCTTGACTATGCCGAAAAGGTATGTGTCATAAGGGAGAAGCTGCTTGAGGACGGGATACTCGGCCCCGGAAGTCTGATGCTCTCCGAAAATACATATACAGATATTTACATTCGTATGGCTCTCAGGGAGAAAGGAAAAGAACGTAATAAGCTGCTCGCAAGGGCTAAGGAAAGACTGAACAAGGCCTTTCAGCTTTATGATATGATAGAGAGTACCGGCTCGGAGGGGACGCTTTCGATCAGCCGGCCGACATATGTCAAGAGTCTTATCCTTGCGGGCGTCATAAGCAGTATAGACGGTGAGCATGAGCGGGCGCTGTCTCTCCTTAACAGAGCGCTGGATATAAACAGAAAGCGCTACACTGAGGGCGTTGATGAAGTGTTCAATCTGCCGTACATTAAACGAAGAATACTTATAAGGATTCTGATTGCTGAGGTGTATCTGAAAAGCGGGAAAACTGATGATGCCGGGGAGGTTCTTATACCTCTGCGTGAAGAACTCTCCGTTTATCTCACCGATCCTGAGGAGAACGCAGAACGCCGGCATTTCTCTCCGATACTTCAGTGGTGTCTCTGCAATGTCCTGTATACGCAGTACCTTATTGAAGAAGGCGCTGACAGGAAGGATATACAGGAGTACATAAACGAGGCAAGAAAGGCAGCCGACAGCCTATGCTCCACGGATTATACCTTGAATGACCGCTATCGTGACAACAACCGCAAGGCCTACGGAAAGCTTGCTGAGTATGCAGATCATGTTTTGCCGTTCATCGAGAAGGGGGAAGAGCCGGAAACGGAATTCCATTCGATATGCTTCCTGATGATGTTGTGATCGGGTTATAATGAAGAAAACAGCCTCCCGAGGGAGGCTGTTTTAGCTTTATCAGAGAACGTTTCCGAAGTATCCGGGAGGATATTGGGGTTCTGTATACTTCTTCTTGAATTCGTCATAGAGCGGCGTGTCAACAAAATCTACAGCCCTTCCGCTCATTACAAGTGATTCATTCTCACCAGTGAACTTGTTAAAGCCATCAAAATCAAGGATCATATCTCCGGGTTTGAAATGGTTGAAGCCAGCATCGACAGCGTTATTGTAGCCAAGCTTCTGTGCTACTCTGTCTTCTGACTTTCCAGGACGGCAGAAGCTTTTGATATTTGCCTGCTTCATAGTATCCAGGTGTGAACTGCCCTGGTTGAAGTAATCCTGCGTGGCTCCTATAAGTGCAGTGTGGAACTTGCGGCCTTGTTTTACTATCGTCTGAAGTGGTGAACCTGTACTGAAGTCCTGGTCAATAAGCTCGTCTATTGCAATGGATAGAAAGCCATTATCATGTGACATCTGCCAGTTGAAGAGACTGCCTACCAGCATATCGAGTAGCTGATGTGTGCTATCTCCAACCTCCACTCCAAGGTCGATAACAATGATTTTCCTTTCGTGTTTCTTGAATAGTTCCTCCCATGTTAAAATAGTCACTAAAAATGGGCGATGTTAGCTGCTTATAACTAATATTATCAACTGTAATAAGTTAAGAAAAGAATTATCGGAACGGATAATTTGAGGTAATAGGAGTGGATTTTGTGAAAAGATATGAAGTTTTTAATGAATTGCTGAGAGCAGTCTTTGGAAGGATTAATGTCAAGCCGGCAAGTGGAAGGATCTATTATTCCGGAAACGGTCCTAAGAGCTTGAAATATAATTTGACTGAGTATGATAATTATATTGAATTATTTAGAATAGCATTCCTTTCTGTAAAACCCAAGTGTATGGAAAGAAATTATACGGAGATCAGTAGCTTTGACAGGGCAAACAGCATTAAAAGATTTCTAAATATGTTACAACTATCGGCAAAGATGCTTATGCCGGAACGTCACCTGAGATTATCAATTTAGGTTCAAAGCTCGATAATCTTGATAATCTCCCTGTTAACTCGGCCACTTTGAAGGAGATAAACGTTTCGGAGGAAAACAAAACATATTCAAGTTTTGAAGGCGTGCTGTTTGATAAAACACAGGAAAAACTTCTGCGATATCCTGCGGCAAAGAGTCAGAATTCATATACGGTTCCTGAGAGCGTTTCTTCTATAGGAACCTCTGCTTTTGAGAATAACAAGATCATAGGCACTGTCAGCTTGCCTGAGAACTGTTCGCAGATTGAACCGTTTGCATTCAAAAACTGCAATCACCTTGATAAGTTGTATTTCTATAACAAGTATTGCGAGATCTATATGTCAGGTGAAACTGTATATGAAGATACGCAGATAAATGGCTATAAGGATTCAACTGCTCAGTATTATGCAGAATGCTATGATAGGGATTTTGTGGAGATAGGAAAGGTGGAGCCTCCTACCGCGGCTCCAACATCACCTCAGATTACACCATCTGTCAGCGGCGTTTACGCAATCGGTCACACTGAAGACGGTTTCTATTTCAACCATGATACAAGAGAGTTTGACTATGGTCATCCTGATGATATAGAGCTTGTTGTTGTAGACGTAGACGGAGCTAGTGAGAATATTGAGCTTGACAAGTCACTTGTTGAGTACAAGTGCAAGAAATATAATGCTAGAACGCCTCACGATACATTTTCAATAGATGAATCAGACTTCACCTATGATATAGCTGTATACTATAATGGTGAACCTCTAATGTTCCGTGACGGTACACCTGTAGAGTTCAAAGCGTATATAGGTGTTAAGGACGATACTAATTTTGATAATATGGTTAATTCGGTAGATGCAACGAATCTTCTTCATTACTATGCCGATATCTCTATTGGTGGGACACCTGACAATTCGCTTGTTTCAGAAGAGAAAGTGATCAATGCTTTTCCAGAGCTTGAATTGGATGATCTGGCCGCATTTCTGGGGGATACTGATAATGACATATATACTAAAGAAAACTGGAAGATGAGGAAATGTGACAGAATTATAGATGCAAGAGACGCAAGTGCGACACTTGGCTTCTATTCTGATATTATGACGGGAGTAGCAGATCGTAATGTAGCCTGGAATAATGCGCTTCCCGGACGTGAAGAACTGCAATCATCGCCTTCCGGATATGATTTCAAGATGCTAACCGCTGTTTCTGCTGATGGTGGCTTTATACAATCGCAGATAGATAATTCAACTATTAAACCCAAAGCAGAAACCACCAGATTTGTTGTAAAGCCTGATCAGATTGGAAAGACGGTTGAGATTAAAGTCTTTATTGATGGTGCAAATGCAAAATACTGCTCAACAGGTATCCACTTCTACTATGACGAGCGACTCCAGATAGAGAAGGATTCTGCTGGAAAGCCTAAGGTCTATAAGGCTTCTGAGGGAGAATGTGGTTCTGAATACCTTGGTACAATATGTATTAAGGAAGATCCTACAGCTGATGATCTCAACACAGATGCTACTAAGTTTGACGGATTATTCTTTGCTGCAGCTGAATCATCCAACAAGGGATTAAACGGACTCCTCTTCAAGATGAACTTCACACTCCCCGAAGACGCACAGCCCGGTGACGAAAAAGAATCAGGGTGCGGATGCACCCTGATATCAGTATTAGGCTGTGAGCAGCTTCGGTTCTATGAGCGGTATATACAGTCAAACTATCTGCTTTCATCTAACAGCAATGATATACGGTTCTGAAGTATTTCGGCAGTCCTTTCAGCTGAGTTTTCACCTTTGAAACAAGCAGCTATTTCTTCGCGGATGATCATGTAAATATCCACACTGTTTCCATATCCTGTTGAATCAGCTGAAATGATGTAATCCTGAATCATGTTCCGTTCATCTGCTGTCAGATTAGGTATCTCCGTCGTTATGGTACCGATCTGCACAGAATCCTTGTATGTTTCTGTGTTTCCGTTCTCGTCAGTGAGAAAGGGATCGCACATTGCTTCATCAAGTTTCTTGTCGAAAAACTTCTTCAGAGAAGGAAATCCTTCGTTTGCGTGTTCATTATAGTAGTCATCTGAAAAATACTGTTTAATGAATTCCCAGCACACATCTTTATATTCAGACTTATCTGTTATTGCATAGGCCGTACCGGTACACAGCTTAGCACCGCAGCCGGATGAAGTGGGGAATCCTATTAAAGAAATATCCTCTCCGAATGTCCCGTATCTTGTTCTTGTATAATCCCTCGCGTCAGTCAGCCTGACAGACTGAAGAAGTGCCTTATCATTCAAGCAGGCAGTTCCCATGTTATCGTATAATGTCTCGTACTCAGAATGATCGGCATTCTCCCAATTGATCTCGTTATCAAGTTCAAGACCGTTTACAAACTTCAGAGCATTTATGAACTCCGTTGAATCGAAAGCGCATTTATGTTTTTTATAATCCACAAAAGGATTATTATAATTCACAAACAGTGTCATGAACACATCTGATTTGGATATTCCATAGTTCAGAAGCTTCATTTTATCATCAAGCTCAGAGTATATTCTGATCATTTCGTCAATCGTCCAGCTGTTTCCGCTGACATATTTCGTTTTTGCCGCTATAGTCTGAATAGAAAACATAGGTGAGATCCAGTTTATCTTCCCGTTTTCTTCGCATACCTTCAGGATATTCGGAAGAATATCCTCCGGAACGATACTGTTGTCAGCGGCCATAAGCGGGCGGATATCAGTAAACACTTCTTTATCGGCAAGATTATAAAGGAGCTGCCCTTCACTGTCGAGCACCATTATATCGAACTGCTCACCGGTGGCAATATCCATCTTCAGCTGCTTCTCAGGTGTATTAAGTATAGCGGTATCAGTATTGCCGGTTTCGTAATACTTCTGATAGTCCATGACTTTGATATGATAATCCTTATGAGTCTTATTGAAGCGGTCAACCATGGTGAACAGCTGATTATCTGCATTTTCTGCCGCAAGCTTTATTAACCGGACATTGTCTGATCCGGCGTTCCCATTTCTGGAAAGAAGATACAGACGTGCAGTTTCGTCCGAGCTCCAGTCATCCTCCAGTACGATAAAATCACCGTTCGAAAGAGCCAGTACATTTCTGATGTACTGACCGTTCAGGCCGGAATCACTCCAGTTGATCACTTCCTCTGCGCTGCTGTCCTGTCTGACACCATAAAGCGACTGAGGAGAGGAAATGAATAGCCTGTATTCATTGTTACCACGTGTAAGTGTCTGTGTTCCCATTTCGACATTCAGACTATCAAGATCCAGACTTCCGGCGAGTTCCCTGTGATCGTACTTGCCGACAAACCGGATCACTTCCTTATTGCCTTCTGTATCCGAAAAGGCGATGTTTCCGTCTGTATCCTTGCCTGTACTGAACAGGACGGCATTTTCACCGAGAAATACCCCGTTTGATATATCTCCGTCAGAACTGAGTAAATAGAAGTGATCGCAGTCTATACCTTTAACGCCGATAATATAATCATCGCCAAGTGATATCAGGTTTCCGATATATAAATATCCGCTTTCATCAGTATCCAGAATGTCTGTATTACTGATTTCGGTGTCAGAGATAATTTCGCCCTGATGATCAAATACACATATGTGATACGTCACGGTCGGAAAAGCAGTCTCCTGTTCATCAGCATCTCCCTCGACTCTGAAAAAGGCTGCGATATTGCCATCATCAGTTGATGTTATACAGTTTTTTTCGATGTAATACTGTTCATCCGTTTTCAGTTCTACTGATGTGAATTCGGCAAATCCTGCATCAGTAACGTAAAGTTTCACACCGTCCCTGCTGTCATCATATCCTACAAGCAAATACTTGTCCTGCTCTCCAAGATACGAAATGCTTTCAATATCTGAAACCGGAGCATTATCCGTGATGTCAAGTACCGGATATGCTTTGGACATAAGTTTTTCAGCCGTATCTGATACGCTGTTACTATTATTTCGAGCGCATGATGTAACCGCAGACAGCATAAATATAACAGTTAGTAAGATTATATGTTTCCGCATTTTAGTTCCTTTCCTGCCTCCGGATCTGATATAATCAATGTATTATAATACCTTTTGCCTTCATGAATATCAGTGCACAGGCCATCACCATAATGGCTGCAGTTATCAGGTGCTCAGCTATCTTCGGCTTTTCAGCACTGATTTCCGGATCCTTGGCTTTGTCGGTATCATTCTTCTCATTTGCTGTGACATATCTGAAAGTCAGCAATAAAACCGATAAGGAGAATAATGCTAAACTAAAACTGATAAGTACGGCAGCCTTTTTCTGTGCATCATTTGCATAATCCTCGAGAATATCAAGGATTGAATAAGGAATAGACCAATATGCCGAAAAGACGATATCAAGAAGATTATGGATAAAATGAAGAAGTACGATCATAATAAACGAACAGTGTTTCCTGTAGATCAGCATCAGGAGTACTCCGATCAGGAATGCATTAAGGATAGCAAAGCTGTTTATATGTGCTGAAGCAAATGCAAGAGAAGAACAAAGCATAAGGATTAACGGTTTATAATTCCTATATGAATCACAATAAAATGTACGGAAGTGCATTTCTTCGAATACTGCCGGCAGAAGGGCATATACCAGAACAGACAGAAGAAAAGTCAGGCAGTTCGGATATGAAGGCGTATAGACATTACCGAAATCGCCTGTCCTGATATAATTCAGAATATGGAATCCGTTCTGTAAGTACTGGATACAGAAATAAAAGGCAGATATCATCAATACAGATGCCAGTATCTTCCTGATCCCTATTTCCTTTAAAGGAGCATTGCTGATTCTGAATAACAGCTGATCATTGTTCTTGTTTTTTATCATTTTCAGTATAAGCACGGGAATAACAACGCTCAGCAGTTCAGCGAATAATTCTGTCAGAAGGCTGTGCTCTTCAAAGAAATAGCCGATAAGAAGCGGTGCTAATATACTTACACTTAAGCAGTACCATAAAAACAACAAAAGCAACAATAGTTTTTTTCTGACATTATCTTCCATTATTGATCGTCCTTCCAATTCTTTTTAACTGAGCAGATGATATAAGTAGTGTAACAACAGCGACAAAAGCAATGATTATCAGGGTGAAAAGACACACCTTTTCAGGTTTTATCAGAAAAATGTATTTTTCCTTTACAGATATTACTGAATATCCCTTGTAAAAAAGCGCATCTGTCAGTACACTCAGTACGAGAGAAACAATAAATGCTGCTATTCCGGTCCTTACCGACAGGATAAAGTTTTCAAACAGATATACAAGGCTTATGTTCCTTCTTTTGTAACCTATCTTAAGAAGCATATCACTGTATTTTTTCTGATTATCGATCTTGATGATCAGCGTATTGATAATACTGAATACCGCTGCCATGAATACGATCATTGTTACAATATACAGAAGTACAGCAGCACTTCTTACTTCACGTGCTTTCGTTTCTATTTCATATATAAGATTTGAGGCCTGATAATCATAGGTATCCGTAATGTCACGGCAGCAGCTTCTGACATTGCCGGTGTTATCAACAAGGATCCTGAAGTTCTCGTAATAGCATTCGTTCAGAGCTGCACTTTCACTGATATATGAGATGATGTCATCAGAAAAGAAAACCGGATTGCACAATTCAGAATCCAGATACCCCTTCCTTGAAAAATCATCGATGTTCTCAAGGCTGCAATAGAAGTAACCGTACTGATACGAGCAGACTCCCACTATCTCTATACCGTTTACCAGGACATCGGACAAACGGATGCTCACTTTTTTTCCTAACAATTCAGACGGTTCTGAGTAACCCAGAAGATAGCACATATTCTCATCGATGATCGCCTTCTTTCTGTCGCTGAATCCGAATTCCCGGCCACAGACGAGCGGCTCAATATTATTGCCATCCTCGTCGGCAATGATCTCAGCTTCCGGTACAAAAGAAAATCCCCGTCTGCTTCCGCGCATCATAGGGAGGCATTTTACAGCTGCACCGTCAATACTCATATCATAGGAAGAATCAAGTTCAACGTTGAAGAACTGAGCGGCGTCAGTTACCTCAGGCCTTGATGCGATCTGCTTCATGCTTTCAAGCGAAAGCCCTGAAGCTCTTTCACTCCAGATATTTACCTCTCTCAGCGATATATCGTCTGTTTTGTATCCTTCTGAAATACCTGCGAATCCGTCAGAGATCGTGAGTGTCATAATGAATAAGGCCATGCAGAAAAACAGGATAACACAGAAAAGCTTGTTCTGGACACGGTAATTCTTAACATTCATCAATGCAAGTATAAAGCTTTTCTTCATATGTTTACCTCATGTAAGATCTCGTTGACCTGGATTTTCTGAATTCGGGCAGCAGACATAACATCAGCAATGAGCATACCTGCAAGAACCACAACAAGAACAGCCGCAGGTATGTAAGGAAATGTCTGAAACAGTTTATCTGTGCTGATGTTGTATATATCTGAAATTTCCGCTGCTGTGAATATCCTGTGTATTACAGGCATACCTGCGAAATACATCACTGCTGTCATTGCCGCTGAAAAGAGGAATATATATACCGAGCAGGCAAAAACAAGCATCAGACATTCCTTTTTTTTGTATCCTATGGCTCTTATCATGGCGATAAAGGGATACATATCTCTGAGCATATTCATTATTACACTATAAAATACGATGACAACATACACAATCGAAAAAACAAGGAATAACATCATAACATATGACAGTGTTCCGGCGGATTCAAGAGAATCCTTTATCTCGTCATTATGGGATATGACGGTAAAGCCTGCCTTCTGTAATTGCGATACTGTCTCAGGAACGGCTTTCAGACTTGCCGCTCTGATAATATACCTGTCGCATACAGTATTACTGTCGGTACAGGCTGTCAGACAATCAGGCAGTAGGGAATCCGGGTCATCATAGATCCCTGCGACAGTGTATCCGCTGTTGTCGGACATCTTCAACTGAACGCCAATAACATCGGTTATGCTTAAACCTGATCCTTCTATGGCGCTTTTCTTTATCATGACGGAGTGTTCATCTGCTGTAAAGCTGCCTTCCATAATCCGCTCAGACAATATATCGTTATCTTCTGCAGCTGATAGCTTGAAAACCGGCATATCTGCAGCAGCATTTCCTATCGCCGTGACCGTCTGATCAGATCTGCTCATTCCCAGATACGAGGAGATATTCCTGTGATCAACTGCTTCAATATCAGAAATATCTGATGAATATGCGGAAATCAGAGTATATGATCCTTTGTCAGCAAAAAGATCGCCCTCGTTTTCCGAATAATTCCGGCAAAGCGTCATAAAGAAACAAACAAGAAACAGGCCGACGGAAATCATAGCGGCAGAAAGTATCAGCCGCATTTTTTTCTCCCTTATTTTTTTTATAAAGAATAACAGAACAGTCATACGATCTCTCCGTCGGATATCCTGAATACAATATCTGCATATTTGACATAGTCTTCATTATGAGTCACCATTAATACAGTTTTTCCTGATTCCGTCTGTGCCCTGAGTATCTCTACGATCATTTTTCCGTTTACGGAATCAAGATTTCCTGTTGGTTCATCAGCAATGACCATTTTCGGATCGTTGACAAGCGCTCTTGCAACAGATATTCTCTGGCATTCTCCGCCTGAAAGCTCTGACGGCCTGGATGCGAGCTTTCCGCCGAGGTTGACATCATTCAGGACCTTTTCTGCCCTCTCTTTTCGTTCCTTTGCGTTCAGGCTGTTATTCAGAAGGAGCGGAACGATAACATTTTCTTCTGCTGTATAACAGTTTTCGAGAAAATAGTTCTGAAATATGAAACCGACATTCCTGGATCTGTATTCGCAAAGCTGATCATTGCTTTTGTTGTAAATGGATTCTCCGTCTGACAGAACTTCTCCTTCTGTCGGCTTCATAAGTCCCGCGATGATATTGAGAAGTGTGGTCTTTCCTGAACCAGACTGGCCTAAAAGAATCACAAATTTCCCGTCTGGTATTTCAAGACTGATGTTTTTCAGGATATTATTTCCGTGTTTTTTGTTATATGTATGGCTGATATTGCATATTGAGATCATTTTACGTACTCCCTGATATCTAAGAATGTCAGATCTTCGGCATTACAAACAGGCATATTAGGAGTAAAATAACAGCAGCTGTTCTCGTTTTCAGGTCTGATCTCAAAAACAGGCTGGAATATAAAGATGTCTTTATCATCTATGGATGTTTCTGCTTCTATCATAAAATCAAGATCTCTTCCGGGAGTGAATGACTGGTTTTTATCATAGGAGATTTTAAACAGTTCACTGTCTGCATAGATAAGATCTGTTACAGTAAACGGCTCTTTATTTGCAGAATTAAATGAGATGACCGTACTGTCATGGTAGAAAAAGGCGTTGCATGAATGCATGAGAAAGATATTGTCTCCGCTTTTCTTTACAAACGACAGTTTACCTAACTCATATACGTCAGATTCTTCACCGTTTTTATATGTAAGCGCAGAGATGTCACTCTGTCCCTCTTTGTTTACTGACAGTCTGAAATTCAGATTATAGACTGTCAGATCGCCTTCCTTATCCTGTTCTGTTATATCAACAGATTTTATCGATACATCCCGATTGTCAAAACTGACAGATGCTGTATCTTTCAGAAATTCTATATCCGTACCAAAGCAGAACATATTCATATTGACAATACATTCATCGCCTCCGACAACTCCGATGGAGCCGTACATTTTTCGGAAGAAACAGCCCTTGATATCGTCCTTGTTTCTGTTATACTCATATATTCCGACCGATGCTGCGATAAGAGCTGCAGCTGCAGCTGCTGTAAGGATAATACCGAATACTTTTTTCATTAGTCGTTTTCCTCTTTATTACTGAACTTCCCTGCACCTTTTATCAGGAATAAGAAGTGCAGGGAAGCCGTATGATTAGATTATACAGATTTATGCTGGAATTAAATCAGCATTATACAAAGTCAAAATGAGCACCGTTATACTGTTTGATGAGCGGTGAGGATGTTGAAGCAGTTCCGTTGTTCACCCAGCTTGTTGCAGTGATATTGTTAGCTCTCTGCGGCTGCTTTTTATAAGTTGTATACTGCTCCTTGATTCTGGCATCTGACTGATAGATCTTGTATGACTTATGAGCCGGAACAGTCAGGGAAGCGTTGTATGACTGTGTATACTCGTAAGTGAACTTGTAGCCTATAGCAGCCTCAAAATGTTCACTCTTTGCCTTTATGTCAGCAGATACAGTATGGCCATATTTCGTTGTTGCGGTGTATCCTACTGACTGAGTTGTACCGGTGTTATTTGTTGCTGAAGTGATATATCTTCTGTTTTCGTATACAGTACTGGTGTTTGCACTCCGGGGATTTACAGTGTAAAGAGTTCTTGTCTGCCATACTCCTGTACCTATCCAGATATCGTACCATGTCTGCTCTGCCCATGTCTCGACCTTTGCAGATGCATTGCCTGCAGACACGTTGTCAAGATACTTGTTTGCCATCGGACTCAGAACGATCGTTGATGCCATAAGTACTGCGCTTATTCCTGCGATGATTTTTGTTTTCATTAGAAAATACCTTCTTTGTCAATTATTTATATTTAAGACAATGCTTAGCAACACCGTACGCTTGTTACTATCAATATCTTAGATATACTATGTTTGACCGCTCCGTTTATTAATTATTAAAACAATATCCGTGTCCAATAAGTTATTTCTGTTTTTCTTATTGCATTATTATTATATAATGAAAAACACAAATTGTCAATAGGTTGCTATAAAAAACAATAAAGTGGCATAATGTGCCATTTTTACGCAATAATCTCTATTGTTGGATTCTGTGATTACACATGATTTTACAAAATAGGCAACAGCAATATCGTGCGAATTGAACGCCGGATGATTATTGTATTTCGTTCTGAACGTTTATCAGCATTCAGGAAGACTCATTCAAGCAGATTATACTACAATGGTTTTTATTCGGGATTTTCTGCTGACTATGGTTCAAATAAACAAAAACATATATGCTCAGATAAAAAGCTACTCACTCCACCCGTCTTATTCCTTGAAAAATGGTAAACAATGTGCTATAATTATACTAATATAAACCGACGGGGGTAAATAACAATGGCATTCAAATCAGAATTCATGAAGGTATTCAAGGAAGGTCTTGAACCATACGGTTTCCGGAGAATGAAGGGGACGGACTTCTTCGGCAAGCTTGTCAATAATGAGATACTACTTTATATCTCGTACAAGCCCTGCAGTGCGATCAATCGTGGAATGAAAGCCTTTGACATTATATCCGGGGGTCAGACAGTTTACAGTTATGAACTTTCAGCACATCAACTTCAGCTCGCAGCAAGGACTTTAAACAAGTTTACAAGAAACGATACCTTCGCAAGAGCCAATATCGGCTTTGAATACAATGACTCAAATTGTAATAGTGTTATCGAAGACGCATTAGAACAAACGATCAAATTCGCCGTTCCTGCTTTACAAGACATTACCGATCTTCGTTCTTGTATTGATTTTCTAACAGTTTACTTGATGGGTTCACTTTATCCGGCAGATAAGATCTATAGGGACTCTGTTCTCCTGATCATTGCCAATGACCACGAATCATTCGATTCAAAACTCAACCTCGGAAAAAAGTATCTGTACCAATACTACAAAGGTGATCTGACTTCTGTAGATTATCAGTCATCTCTCGGGAGTTGTGAGACTGTGACTCATAAACTGATAGACAGCCGTGACCGCGTATGGGCGAGCAAGGAATTACAGGATAAGGTATTCAGTGAAGCCGAGCGCAGGGCAGAGACTAACAAGGCGGTGCTCAGAGAATACGGGTTTGAAATATGAGGGTATCCGGCCGCAATAATAGTGATGAAAGAGGTGCAATAATGGATAAGTATAATGAAGACCTTCTGAATGTTATATTCAGCATCAAAAAGATACCCGGCATTTATCTCGGGACTAAGTCTGTAACACGCCTGAGAAGCTTTCTTGACGGATTCAGTCTGGGATATAATTACCCTTCTATGAAACCGAACTTCCGTGATTTTCAGGAAAGAATGGAAGCAAAATACAGAGTACGTGAGTCAATCGGCTGGGACATGATTCTGCTCAGGCAGACAAATGACGAAACACAGGCATTTGACCTGTTCTTTGAGGAGTTTGAGGAGTATCTGAAAGAGAACGGGATTGGTTGATAAAGGAAGGATTGAACAATGAAAACGAAAACAAAAATTATCGGTATAATTGTTTTTATAATTTCAGCGCTTATAATTCTTGGAGTACTGAAGATGTTTTGTTCAGATACGAAGTACGAGTTTAAAACAGTATATGGTGACACGTTTTACGGATATTGTGATTCACTCGGAGAGGTAGCTTCTTTAACTTGCTCAGAACACAATTTTGATGTGATACTCAATTATTTTGGTTCTGAAACTGATCTTTCCCCAATTTGTGATACTCAATACTTCCGATGTTACAAATTTAGCAATTTCAAGGAAAATATGTTCATCTGCGGTCTCAAACCTGACGGCGACTATTTCTGGATTGATCCTTATGCAGAGAATACCCCTCCATTCTTTGAAGAGAAATACAGCGCTGATTTCCTGAAAGTCTTTTTAGCCGATAAATACATAATGCAGGTCACAATAAACTACATGGATGGTGTTTATCATAACGAGATCATGGATATGGCACAGAAGCTGACATCAGGAAACTATGAAGGCCTCGACAAATACGGCCTTACAGAAGAAATGATAAATGATAAGGAATCCCTTGACGAG
>Ga0310691_10001097_pt1 | contig 43669 bp, 39 predicted proteins | sample 176DNAGHGlowgp2_FD_203887 | JGI IMG/M metagenome (GOLD analysis project Ga0310691, IMG submission 203887) | Sheep rumen microbial communities from Palmerston North, Manawatu-Wanganui, New Zealand - 1766 DNA GHGlow gp2 (v2) (version 2) | ecosystem: Host-associated > Mammals > Digestive system >... | reverse complement strand
TCTACATCATGGGTCACCGCTTCGGCGACCTCGACTCCGTCGGCGCGTCATGCGGTCTTGCGGGAGCGATAAATCTCCTCGGCAAGGAGGTACATATTGTCGTCGACAGGAACAAGAACCTCGCCTCACACCTCATAGACCTCGTGGAATCGCAGTCCGACCGTGACCTCTTCATCACGCCTTCGGCAGCGGTATCGTCCGTCGAGAGCAACGACCTGCTCATCGTCGTCGACACCCACAACCGCGACTTCATCGAGAGCCGTGAGCTCTATGACAGGATAAAGAAGGTCATCGTCGTCGACCACCACCGCAAGACGGTCAACTACATCGACAATGCGGTCATCTTCCACCACGAGCCCTACGCTTCGTCGGCATCGGAAATGGTGACCGAGCTCATACAGTATTTCAGCTTTGACAACGACGAGAACCTCCCGAGCATATGCGCGGAGGCTCTGCTCTCGGGCATCATGCTCGACACCAAGAACTTCGTCATGCGCACGGGCGTGAGAACCTTTGAAGCCGCCGCCTACCTCAAAAAGCAGGGCGCGGATACGGTTTCCGTAAAGCTGCTGTTCTCGAACTCATTCGACGCATACAAGCGCAAGACTCAGGTCGTCGCGAATGCGAAGCTCCACAAGAAATGCGCTATCGCGGTCGCTGACTTCAAGTCGGACGATATCCGCGTAGTTGCTCCGCAGGCAGCCGACGAGCTGCTCAGCATATCAGACGTTGATGCGTCGTTCGTGGTATACTCCACGGGCAGCGTAACAAATATATCCGCACGCTCGCTCGGAGCCCTCAACGTACAGGTCGTCATGGAGGAGCTCGGCGGAGGCGGACATCAGACTATGGCTGCCGCTCAGCTTGAGAACACCACTCTTCAGGAGGCGGTAAAGCTGCTGATAAATGCCATAGATTCGCGTCAGGAAGAGACATACATTGATTAATGGAAAGGAATAGAAAATATGAAGGTTATTTATTTACAGGACGTCAAGGGCTCAGGCAAGAAGGGCGACGTAAAGAACGTTGCTGACGGCTACGCAAGGAATATGCTGATCCCGAAGGGTCTCGCAGTTGAGGCTACTCCCGAGAACATGAACAAGCTCGACGGACAGAAGGCGTCCGCTCAGCACAAGATAGACATGGACATCAAGGCTGCAAACGAGGCTGCTGCTGCGGTAAAGGGCAAGCAGGTCGTTATCAAGGCAAAGGCAGGCTCGAACGACAGGCTCTTCGGTTCCGTGACATCGGCTCACGTGGCGGAGGCACTCGATTCCCAGTTCGGCGTAAAGGTCGACAAGAAGAAGATAACTCTCAGCACCGATATCAAGAACTTCGGCTCCTACAAGGCAACTATCAAGTTCTACACGGGCATTTCCGAGACAGTTGACGTCGAGGTAGTTGAGGGCTGATGGAAAACAACGTAATGATACCCGACAACGACCTACCGCACAGCACGGAAGCCGAGCAATCCGTTATCGGAGCGATACTCTCCGACCCGACGGTAGCTCCGCTCGTTATCGAGAAGGTCAGAGCCGAGTATTTCTTCACCGAGCAGCATAAGGCTATCTTCGGTATCATCGTGCGTATGTTCACATCGGGTATGCCGATAGACATCGTCACGGTACTGAACGAAGCCGAGAAAATGCATATTTTCGAGTCTGCGTCGGAGGGACGCCGCTACCTCGCCGAGATAGCAAATACCCTCCCCACGACCGAGAACATCGAAAGCTACTGCAAGATAGTCGCGGACAAGTACCTGATACGCAGTCTCGGCTACACCGCGAGGACAATCCTCGAGGAGATACACAGCGGCGAGCAGGACGCCTCGCTCATGCTCGACTCCGCTGAACAGCGCATCTACGACATCAGACAGGGCAGGAGCGTGCAGGGACTCGCGCACATAGGCGACGCAGTCCTCGAGGCATACGACCGCCTCGGCAAGATAACGGGCGAGGACAAGGACAAGTACGTCGGCGCAAAGACGGGCTATACCCTGCTCGATACGATAACCTCGGGTCTGAACAAGTCAGACCTCATCATCATCGCGGCTCGACCTGGTATGGGAAAGACCTCATTCGCGATGAATATTGCGACCAACGTCGCACGCCGTCCGAATGCCAAGGACGTCGTCATATTCAACCTCGAAATGTCCAAGGAGCAGCTTGCGACGCGTCTGCTCTCGACGGAGGCGCTCGTTGAGTCGAGCTCGCTCCGAAACGGACGCATACAGAGCGATGAGTGGACAAGGCTTGCCGCAAGTGCCGCCTTCCTCAGCACCTTCCCTATGTTTATCGACGATACCGCCAGCATGACGGTACAGCAGATGAAGGCGAAGCTCCGCCGTGTGAAAGACCTCGGACTCGTAATCATCGACTACCTCCAGCTCATGGAGTCCACATCGAAATCGGACAACCGCGTTACCGTCGTATCGGAGATAACGCGTCAGCTAAAGGTAATGGCAAAGGAACTGAACGTCCCCGTCATACTGCTGTCACAGCTCTCGCGTGCCGTTGAAGGCAGAAACGACAAGCGCCCCATGCTCTCTGACCTCCGTGAGTCGGGTTCTATCGAGCAGGACGCCGACATCGTTCTCTTCCTCTACCGCGACGCATACTATAACAAGGAGAGCACGCGTCAGAACGTCTCGGAGTGTATCGTCGCCAAGAACCGTCACGGTGAGGTCGGCACGGTCGAGCTCATATGGGACGGACAGTTCACGCGCTTCTCGAATATGGATACATCAACTCCGCCCGAGGGATAATATGTTGAATAAAATTGTAAAGCTCTCGCAAAAGTATAATATGTTCAATATCGGCGACAGCGTTGTCTGCGGTCTCTCGGGAGGCGCGGACAGCGTTTGTCTTTTGCTGAGCCTTTGCGAGCTCCGCGAAAGGCTCGGGATAACCGTCGAGGCTCTCCACGTCAACCACTGCCTGCGAGGCAGTGAGAGCGACCGCGACGAGGAATTCTGCCGCAGTCTCTGCGCGCGGCTCGGAGTGCCGTTCACAGCGGAGAGATGCGATGTCAGCGGCTATGCGGCGGAGAGGTCGCTCTCGACCGAGCTTGCCGCGCGTGAGCTCCGCTATGAGATATTCCGCAGGAACACTCAGGGCAAGCTGTTAGCCACGGCTCACAATGCAGACGACAACCTCGAAACGGTACTGCTCAACCTCGCGAGAGGCACGGCACTGAAGGGGCTCGCGGGCATACCGCCCGTTCGCGAGAACATCGTGCGTCCCCTGCTCGCGGTCACACGTGCCGAAATAGAGGCATTTCTCGCCGAGCGCGGTCAGGACTTCGTCACCGACAGCACCAACCTCACCGACGACTACACACGCAACAAGATACGCCACCGCATTATCCCGCTCCTGCGCGAGATAAACCCGTCGCTGAACTCGACCTTTGTCAGCTCCGCAGACGGGCTGCGCGACGAAAACGCCTATATTGAGGCAATGACCGACTCCACTGAATGCGAATGCCTCGACGGGAACAGGCTCACGGGGCTCGCGGGATACGACACCGTGATACGCTCGCGGTGCATATCGCGTCTGCTCGTCAGGAACTCGCTCCCCGTCTCGCACGAGAGGATAAGAGAGTGCGAGGGCATACTCGTAAACGGCGGAAAGCTCAATATTTCGGGAGATATCTACTTTGTCTCGGACGGAAAAACAGCCGAGCTCAGGACTATCCCCGCGGCTGAGGCTTCAACAGAGGTATCTGCTCCGCTGAAGGTCGGAAAAAACTCGATATTCAGCGGTATAACGCTGATATGCGAGCTTATTGACAGGGAAGAATTCGACAGGCGGCGCGATGTTAACAAAAAATTAACATTTTACGCTCTGGATTATGATAAAATAAAAGGTGAAGCTGTGCTGAGAAGCCGCAGGAACGGCGACAGGATACAGCTCCGCGGACGTGACTTCCGCTCGTCCGTGAAAAAGCTCATCAACGAGAATATCCCCCCCGCCGAAAGGCGCACCCTCCACTTCATCGAGGACAGCGAGGGTACCGTTTTTGCCGAAAGGCTCGGTATCGCGCAGCGTGTTGCTCCCGACGGGAATACTAAGCGGCTGTTTGTCATTTCAGTCGTGAATGATAAACAGGATTGGAGTGGATAAATTGACACCAAGAAGAAACAAAGGCTTCCTTACCTACATCTTCATCATACTCATTGCCGTGTTCTGCATCTATTTCGTGACCACGAAATTCGCAGACAACGCCGAGCACGTCGACTATACGACTGTTATCGAATACTTCGATGACCTCCGCGTCTCCTACTATGAGCTCGACCTCGGTACAGGTGAGCTCACATACGAGCTCGACGGCGAGGGCACAAAGATGAAGTACAACGTCCCCAATGTGGACATCTTCCTCATGGACACAAAGGACTACCGTCAAAACTATAACGCCAAACACGATGAGCCGCTAAAGCAGGACTACATCAAGATAACCGACAGGACATGGCTTTATTCGATAGTTCCCGTCGTGCTGACAGTACTGCTCGGTATCGCTATCCTCTACTTCCTCATGAAGCAGAGCGGAGGCGGCGGGAAGTATACCTCATTCGGGAAGGCTAACCTCAAAGCGCAGGCTGATACCCGCAAGGCTACCTTTGCGGACGTAGCAGGTGCCGACGAGGAAAAGCAGGAATTGCAGGAGATAGTTGACTTTCTCAAGCACCCCAACAAGTACGCGAGCATCGGCGCTAAGGTGCCTAAGGGCGTACTGCTGCTCGGACCTCCCGGTACAGGTAAGACTCTGCTCGCGAGAGCTGTCGCGGGAGAGGTCGGCTGTCCGTTCTTCCCCATTTCGGGCTCGGACTTCGTTGAGATGTTCGTCGGCGTCGGAGCGTCACGCGTGCGCGACCTCTTCGAGCAGGCGAAAAAGCACGCTCCCTCAATTATCTTCATCGACGAGATCGACGCCGTAGGACGTCACCGCGGCGCGGGTCTCGGAGGCGGTCACGACGAGCGCGAGCAGACGCTAAATCAGCTCCTCGTAGAAATGGACGGCTTCACAGGCAATGAAAGCGTTATCGTTATCGCCGCAACTAACCGCCGCGATATACTCGACCCTGCGCTCCTGCGTCCGGGTCGATTCGACAGACAGATAGTTGTCGGATATCCCGATGTCAAGGGCAGAGAGGATATCCTCAAGGTACACGCAAAGAACAAGCCGCTCGCTCCCGACGTTGACCTAAGAGTCATCGCTCAGACAACGCAGGGCTTCACGGGCGCTGACCTCGAGAACCTCCTCAATGAGGCGGCTCTCCTCGCTGCACGCAACAACAGAAAGGCTATCATCGAGAAGGACATCGAAGAGGCTACCATGAAGGTCATCGCGGGTCCCGAGAAGAAATCGCGTATTGTCACCGACCACGACAAGAAGGTCACTGCTTACCACGAGGCTGGTCACGCTATTGCGGCGTATAACCTCCCCACGCAGGATAAGGTGCATCAGGTAACTATCATCCAGCGAGGCATGGCGGCGGGTCTGACGGTAACACGTCCCGACACCGACGACAGGCACGTTTCACGCAATCAGATGCGCGAGACTATCGTGATGTGCCTCGGCGGACGAGTTGCTGAGGAGATATTCCTCGATGACATCTGCACGGGCGCTTCGAGCGATATCGAGCGCGCAACAAATATTGCACGCAGTATGGTCACCAAGTACGGCTTCTCCGAGAAGATAGGCACTGTGGTTTACGGCTCGGACAGCGACGAGGTATTCCTCGGCAAGGACTACGGTCACACCAAGAACTACAGCGAGGCTATCGCCGCTGAGATAGACGAAGAAGTCAAGGCTATCATCGAGAAGGCTTATGCGGACTGCCGCGTGATAATCAAGGCTAATACCGAGAAAATGCACCTCCTCGCAAAGTACCTCCTCAAATATGAGAAGATAGACGGCGAGGGCTTCGAGAAGCTCATGAAGGGCGAAATCACAGAGGCTGACATCGACAACGATACCCTCTCGCAGGAGGCTCCCAAGGCTGATGAAAAGGCTGAGGAGGCTACCAAGTCCGACGAGAACACCGAAGCGAACGAATAATGATATAACCCGCAGGAGCTTTGCTTTTGCGGGTTTTTTCATCCGCAGGAACACTTTGCATGGTTCACAGGCTGTCCGAGTTTATACAGTTCGGACGCCAGAAGCGCTCCTATGAAAATGTCTCTCTATAAGGGGGAGAAAAAAGCCACTTTTGCAATGGAAAACCGTTGATTATTGAAAAAGTTTTTTTGAACTTTGTAGATATGCATAAATCAGGACTGTTGTTTTTGTCAGTTTTAAACAATGATTTGCAAATCCAGACTTTACCGCCTGTGGAAAAATGCGGCAGGTTGTTGACTAATCAGTTTTTTTGTGATAAAATAGTATAGTGATATACTATTCCACATTCAAGGAGGTTCCTATCATGGCAAGAGAAGATATTGACTACGTCTGGACTGACAAAAAAAGAACGCTTTTCGGTCTTCCGTGGTCGTTCACGCGCTACTACCTCACCGAGACCAAGTTCATCACTCAGGTCGGCTTCTTCAACGTCAAGGAGGACGAGATAGACCTGTACAAGATAATCGACAAGAGCGTCACCAGACCCTTCTTCCAGAGAATGTTCGGCTGCGGCACAATCACTATCCACTCCAAGGACGCCGATACCCCCACTAAAATAGTCCACTGCGTGAAGAATGTTCGTCAGGTCTCGAACCTCATTGACAAGTACCTCAACCGCATGAGAGACAGGTACGGCATCCGCGGCAGAGATATGGTCGGCATCATGCACGGCGACTACTGTGACCACGACCACGACGATTACGACCACGACCAATACGATAACTGAGTTTCCGGAGCAGAAAAATGTTACCCTTTATAAAAGAAAAAGTTTCAACATGGGATAAGCTCAAGGCTGAGACCCGCCCCATTTTCATCTACGGCATGGGCGACGGCGCCTTGAAGATAATGTCCGTTTTCAGAGAAAAAGGCATCGTCCTCTCAGGTATTTTCGCAAGCGACGACTTCGTCCGCGGTCACTCCTTCGAGGGCTACCGCGTTCATAAGCTGTCAGAAATCGAGGAAATGGTCGACGACTTTGTTGTTGTGCTCGCATTCGCTGCGGGCTATCAGGAAATCGTCGATAAGATACACGAGATAGCTGCAAAGCATACCCTGCTCGTGCCCGATGTGCCCGTAGCAGGCGGCGGACTCTTCACCTACGAATACTGCGTCGAGAACGCTGACAAGCTACAGCAGGTCTACGACAGCCTCGCGGACGACTACTCCCGCAAAGTGTACGCCAACATTATCAACTTCAAGATAAGCGGCAATATCGACTACCTCACGAGCGTGACAACTCCCAAGGCTGAGATATACCGCGACATAATCAAGCCGCATATGTACGAGACATACGTCGACCTTGGCGCGTATAACGGCGACACCATACGCGAGATGCTCGAGTTCACTCACGGCAGATATGCCGCGATATACGCTCTCGAGCCTGATAAGAAGAACTTCAAGAAGCTCGCCAAGTTCGTCGACGGTATGCCCCACGTTTACGCGTACAATGCCGCTGCATGGAGCACGGACACCGAGCTCCCATTCGCTGCGAAGGCGGGAAGGCAGTCAGCGATATCTGCTGCTGCGGAGACTACGGTCGAGGCGCGCTCGGTCGACAGCATACTCGGCAAGCGTCCCGCTACGATAATAAAAATGGACGTCGAGGGCTTCGAGCGTGAGGCGATTTGGGGTGCTTCCCAGAATATCGCCCGCAATTCGCCGAAGATGATGGTCTCGCTCTACCACAGGAACGAGGATATCTTCGAGCTCCCGCTGCTGCTCAAAACGATAAATCCCAACTACAAGCTGTATATACGTCATCAGCTCTATATCCCCGCGTGGGAAACGAATCTGTATGCCGTTCTGTAAAAAAATGCCCCCTGTTGCGAAACAGGGGGTTTTTGTTATCTTCTGACTTCCGTGTAGTAATAAACGGCGAGCTGCGTCCTGTCGCGGAGGCACAGCTTCTCGAGCAGCGTGCTGATGTAGTTGCGGACGGTGCCGTCCCCGAGGTAGAGCTTCGCGGCTATCTCCTTGTTGCTCAGTCCCTCTGCGACAAGCTCCATTATCTCGCGCTCCTTGTCGTTTATCCCGTGAGCGGCGAAGTCGTAGTCGCTCTTTGGCTTCATCAGCTCGGGTATCTTCGTGATTATCCGCTCGCCGAATACTGTCTGACCGTTCATGACCGCCTCCAGCGCGGGAGCTATGCCGTCGAAATCCTGCTTGAGGATATAGCCCTTGGCGCCCATATTCAGCGCCTTGATGATGTATTCGTCATCGGCGAAGGTCGTCAGGTAGAGTATGCGGGCGGACGCGTCCTCAGCGAGTATCAGGGTGCCTGCCTCGAGACCTGTCATCCCCTCCATGCGGATATCCATGAGCATGACGTCGGGACGCGTTTCGCGGTAAATCGAAACTGCCTCCTCGCCGCTGCTGCCCATTGCCGCGACCTTGATGTTTCCAGTGCTCTCGAGTATCGTCTTCAGCGAGAGAGCTACCAGCTTGTCGTCGTCTATAACTGCAATATTCATACTTTCTCCTTATTTTTCGGTATCGAAGCAAATACACGGAAGCCCTCATCGGACGGCGTGAAGCTGATAAATCCGCCGACGCTCTGCGCTCTGTCCCTCATGTTTTTGAGTCCGATGCCTGTTTCATTTATGCTGTCCGCTTTTCCGTTGTCCATTATCAGGAGCTGATAGAAAGCGGGGTGCTCGCGGACGGAAATGTCCAGCTTATCGCCGTTTGAATGCTTTATCGCGTTGGATATGCCCTCCTTGACTATGCCTGCGATACACAGCTTCACCTTCGCGGGAGCGTCACTGCCGATATCGTAGTCGAGGTTCACCGTGAACCTCTCGTCCGCTGCGGACGCGCTGTCCTCGATTATCCTGCGCAGGTCGAGCGAATCGTCGTGAAGGTCGTGTACGCTCTGGCGAATGCTCGTCATAGCGCTGTCGAGCGTGGAACGGAGCTCCTCGAGCGGCTCCTTCATGTTCTCGTCCTTGTTGATGATGATGAGCGCTCCCGACTGCAACAGCGACCGCGTGAGCATATGTCCCACGTTGTCGTGTATCTCCCGCGCGATGCGGTTACGCTCGCGGAGAGTCGCGATACGCACCTCGTTGTCCTGAGCGTCAGCAAGCTCGCGGTTGCGGTCGTCGAGCTCGAGATTCTTCTCCGCTACCTCGTCGCGCATGGAGCGCAGAAATCCAACCTGCTCCTCCAGCCTGAACACGCGCAGATAAAATACCGCCGCGGTGAACAGTCCTGCAAGAATTATCAGCAGCTGTACGTGTCCGAAGCGTTCAAGTCTGAACACCGCCGCGCAAAGCGGCAGAGCTGCCCACCATTTCTTCATGCGGAGACTGTCGTACACGATGAGCGGTGCTCCGCATACCAGCTCGGGCAGGAATATGCAGCCGCAGGAGTACGCAAGCGGAAACAGCCAGCAGTAGCGGTTCCCGCGCAGCACCTCCGCGACCGAGGACGCAATAAGGAGCAGCAGCAGTCCCGCGACCGATATCACGGCGCTGTCCGAGAATGAGAAGCATATCACGCACAAAAACAGCAGTGCGAGCTTGTCCAGTATGATACCCATTTGCTGCTCCTTTCCTGATTGATACTTATTAATTATAGCACAATCAAAACAAATAATCAAGGTATACTTTGTAGGGAACGCCGCCCTCGGCGTTCCTCATGAGCCGACAAACACAATATGACAAATGTCATGTGAAAAAACTGACAAGGGACACTTCAAATCACCTCCCGTATGCGCTATAATGAGTACAGTGAGAAACACAAATGCCATTCCGGAGGTAAATCATGGAAAAAACTGTTGTAAAAATAGACAATCTCGTAAAAAGATACGGCGAGCTCGTAGCGCTCGACCACTTCAGCCTCGAAATCAAGGAGGGCGAAATATTCGGTCTGCTCGGACCTAACGGCTCGGGCAAGACTACTACGATAAACTGCCTGCTCTCGCTGCTCTCATTTGACAAGGGCAATATCGAGATATTCGGCAAGAAAATGACTCCCGTCAGCTACGACATCAAAAAGGATATCGGTATAATCATGCAGAACGTTGTTGTCAGCGAGGAGCTCACGGTCTACGAGAACATCGACTACTTCTGCGGGCTCTACATCACCGACAAGAAGCTCCGCAGACAGTACGTTGACGAGGCAATAAAATTCGTCGGGCTTGAGGACTTCACCAAGTTCTACCCCAAGAAGCTCTCGGGCGGACTGCTCCGCAGACTGAACATTGCCTGCGGTATCGCTCACAAGCCCAAGCTGATAATCCTCGACGAGCCGACCGTAGCCGTAGACCCGCAGAGCCGCAACCGCATCCTCGAAGGCATTCAGGAGCTCAACCGCAGCGGCGTGACGATAATCTACACCTCACACTACATGGAGGAGGTCGAGCAGATATGCACCCGCATCGCTATCATGGACAAGGGCAGAAAGGTCGCCGAGGGCACTAAGGACGAGCTCAAGCGCATGATAAAGAACACCGAGACTATCTCCATAGAGGTGCTCGGACTCGGCGAGGACGTACTCGCGGAGATGAGGGCGCTCCCGCACGTATACGACGTAAAGTACGACGAAAAACAGCTCGTGATAAGCTGCTCGGGCGGCAAGCACAATCTCACGCGCGCGCTCGATGTATTGCAGAAGCGCGAACTCAGCTTCGGACGCGTGTACTCGGAGCTCCCCACACTGAACGAGGTATTCCTCGAGATAACGGGCAAGGCGCTCCGCGACAAAGAGGAATAAGGCTCAGAGCTAATAATGCAGGGGCGAGTTCCGCTCGCCCGCAAACAAAGACATAAACACGGGCGCACAGGAATGCGCCCCTACAGAAAAACGGAGGATAGATATGTTCCTGCACAATTTATTATACGAGATAAAGAGCTCGCTCCGCGTGAGAGACCTCATTTTCTGGCTGATACTTTTCCCGATAATCCTCGGCACCTTCTTTAAGATTGCCTTCGGTGACCTCTACGAGAAGCAGACAAAGGTCAGCGCTATCCCGACGGCTATTGTCGAGACTGCCGACAATGAGGCGTTCCGCTCGGTAGTCAAGAGCGTCTCCGAGGGCGGCGAGACACTGCTCAAAGCCGAATACCTCACCGAGGACGAAGCCCTCAGAAAGCTCAAGGACGGCGACATCAAGGGCGTCATATACTCGGGCGACAAGATAACGCTAACCGTATCAGGTGACGGCGTGGAGCAGTCCGTGCTCAAGCTCTTCATCGAGCAGTATACGCTCCGCGAGAAGATAATCACCGACACGATAAAAAATGACCCGTCAAAGGCGCAGGCTGTCATTGCGGCGCTGTCCGAGGAGCTGACCACCTCCGAGGAGGAGCCCCTCACCAACGGCAACACCGACTTCTATATGCAGTATTTCTACAACCTCATCGCTATGGTCGCGATGTACGGCTCGGTGACGGGACTGCACGTTGCTATGTCTCAGCAGGCGAATCTCTCGGAGCTCGGCGCGCGTAAGTGCTGCTCCGCTACGCCGAAATCGATAGGCATTCTCGCAAGTCTGACAGGTACATGGATAGTGCAGTCGATATGCATGGTCGTATGCGTCAGCTACACCGCATTCGTGCTCAAGGTCGACTACGGCGAGAGACTTCCGCTCGTGTATATTGCGGCTGTTTGCGGCGGCATACTCGGCGTATCGTTCGGCTTCTTCGTTGGCTCTATCGGCAAGATGAAGCAGGGCGCAAAGGTCAGCATCTGTATGTCAGTGTCAATGGCGATGTGCTTCCTCAGCGGACTTATGGTCGGCAATATGAAGGCTATCATGGCAGACAAGGCTCCGTGGTTCAACAACATCAATCCCGCCGCCCTCGTCACCGACAGCATATCCGCGCTCAATCTCTACAGCAGCTTTGATGTGTTCGTCACAAAGATAATCACAATGCTCGTGATATCGCTGATATTCTACGTACTCGGTCTTCTTATGGTAAGGAGGAGAAAATATGCAAGTCTTTAAGCTGTTCATGAAGGTGCTGAAAAAGAACCTTTTCACTTCAATGATATATGTCATTGTTTTCGTTGCGATATCCATACCTATGGCGCGGTCAGCCGCGGCAGACAAGGCGTTCAAGGACACGCCCATAAAGATTGCTGTTTTCGACGAGGACGACACCCCCGAGAGCAGAGCGCTCACTGAGTTCATCGGCAGAAAGCACAAGCTCGTTGAGCTCGAAAACGACAAGGACAAGATAATGCAGGCGCTCTACTTCGAGACCGTCAACTACGTCCTCATCATCAACGACGGCTACGCTGAAAGGCTCGTCGGCAGCGATACCGACGGCTTGTTCTCTACTCAGCACATACACGAATCCTATGCGACAATTATGGTATCGCAGCTCCTCGACAGCTACGTGGGCTCCGTCAGAGCCTATCTCGCAAGCGGTGCGGATATGTCCGAGGCTCAGCAGAGCGCTGCGGACGCTGTGCTCAGTCAGGCTGAGGTGACTATCGCCCGCAGCAAGGGCAGCGAGGACCTCAGCGAGGCGTCCTCCACGCACTTCCGCTACCTGACATATATCCTCATCTCCGTCATCATCAACGCGCTGTGCCCCGTGCTCCTGAAGCTCGGCAAGAAGGAGTTTCGCTTCCGCACGAACTGCTCGTGCATGAAGTCGGCTTCGTACAGTATACAGGTCTTTGCAGGCAGCGCCGTATTCATCGCGGGACTGTGGCTGCTGCTCATGGTGGTATCGGTCGTGCAGAACGGCGGTATGTTCACGGGCACTGCATGGTACGCAGTCCTGAACAGCCTTATCTACACGCTGATATGCGCGGCGATAGCTCTGCTGATATGCTCGTTCGAGCCGTCTGATACGGTAGTCAACCTCCTCACGCAGATAATCGGTCTCGGCTCGAGCTTCCTCTGCGGAGTGTTTATCCCGCAGTCGATGCTCGGCGAGGGCGTTCTCGCAGCGTCAAAATTCCTGCCCGCGTACTGGTACGTCAAGGTCATGGAGATGCTCAGCGGCTCGGAGGCGTTCAACGGCAGCCGACTTGCGATGTATATGCTCATAGAGCTCGGATTCGCAGTCGCTCTGCTGCTCATAGCTCTCGTAGTCAACCGCGTGAAGTATTCGAGCGCGGCGATAAAGCTGCCTAAGCTGACAGCTCAGCCTCAGAAGCAATAATGCTCCCGCAGGGGAAGGTCACGTCAAAATGACCTTCCCCTGCCCTGTTTTTGTGAAAATTACGTGTAATCACTTGCAAAATAGCGCCTTACGTAGTATAATGTAAGATAGTTCAATGTGACCTGCCGAGGATAGCGCATTTAGGCGTGTGCTCGGACTCCTGCGGCAGGAGGAGTTTTCATGGAGGGATTTTTTACAATGAAGAAGCTACTATTTGCTGTCGCGGCTGCACTGTCCGCAGCAGCAATAGCTGTCACGACCGCTTCTGCGGCGGTCAGGTACACCGCTGACGACCTGCGCGGACTCGGCGACCACATCGTCGGCAAGGCGGGTGCGGCTATAGACGTCGACGGCGACAACGTCGTTGATACGTTCGACCTCGTCGCCATGAGGAAGATGTTCGACCACACGGGCGTCTTCTCCGAGCAGACTGTCCCCGTGTCGGAGGATAACGTCAAGTACACGGGACGCAACTATTACGATGCGGACAAGGACATCGCATGGCTCGTACTGAGCGGCTCTGCGGTCGATTTCATCGTCAACGGCAGGTCCGCCGAGATAACTATAAACGGCGACAGCGGCATCAATAACGGCAAGGACCAACAGCCGCGCTATGCGGTCATCGTCGACGGAGAGGTCATCCTCGATGAGCTCCTCGGCGAAAAGCAGAAAACCGTAAAACTTTTCGAGGACAGCGAGCCCCGCGCGGCTCATGTCCGCGTGATACACCTCACCGAGTCCAACAACGGTGCTGTCGGCGTGAGCAATATCAAAGTCGACACGGATATCCCCATTCCCGTTGTTCCCGAGGCAAGGAATGACATCTCAATTGAGTTCATCGGCGATTCCATAACCTGCGCTTACGGCGTCGAGGGCAAGGACCAGTACGAGAGCTTCAAGACCTCGACCGAGAATTTCATGAAGTCATATGCCTACCTTACCGCTCAGAAGCTCGGCGCAGACTACAGCGCCGTCAGCTACAGCGGATACGGCATAGTTTCGGGTTATTCAGCCTCGGGCGAGAAGCAGGCAAGCAGCCTGCTCCCCGACTACTATGACGTCATCGGCAGACCCGACGCCTATAACAAGCCGTGGAAGCACTCCGAGCACAAATACGACGTCATCGTCGTCAACCTCGGTACCAACGATAACACCTACGTCTCGAAGGACCCCGATACACGCTCTGCCGAGTTCGCGGAGGGCTATGCCGAGTTCCTCGGAAGGATACATGAGGCTCACCCCGAGGCGTACATCATATGCACCCTCGGCACTATGGGCTGCACGGAGCTCTACCCGAGCATCGAGCTCGCTGTACAGAGCTTCCGCACTACTACAGGCTATGACAGGATAATGTGCTACAAGTCTGCAACTCAGGATATGAGCGACGGGCTCGGCTCTGACTGGCACCCCAATCTCACTACTCAGCAGAAGAGCGCGTATGTGCTCGCGGACAAGATATGCGAGGCGCTCGGGCGCTCGTCCGACCAGCAGGGGCTCGACGTAGCCGCAAATGCCAAGTACCGCACGGTAACGTCCGATACGGCTATGATGTCGGACTACCTCAACGAGTGGGACAAGTCCTACCACGTCACGACCGTCACGGGCGGAAGCGGCAGAGGCTCGATTCAGACCGCTGTCACGGGCATTGAGCTCAAAAAGGGGGGCGAATATGAGCTGATGCTCTCGCTCACGACCGAAAATATCGCGAGTATCCCCTTCTTCGTGAAGAATAAAAAGACGGGCAAGGTCTACTATGAAGGCGCTACCTCCGAGACAAGCGGCAGTTTCTCCCTCGAGGAGGGATTCACCTGTCCCGAGGACGCCGAGTGCGAGATAGTCTTCATGGTCGGCGGAGCTGACAGCAGCAGGTTCACGCTGAGCTCGCTCAAGCTCATAAGGCTCGCATAAACTATTACAGGAGGATATAATGGAGCGTAACAAGATAATCGCTGTCGTTTGTGCAGTAGTGGCTTTTGTGCTGGTGCTGATAGCAGGCAAGAGCTGTACAGACGACGCTCTGAAGGCGAAGAAGAACAGCTCTTCAAAGACTACAGCTGCCTCAGATGAACAGCAGCCCTCGATAATCTACTATCCCACGGCTGATGCTCCGCAGACCGAGCCTTCAACGTATGAGACCGACATTCTCGGCAGGGCTGTGATACCCACTACGACCGCTGTTCAGCTCGACCTCTTCGGCAGACCGATAACCACTGAGACCGAAACTGAGGCGGATATCGCTGACGATACGGAGACAACTCCCGTCACTGAGCCCGATACAGACGAAAACGGCAACATCGTGCCGACTACGACCGCTCCGCCAAGGATAAGCGGCTATGACCACGGACAATACGACGAGGATGGCAATCCTATTCCCACCCTGCCGTCGGATTTTGTATTGATAATCGAATAATGGAGGAAAAACTATGGTAATCATCGAAATGGAAAACGGAAGCAAGATAAAGCTCGAGCTCTATCCCGACATCGCGCCCATATCCTGCGAAAACTTTGAGAAGCTCGTCAAGCAGGGCTTCTACGACGGACTCACCTTCCACCGCGTTATCCCAGGCTTCATGATTCAGGGCGGCTGCCCCAACGGAACGGGTACAGGCGGTCCCGGCTGGCACATCAAAGGCGAGTTCTCCGCTAACGGCGTGAAGAACGACCTCAAGCACACAAGAGGCGTGCTCTCTATGGCTCGCGCTCAGGACCCGAACTCCGCAGGCTCGCAGTTCTTCATCATGCATGAGGACGCTCCCTATCTCGACGGTCAGTATGCCGCATTCGGCAAGGTTGTCGAGGGCATCGAGGTCGTTGACGCTATCGCTGAGACGGCTACCGACTACAGAGACAAGCCCCTCGAGGCACAGGTAATGAAGAAGGTCACAATAGAATAAGCGCCAAAAGCCATAAGGAATACTCCTTATGGCTTTTTTCAGCGTGATACCCGCTGTCATGTGCTGTTCATGTGTTCGCAGCAGTGGACGAGCATATTCCATGTGCCGCTGTCGACCCTGCCGCTCTGAGGTATCCCGCACCAGCGCTGGAATCGCGAGACAGCCTCGGAGGTTGCGTCGTTGTATATCCCGCAGACATCGACGTTCGGAGCGTTGTCGTAGCGCTTGCCTATAGTTTGCAGCATAGCCTGCAATATGTAGACGAGCTGTCCGCTGTCACCCTTCGCGGCGACGTACTTCGCCGACGGGAACACCGCATACGGTACGGGATTCCCGCGCAGGTTCTCGCGGTAGACACTGACTATCTTGTTCCATGTCATGCCGTCGGTGGTGCCCGTGTCGGGAAGCCCGTACTCACGCTGAAATGCTCGCACGGCTATGGCTGTCTCGCTGCCATAGACGCCGTCTGGGATGATGAGCGGTATCTTGTCGTTCATCAGAGCTATCGCGTGGAGATAGGTCTGAAGCTCCATTATGTGCTGCTTTCGCTGTATATTCGTATATGCCATTTCTCAGCCTCCTGTTATCGTGTAGCCCGGCTCCTGATAGGGGCGCTTATCGAAGCCGTATCTGAGGTCGGAGTAGACTCCCGCGATGGAGTCCCACGTAACCGCGCCGACTATGCCCGTCGGATTTATCCCGAACTGCCGCTGAAACTCCGTCACCGCCTGCTTCGTTATCGGACCGAAATAGCCCGTATTGTTCACGGCGGGGATGTTCGGGTAGGTGCCGTGGATGAAGGTAAGGTACTCCTGTATTATCCGCACAGAGCTGCTCGAGTCGCCCTCGCGCAGGACTGTCCCCGGGTAAAGCGCGACCGCCGTGTAATCGGGCTTGACGGACTCCGCTATGCCCCTGTAGGCGCGGTAGAGGTCGTTGCGGGTCGCGCGGTCGACCATGCCCGTCTGCGGCAGTCCGAACACACGCTGGAACGACTTCACTGACTTCTCCGTCATCTCGCCGAAGTAGCCCGTTATCTCCACGGGCTGGACTGCCTCGTAGTACGCGCCGATGACCGCGAGGTAATACTGGAGCATACGCACTTCGTCGCTCTGCATTCCAATGCTGAGGTCCTCCGTGAAGGACGGCGTTATCTCCTCAAGGCGCACGCCCTCGGAGTCGAGCTCCGCTATGCGCTTGACTGCGGTGTAGATGTTCGTTATGCGGTACCACGTCGACTGCTCGACCACGCCCGTCACCTCCAAGCCGAACACCTGCTGGAAGGTGCGGACAGCCTGCCGCGTTGCGTCGTCGAATATGCCGTCGGCGGCAGGAATCTTAGGTATCGCAGGGTAGTTGCGGGATATGCGGTTGAGGTATATCTGGAGCGACTTCACATCGTTGCCCGCAGAGCCGAATTCGAGCGGTATCCCGGGGTACGAGGGCTGTGCCGTCTTCACGGGAGCATTCTTCACGATATCAATGTCCTTTCCGTAGTAGTACTGGAGTATCTCATACGGCGTATAGCCGCGGTTCGCGAGGTATACCGTCCCCCACTGCGAGAGCCCGTCGCAGGTCGTGGTCGTGCCGTTGCAGAACGCCGTGAACAGCGGCTCGACGCTCCCCTGTCTGCGGACGTAGTCATTGTACAGCTCGTCAACAAGGTAGCTGATATTCTCGAAGTATTCGCGCCCGTTGATGAATTTCTGGTCGAACTGCGTAGTGGCGGTGATGTCGAAGTCGTACCCGCGGGAGCGGTACCACTCGGTGTATATGCGGTTGAGCGCAAAGCTCGTTATCGCATAGATATTGGCGCGGAGAGCGCTCTCAGGCCACGTCGGGAATATCTCGCTCGAAGCCACGTTCTTGATGTAGGACGCAAAGTCGAGCGTGACGTTCGGCGCGGGAGAATCGGGCGCTCCGAGATGTACCGTTATCGTCTCGGGAATAAATGGGTTTCCTGTAAGCATATGTTCCTCCTCAGCTCTGCGAGCCGCCGTCGAAGTCTGGCTCCTGATTGAAGTAGGTCACAGTCTCATCTGACCCCCTCATCATCAGCGGGACAGGTATCATGCTGAAATTCTGCACGGACGTGATGCCGTCAAATACGGGGACATCAACGCTACGCGCGTTGAAGTAGCCGCTCGCGGTGACGCTGACGTCGTAGAGATTGTAGGGGCGCTTTATCGCGTCAGGAGCCTGCGAATGCACGATATCGGGCGCGGGGACGGCAAACTTCACCGTAGTGCCGCTGCTGTTGGTCAGACCCTCAGCGAGGACAAGGCGGCTCCCGTCGACTATAGCCGTCACCATGACGGTCGCGCCCTCTATCGGCGTGGACTCGTCGCCCGCACGGACATTGACAAGGATATAGCCCTTGCCGATGCCGAGGCTCTCCTCCGAGACGTACTGCGGCGGAGTATCATATGCGCTGTCGGTTGAGAAGGTATTGTCGCCGAGCACGGAGAGGTCGGGCTCGGGATAGCGGTTGTTGTACTCCGTCTCGGAGTCGGGTGAATCCGTGTTTTCCTCCTCGGCGTAGTCCGAATACGTCGTATCGTCGGGAGCGTCCTCGTCAACGCCGAAAATCTCCTCGTCCTCGTGCGGAGTATCCGCTGTTTCCTCCGCGGGAAGCTCCTCCTGCGGCTCGGTTTGCTCCTCTGCGGGAGCAGTCTCCTGCGCGGGCTCGCAGTCGGGACTGCGCCTGCCATAGAGCTTCATCAGCTCCTGCTTATATCGCTCTGACTGAGCGCTGAGTTCGTTCAGATGCATATTATCGCCTCCATGATGTGCTGGTAAATAATATGTCGCAGAAGGAGGAAATATGACATCTCAGCTATGATAGGCGGCAAATCATTTTTCACATTTACAGTGCTGACGGGCTTCGTTATTTGTTCATATCACACATCACCTTCGTCAGTTTCAACAACGTCCGTTTTCATCATTTGTGAATGATACCTTCAATCTTTTAATCAAAAAGAATAAAAAATGACTAATATTTTACTTTTCATGACTCTGATTGAACTATCCTCCAATTAAAGCAGTACGATTTTGTCTATTCGTACAATTTTCATATAAAATACTTTTATTATTGTTGCAATTGTGCTATAATTGTATTGAATATAGAACTTGTTTTTGTTCGTTCATCACGGAGCGGGAGGGACACTTTATGCGTGAGAACTCATTCAGAAGAATTATTCAGAATTTCATAATGAATATGGAATCAATACAGAATACACTTACACCCGAATCAAGCTTTGCGCTCACTGAGCCCTGCGTTTTTCTCAGGATCGGTATGATACGCGCCGACTTCTTCGAGACGCCGCGGGCATATGCTATGGAAAACGGTCAGCCGTATATCCTGTATAATACGGGCGATGTTGACGAAACAAACGAGTTTACTATGGAAAAGGACACAAAGGTCGGTACAAAGGTAATCTACCACGTTTTCGGTCTTATCGACGAGGAACCGTGGACTGATGAAGAAATGGAGCGCCTTGACGTCCTGATAAAAATGCTGTTCGTCTTCAACGGCAGAAGCCGCCTAATGATAGCGAACTACAAACTCACGTTCTACGACCAGGATATGCAGGTCTTTAACCTCAAATACTTCTTCAAGACAATTGCCGAACTCATCGCTAAGAATGAGATAACGCAGTATACCGCAATGTATATCAACCTCAAGCGCTTTTCCGCGGTCAACCTTCAGCTTGGCAAAAAAATCGGCAATGTCGTGATGAGGGGCTTCGTCAAGCACATTGATATGCTGACAGGCGATGACGGCTTCGTCGCACGTATAGGCGGCGACAACTTCGCCGTCCTCTGCAAGCAGGAGCTCACCGATACCATACTCGAGGCGCTCTCGGGTACTGCCGTCACTTTCGACGAGAAAACAGGCGACCGTATCCTCGTCTCAGCCTGCGCGGGCGTTTACGTCATCGACGGCAGACTTCCCGTCCGCTCCCCTGACGATGTCATGGACGGCATCGGTATCTCCATTGCCGCCGCCAAGGCTCGCACCAAGCACGATTTCGCGTTTTTCAGCGAAGAAATGCTCGAGCGGAACAAGCAGCAGCTCACGGTAAGCTCGATGTTCCCCAACGCACTCGAAAATGAGGAGTTCCTCGTATACTACCAGCCCAAGGTGTCAACCGAGACATACCGCATCGTCGGCGCAGAGGCGCTTTGCAGGTGGAATCACGAGGGAAAACTCATACCCCCTGCTGAGTTCATACCCGTTCTTGAGCGCGGTATTGACATATGCAAGCTCGATTTCTATATGCTCGATCACGTCTGCCGCGACATACGCCGCTGGCTCGATGAGGGCAAGAACGTCGTCAAGGTATCAGTCAATTTCTCGAGGCGTCACCTCTCCGATATGGACCTGCTGGAGCACATCGTCGAGATAATCGACAGGAACAACGTGCCGCACGACTTCATCGAGATAGAGCTCACCGAGACTACAACCGACGTCGAGTTCAAAGACCTCCGACGCGTACTGAGCGGTCTGCGTGATACTGGTATTTCTACCTCCGTCGACGACTTCGGCGTGGGCTACTCGTCACTGACCCTCATCAAGGACCTCCCGTGGGACGTTATGAAGATAGACCGCAGCCTCCTCCCGCAGGAGGGAGATTACGACAAAAAGAAGTCGGTCATGCTAAAGTACGTTGTCGGTATGGCGGCGGAGATTGGGCTTCAGTGCGTCGCTGAGGGCGTCGAAACTATCGAACAGGAGGAGCTCCTGAAGGACTATTCATGCAGCATTATTCAGGGCTTCTACTTCGACAAGCCGCTCCCCGTGACCGAATATGAAACCCGTCTTGACAATTACAGCTACAAAAAGTGATAACAACAAAAGCGCCGAGGCTCACCCTCGGCGCTTCTTTTTATGCATTTTTTCGGAGCTGACAATCAGTATGTCCTTCTCCTTTATAACGATATCATCGGTCGGGATAATGGTCAGCCCGTCACGGAGCAGTACAAACAGCCTGATATCGTACTCACTTTTCAGCTCGGCTATCCTGCGTCCGAGAAATTCGCTGTTCGCGTCGATGAGTATCTCCCCCACCTTGCTGATATCGTGGAGCTTCATATCGGAGCTTGCGCGCTTGGCGTACTGCTCGACGAAGCCCGCACTGATGATACCTGTGGGGATAGCTACTACTCCGACGCCGAAGAAAGCTATGCATATCGCCATGATACGTCCGACTATAGTCACGGGGTAGATGTCGCCGTAGCCGACAGTCAGAAGCGTCGACATACTCCACCATATTCCCGAGAATGCGTTGCTGAATACGTCGGGCTGAGCGTCGTGCTCCGCGCTGTACATACCGAGCGACGACGCGAACATCAGTATGATGATGATGAACAGCGACGAGAGTATCTGATTGCGCTTTTCGTAGAGAACCGTCGTGATGATGTTGAACGAATCGTACACCGAGTTTATCCTGAAAAGGTGGAAGATACGTCCGACACGGAGCATACGGAATGCGATAAATCCCGATAAATAGAAGAATGGCAGTATCGTGCAGAGGTCGATGATACCGTCGAACGAGACGAGGAACCTCAGTCTTGCCTTCGCGGGCGAGAGCTCGGGATAGAGCAGGTCAGCCGTCCATATGCGCAGGGCGTACTCAACGCTGAACAGCACGAGAGTGACCGCCTCTATCACGTCGAGGAGCGGCATTATCGACGCAAAATTGTCGAAGGTCTGCATGAACATCGACACGATATTGACGATTATCACGACTGACAGCACCCAGTCGAACAGTCGGCTCGGCAGGTCGTTCCGCTGACCTATCTGTATGATGTCGAATATCCTCTTTCTGACCGTCTTATAGGAACGGCTCATTCTATCCCTCCCTCTGCGGAAATAAAAACAGACGGACAGCATTCCGCCATCCGTCCGCTGATAATTATCGGCTTACTTCTTTTCCTCGTCCTTCTTGGACTCCTCGGAAGCCTCCTCAAAGTCCTCGATAGTGAGGTCGTCAACGTCAAACTCAAGGAGCTCGTTGCAGTTGGGGCAGTTTATCGAGCCCTCCTCGATCATACCCTCGTCAATGAGGATAGTATCACCGCAGGTAGGACAAGTTACCTCATAAAGCTCATCGTCGTCCTCGTCGAAGTCATAGTCGTCATCGTCGTCGAAGCACTCGTCGCAGTCGTCACAGCCGTCATCGTAGAAGTCGTCCTCTACCTGACCGAGATCCTCGTCGAGGATATCGCAGAGCTCTGTCAGCTCGTCTACCTGTGACTGGAGATCCTCAACATAGAGCACCAGCTCAGACATTACCTCAGTCATCTGGCTGAGAGCCTTGCCCTCCTTAGTGGTTGTATCTATCTCGAGACCGTCAATAAGTCCCTGTAAATATGACATTTTCTCAGTGAGCTTCATAACAGCTCCTCCTTCCGTATATGGAAATATAGCAGGATATGATTATGCGCGGGACATATACTCGCCTGTACGAGTATCTACCTGGATCTTCTCGCCCTCGTTGATGAAGAGCGGAACCTTTATCTCTGCGCCTGTCTCAAGAGTAGCAGGCTTTGTAGCGTTTGTAGCTGTATCGCCCTTGAAGCCAGGGTCTGTCTGAGTAACGACGAGCTCAACGAAGTTGGGGGGCTCAACACCGAAAACAGTGCCCTTGTAGGAGAGGATCTTGCAGATCATCTCTTCCTTGACGAACTTGAAGCTGTCGCCGAGGATAGAAGCGCTTATCGGAACCTGCTCATAAGTCTCCATGTCCATGAAGTAGTAGAGGTCGCCGTCGTTGTAGCTGTACTGCATATCCTTTCTCTCAACGAAAGCTGTGGGAAACTTGGCTGTGGGGTTGAAGGAAGTTTCAACAACAGAGCCTGTAATAACGTTCTTATACTTTGTTCTTACGAAAGCAGCGCCCTTACCGGGTTTTACGTGCTGGAACTCGATGACCTGTACAACCTGTCCGTCGAGCTCGAAAGTAACGCCGTTTCTGAAATCGCCTGCTGAAATCATTATAAATACCTCCGTATTTTTCAATATAATCAATATGTAATATTTTACCACATTTTCGGGCATTTGGCAATACCTAAAGCGATATTATTATAAAGATATTATATTTTTTGCACTTTTTGTCAGATTAATACATCCATTTTCAGTTAAAATGACAAAATCCTCTATCCTTACGCCGAATCTGCCCGCAATGTAAATACCGGGTTCAACAGTCACCACTGCTCCCTCGTTGAGGGGATGCATATAGTTCGGAGCGGCATTCGGGCGCTCGTGTATCTCGAGCCCTACGCCGTGTCCGAGCGAATGCCCGAAGCAGCTGCCATAGCCTGCGTCGCTTATTATGCTGCGGGCTATCTGGTCGAGCTCATGCCCCGTCATGCCCGCGTGAGCCGCATTTATGGCGGCTGTCTGTGCCTCAAGGACGATATTGTATACCTTTCTCATTTCCTCGTCGGGCTCGCCGACGCAGACCGTGCGCGTCATATCGCTGTGGTAGCCGTTGTAGACAGCGCCGTAGTCCATGAGGACGAACTCGCCCCTCTGCACCTTCTTGTCCGACGGTACTCCGTGCGGCATGGAGGTATTCGCTCCCGCGAGCGCGATAGTCTCGAAGGAGAGGTCCTCGGCGCCGTAGTCGAACATCAGGCGGTTGAGCTCGAGGGCTATCTGCCTCTCGGTGACGCCCTCGCGTATGAAGCCGAGGATATCGTCGAATGCGCGCTCTGCTATCGCCTGAGCCTTCCTTATGCAGTCGAGCTCATACTCGTCCTTGACGCTCCTGAGCGCGTTTATCGCGTTGCTGAGCACGTCAGTGTCGATGACCTCGACATCCTTCAGCTGTGCTCTGAGCGTGTGCAGTCTGCTGACCGTCATAGTCTGCGACTCTATCGCGATATTCGCGGCATTGTGGTCGTGGATGAGCTCCGCGAGCTGTGCATACAGCTTCTTCTGCTCGATGACCTCAGCCGCTGTAACGGTCGCTCTCGCCTTCTCGATGTAGCGGAAGTCGATGATGAGATATGCCTTGTCTCGGAAGGCTATAACAGTGCCGTCCGACGACTTCATTCCAGTAAAATAACGTCTGTTGATGTCAGACGTTATCAGTACGCAGTCAATGCTCTCGGGGAGCTGACCGAACAGTCTCTCAAATTTTGTCATACGCCGCTCCTTACAGCTCCGCCATAGCCTGTATAGCGAGGTAGTAGCTCAGGAAGCCGAGTCCGCATATACTGCCCCTGCACACGGGAGCTATGACCGAATTTGCGCGGAATTCCTCGCGCGCGTCGATGTTGCTGATGTGTACCTCGATAACGGGTATCTTTATCGCGGCGATAGCGTCGCGGATTGCGTAGCTGTAGTGCGTGTACGCGCCCGCATTGATTATCACTCCGTCAAAGGTCGTGCGAGCCGCGTGGAGCTTGTCGATGATAGCTCCCTCGTGGTTGGACTGGAATATCTCGCATTCAAGTCCCTGCTCCTTTGCCCTGTCGATGATATTGCTGTTGAGCGTATCAATGCCCATATTGCCGTATACTCCGGGCTCGCGCTCACCGAGGAGGTTGAGATTCGGTCCGTGTATGACGAGTATCTTCTTTATCATGCTCAGTTCTCCTTATATGTAATGGCGTTCAGGGTATGGTGCTCGACAGCACCCTGTCCGCCGCAGTATATCCTTTTCGGTATGAAGGGCGCCTCTATCGCTCTCCTCAGCTTCAGGAAGCGGTTGTCGCTCCTGCCTATGGGGAGCGTGTACAGCATCTTTATCTTGAAGAGATTGGCTCCGAGGACGTCGGTGAATATCTGGTCGCCGACCGCCGCGAGCGCACGCTTCGGCAGTCCGAGGCGCATCGCCGCGAGCTTGTAGCCCTTCTGGAAGGGCTTCTTGCTTTCCCTTACGCAATCTATCCCCACAAGCTCCGAGAACAGCTTCACGCGGAGATAGAAGTTGTTGGAGACGATTATCATGCGGATACCGTTCTCCTTCATACGCTCTATCCACTCTACTACGCCCTCGGCGGGCTGCGGGTCGTTGTGGTCTGCAAGGGTGTTGTCTATATCGAGGATGAGTCCGCGTATGCCAAGCTTCGCGAGCATATCAGGTGATATATCGGTTACGGTGTTGAATGCAGCGGTGATACTGAAAAGCATATTGCCCTCCTCTCATATTGTATAGTAAAAGCGGCGCGAAGCGTGTCGAAAACGCTCCTCCGCGGAAATTTTCTCTCGGGAAATACCCGACAGAAATAAATGAAAAAGCGGACTATAAGCCCGCTTTTATCAACATTTTCTGTCTTGCAAGGATCAATACTTGCGCTTGCGAGCAGCCTCGGATTTCTTCTTACGCTTAACCGAAGGCTTTTCGTAGTGCTCTCTCTTGCGAACCTCAGCAATTACGCCGTCCTTTGCACACGCTCTCTTGAACTTCTTAAGAGCGTTCTCAAGAGACTCGTTCTTGCCAACGCGAACTTCTGCCACTATCTTTCCCTCCCTTGTTCAGAGGTTGCACACGGGAGACCCGTGCTCTATACTAATCACTCTTGCGAGTGTCAGTCGGCTATACCTCAACAATACAGCAGATTAAAAAATCATATACGAATATAATATTATTTTATCACTAAATCCATAATATGTCAAGCATTTTTTACAGATTGGAAAATTTCGTCATTTCGCCACAATATTAACAAGTTTATTTGGTACATATATCTGTTTTACGATATTCTTGCCGTCAACAGCCTTCTTTACGTCCTCATTATCCATTGCGAGGGCGATAACGCTGTCCTTGTCGGCGTCGACTGCGATATTGAGCTTTGCCTTTATCTTGCCGTTTATCTGCACTACTATCTCGATAGTGTCCTCGACGAGATGAGCCTCGTCGTATGTCGGCCAGCTCTCGTAGGCGATAGTGTCATTGTGACCAAGAAGGCTCCATATCTCCTCGCCGACGTGCGGAGTGATGCACGAGAGCATCTTGATGAGTCCCTCAGCGTACTCCTTCGGGCACTTGCCGACCTTGTACACCTCGTTGACGAATATCATCATCTGGCTGATAGCTGTATTGAACGCGAGCGCCTCGTAGTCATTGGTGACCTTCTTGACTGTCTGGTGGTACACCTTTGTGAGTGCGCCGTCGTTGTCGTCGGTGAGGTTTGCGGGCTCGGTGAAGAAGTTCCAGACACGGTTGATGAACTTTCTTGCGCCCTCAACGCCGTTCTTGCTCCACGGCTTGCTGACCTCGAGAGGTCCCATGAACATCTCGTAGAGGCGAAGCGTATCAGCGCCGTAGTCCCTTACGATATCGGACGGGTTTACAACGAATTCGGGGAAGCGCTTGCCCATTTTTATGCCGTTCTCGCCGAGAATCATGCCCTGATGAACGAGCTTCTTGAACGGCTCCTTTGTGGGAGCGAGACCCTTGTCGTAGAGGTATCTGTTCCAGATACGCGAGTACATAAGGTGTCCGACAGCGTGCTCGGGACCGCCGATGTAGAGGTCTACAGGCATCCAGTGCTTGAGGAGCTCGGGGTCTGCGAACTGCTTGTCGTTGTGGGGGTCGATGTAACGGAAGTAATACCAGCTCGAGCCTGCGCTTCCCGGCATGGTCGATGTCTCGCGGGTACCCTTGACGCCGTTGCGGTCGTACTGCTTCCACTCGGTAGCATTCTCGAGCGGAGCCTTGCCGTTCTTGCCCTTGTAGTCGTCGAGCTCTGGCAGTATGAGCGGGAGCTCCTCGTCGTCAAGAACGTGTATCTGACCGTCCTCGCCGTGTACTACGGGGACAGGCTCGCCCCAGTAGCGCTGGCGTGCGAATATCCACTCGCGGAAGTGGTAGTTGACAGTGCGCTTTGCTCTGCCCATACCCTCGAGCTTCTGCGTGATGGCTTCCTTGGCTTCCTCGACGGTAAGACCCGTGAACTCCTCGGAATTGATGAGCTTGTAGCCCTTGCCGAGGTACTCGGTCTTCTCCATTGCCGCCTCGGACACGTCGATGTGACCGTCCTTGCCGTCGATGACCTGTATCATGTCGATGTTGTGAGCTATCGCGTACTCGAAGTCGCGCTGGTCGTGGCTCGGAACAGCCATAACTGCGCCCGTACCGTAGCTCGCGAGCACGAAGTCACCGATGAACATACGGACTTCCTTGCCGTTTACGGGATTTATGCAGGTAACGCCCTTGAGCTCACAGCCCGACTTGGTCTTGTTGAGCTCGGTGCGGTCCATGTCGTTCTTCTTCTTTGTCTCCTCGATGTATGCCTCGACCTCTTCGCGGTTCTGTACGCGGTCGAGGAGGCTCGCGGTGATGTCACCGTCGGGAGCGAGTACCATGAATGTGATGCCGTAGATAGTCTCGATGCAGGTGGTGAATATCGAGAACTTGCCGCCGCCGACAATGTCGAACTCGACCTCAACACCAGTGGACTTGCCTATCCAGTTCCTCTGCATGGACTTCGTGGACTCGGGCCAGTCTATCTCGTCGAGCCCCTCAAGGAGCTTCTCGGCGAAGGCGGGCTGGTCGATGACCCACTGCTTCATATTCTTGCGGACTACAGGATAGCCGCCGCGCTCGGACTTGCCGTCGATGACCTCGTCGTTCGAGAGCACCGTGCCGAGCTCCTCGCACCAGTTGACGGGCATATCTATGTACTTTGCATAGCCGTCGAGGTAGAGCTGCTTGAATATCCACTGAGTCCACTTGTAGAACTCGGGGTCGGAGGTAGCTATCATCTTCGACCAGTCGTAGTCGAAGCCGAGCTCCTTGAGCTGCTTGGAGAAGGTCTTGATGTTCTCCTGCGTGAAGCCGTTGGGGTGGTTGCCCGTAGTAACGGCGTACTGCTCCGCGGGCAGACCGAACGAATCGTAGCCCATGGGGTGGAGGACGTTATAGCCCTGCATACGCTTCATGCGCGAAACTATGTCAGTCGCTGTATAGCCCTCGGGGTGACCTGCGTGGAGACCAACTCCCGACGGATAGGGGAACATATCGAGCGCGTAGAACTTAGGCTTGCTGAAGTCCCATACATCTGTCTTGAAGGTCTCGTGCTCCTCCCAGTATTTCTGCCATTTCTTCTCAATGGTGCTGAAATCGTATCTGCCCATTATCTTGTATCATTCCTTTTTCTAATTTTAAACTTTGAATAAGTCCTTTGCCTCGCTCCACTTGTTGGTGAAGTGCTCCTTGACGGACGGAAGTATCAGCAGTACTACTGCACAGCCGACGTCAGCGAAGCCCTCAAGCAGGTAGAACCAGTTGCTCGTGATGTGGCAGAGGTTGCCGGGAAGGTGCGTGAGGAACCCGAGCGCGAGAATTCCCGCAACGCCGTAGTTGACGTACTCCAGTCCCGTGAACATCAGTGCGCCTATCAGCACCGCAAAGCCTATCGACATGAACGTGCTGACGATACCGCCGAACGATATGCCGCCGATGAACATATTTATCACAGCCTTGGCTATCATATATGCCGTTATCGCGATACAAACCGTTCTGCCCTGAGCATTATTTGTTTTCATCTGCATTCTCCTTTACGAGGAGTGCGCTTATATCCACCTGCTCGCCGTCTGCCCACAGACCCTCGAGCTTGTAGAAGCTCCTCGTCTCCTTGTAGAAAACGTGTACGATGATGTCGCCGTAATCGAGGATGATCCACGTATTGCCCGTGTCAGCCTCGCGCCTCTCGGGCTCGATGCCCTTCTGCGAGAGCACGAACTCGACCTCGTCGGCAAGGGTGCGCGCGTGAGTGTTGCTCGTACCGTTGACGATAACGAAGTAGTCCGCGAGTATCGTGAGGTCTGCGATGCGAAGAGCCTGTATATCCTCGCCTCTTTTGCTGTCAAGCGTCTTTATGATAAGCTCCAGTTTTTCCTGCTCGGTCATATATCAATCTTCCTTCCACCATGGTTTCTTGTCGGGGTCTCTGAGCGGCTCTGTTGCCGTCTCGAGCTCCTCGAACGTCATGCCAGTATCGTCATATACGTCGTACTGATGGTCGAGAACGAGCTCGACGATAGTTGTGTCATACGGAGTCATAGCCGTCTGATAGGGTCTGTAGTATTTGTTCAGCAGAGCGATAGTCTCAGCCTTGTGTACGGAGAATACCGCATATTCCTTGCCGTCCTCGCCGTAGAAGGTAGCGTCCTCACCTGGAACCATATTCACGCGCACATCGTCCATATCGAGCGTTGAAGCGAAATCTGCTATCTTGCTCATATCGTCTATGGAGAGGTCGGTGTAGATGAGGTCTTCGTCCTTTATCTGCTTGATATAGCTGTAGAGCTTGAGTCTGCCCTCGTTTTCGACGATGTCGAACAGCTTCATCATAGCCGCGGACATGAAGCGGCGCTGGTTCTGCATACGACCGATGTCGCCCTGAAGCCACTCTGTCCTGAAGCGTATGAACCACTCCGCCTGCTCGCCCGTGAGTGTGACGTCGCCTGCGGGGATTATCTTGTCTGACTCATAGATTATCTCGTTATCGAGGTGTATCGGTATTCCGCCGACGATATCGACCATTCTCACGATATCGAAGCACGCTGTCGTGATATATGCGTCTATCGGGATGCCGAAGTTCTCCTGTACCGCGTTCACGACGCGCTGTATGGGAGGCTCGATGTTATAATCGCCCATTGAGTACACGCTGTTGAACTTCCTTGAGGGGCTCGAGGTGTAGTCGGGCAGACAGCAGTCACGCGGTATCTGGAGGATATTCATCTCTCCGTTACCGATATCGAACTGCACTATCCACATAACGTCGGAGTTGAACTCGTCCTCGTCGAAACCGAGGAAGAGTATGCTGAACTGTCCCTCAACGAGCTGAGGGAGGTCGAGTCCGTCGTTGAAGTCCTCAGCGACCTTCTCGGTGTCGATGTCGACCTTGACGTTCTCCTTGTTTATCGTGCCCTCCTTAGCCATAGGCTGAGCGTGCTTTATCAGATAGATGAGCGAAGCGTTGCTTCCCGTCTTCTTATCCACAAAAATCGGCACATTTAGCACGAGCACAAGTATCAGCGCGATGCTTGTGACTATAGAAACAGTCTTGATGATAAAGTCCTTGAACGAGAAGCCGCGTCTGTGTTGCGGCTCCTCGTACTCATAGCCATCGTCATAGTCGTCGGCTTCGTATCTGCCCTTGTACGGAGGCGGCACAGGACGCAGATTGCTCGGCGGAGCCTCATGCTTGCCGTGGTATTCGCCCTCGGGAGCCTCATGCAGTCCGTGGTACTCCTCGGGAGAAGCCTCGTATCTGCCGTGGTATTCCTCGTTCACGGGCGGGTAATTGCTGAATGGTTCGCTGTTTTGTCTATTAACCTTCACGAGCTTCCTGAGCGGCTTGGGAGCGCTCATTCCCTCGCCCGTACCGTTCAGATTGACTTCGTTATTGTCCATTAATATCCTCTTTTCCTGATCTCATTGACTCTTTGGTTTGTTTCTACTTCTTATCTGTTTTTATCTTTTCCTCGTCCGCGAGACGGGTATAGAAATTATATCCCTCAACTGTGCAGAGCGGTATCACGCCGTTCTTCTTGACCTGATTCTTTATCGAAAAAGAAAATGCTTCAAGCATAGCCGCGTCAAGGCTAACATACGTTATCTTGCGCATTTTGTCGACATCCTTGTAGTCGCGCTCGGCTGAGATAAGGTCGCCGAGATAGACTATTTCCTCGAGGCGGGTCATCCCTGCCCTGCCCACTGTATGGAATCTGATAGCATTGAGGATATCTATATCCTCGACGCCGAACTTGCTCTTGACGTAGTAAGCTCCTGCGATCGCGTGCCAGAGCGAGCGCGTGTCGAGCTCCTCCCTGCACACGGCGTAGCCGCTGCTGAGCACGAGCTCCTTCTGCTCCTCCGCGGGGAGCTCCTTGCAGATGTCGTGGAGCAGACCCGCAAAATAGGCTTTATCGGGGTCTTCTCCGTATTTTTCGGCAAGCCTTCTGCACTCCGCAGCCACGTTCAGCGAATGCTGATATCTTTTCTGCGAAAGCATGGTCTTCAGTAGCTTCTTCTTATCGCCGATGTCGTATAACAAAAGCTCACCTCATTGTTTGTATAGTTTTTTCAGCCTAATATATTGTACTACATTTTTATCGAGATAGCAAGAGTATTTCTGATTTTTTGCAATTTTTTTTCTTATGTCCGTGGACGAGACCTCCACAGCCTCGGCGCGGCAAATCACGATATTTCCGTACCTGCGGAGCTCCTCCGCCTTTCTCTCGAGCTCGGGGATATCCCCCTCGCACCGCGACACCACCGCGAGCGTACACTCGCGCAGTATGTCCGCAAAGCGGTTCCATGTCTCGAAAATCATCAGCATATCGCTCCCGACGAGCAGAAACAGCTCATCGTCGGGGAAGCGCCTGCGGAACTCCTCGACCGTGAATATCGTGTAGCTGACCCTGTCCGAGCGGAGCTCATAGTCGCAGACCTCGAGCCTGTCGCTGACCCTGCACGCACGCCTCAGCATTTCGAGCCTGTCCTCCTCGGGGACGTACTCGGCTGACGAGCGGTGCGGGCTTATCTTCGAAGGGACGAGGTACAGCCTGTCGAGCTCCAGCTCGCTGACAGCCGTCAGTGCGAGGTGGATATGCCCGTTGTGGACGGGGTTGAAGCTCCCGCCGTAAATGCCAATCCGCATGTGCTCACCCCTGCTTCCACGGCTTTTTGCCCGAAGTCCAGCCATTTTGTATCCAGTAGTCCTTGTCCGCAGGATTCCAGCCGTTTTTCTGAATCATAGCCATTATCCTGAAAAAAGCCCTTGTTTTCAGCGGTACGGGGACTTTCCCCTCGCGCTTGCGAATCGTTTTTGCAATTTTGTTCGCTTTTGCGTTCAGACCGTCCTTTATCTTCGGCTTGACGCTGTCCCAGTCCGTAGCGGCTATGCCTCTGCCGAGCCTGTACGTCTGCGGGATGCCCCAGAAGAACGTGCTGTCCGCCATATCCTTTAAGGTTGACTTCACGCCTGCACCCGCCGCAGTCGCAACAACGACCGCCTGCTTGCGGTACATTCTCTCGTCGGGACGGTGTGCCATCCAGCGGTAGCCATAGTGGTCGAGCAGAGCCTTCATCTGTCCCGTGACGTGATAGCAGTACACGGGCGACGCGAGTATAACGACGTCCGCGGCGTCAATCTTCTCGGTTATCGGGCGCAGCCTCTCATAGTGCGGACATTTGTCCTCGCCCTTGACGAAGCAGGTCGTGCAGCCAAGGCAGAATTCCCCGAAATTACGCGGCAGAAAGACCTCTGCGATATCCTCGGGAGAGGTCACCTTCTCCGCGAGCATACGCGCTATGTGGTAGGTCGAGCCCTTGTGGTCGGTACCGCTTATGAGAACGACCTTCATCACTTCGCCTTGGGGATGCCCTCAATGACGGGCTCCTTCTCGTTGCGCTTGAACAGCACGAAGCGGCTGCCGATGACCTGTACAACGTCAGCGCCTGTCTGCTCGGCAATGGCGTCCGCAGCTTCTCTCGCAGTCCAGCCCGAATTCTCGAGCACACGCAGCTTTATCAGCTCGCGCTTGTTGAGAGCCGCCGCGATGTCCTTGCACATCGCCTCGGTAACTCCGCCTTTGCCAACCTGAAAAATGGTCTCGTATGTGGAGGCGATACCGCGCAGGTACGCCCTCTGCTTGCTTGTCAGCATATCAATCACCGTTTCTTTCTTTGAGGAAGCGGTACAGCTCGCGCAGAGCCGCACCTCTGTGACTTATCGCGTTTTTTTCGTCAGCGGAGAGCTCCGCCATAGTTCTGTCGCCGACCATGAACACGGGGTCATAGCCGAAGCCGTTGCTGCCGCGCCGCTCGTATCCGATAGCGCCCTCGCAAGAGCCCGTGAACTCGGCGTGACCGCTCTCGTCCATGTAGCATATCGTGCATCTGAACGCCGCGCCGCGCTTACCATCGGGGACGTCCTGCATCTCGCCGAGCAGCTTATCGCACTCCTCCCCTTTCGGAGCATAGCGCGCGGAGTGAACTCCCGGTCTGCCGCCGAGAGCCTCGACGCAGAGCCCGCTGTCATCGGCGATAGTCGGGAGCCCCGTCGCCTCGAACACCGCGCTCGCCTTTATCAGCGCATTCTCCGCGAAGGTAGCGCCGTTCTCGTCGGGGTCGCAGTCCGCGCCCGCCTCACGCTGAGACAGCACCTCTATCCCTAGCGGCGAGAGGATCTCCCTCGCCTCGCGGAGCTTGTTAGCGTTATTTGTCGCCATGACGAGCTTATTCGTCGTCTTCATCGTCCTCGTCATCGTCCTTTCTGCCGAACAGTCTGCTGAAGAAGCCCTTCTTTTTCTTCTTTTCGGGCTCAGCGGGAGCTTCTTCCTCGTCTTCCTCAGCCTCGTCCTCGGATTCTTCCTCGTCCTCATCGTCGTAGTCGTAATCTTCGTCCTCGTCCGCCTCCTCGGCAGCCTTCTCCTCGGCGAGCGACTCCATGAAGCTCTCGTCTATATCGAACTCGGTACGCGCCGTGAACTCGGCGTTCTCGTCGAAGTTGTCGACGTCGAAGCCCTCGCCGTCGTCTTCTTCATCGTCGGAAGCGTCCTCATCTTCATCTTCATCGGGCTCATCATCGTCGTAATCTTCATCGTCGGACTCGTCCTCGTCGTAATCGGCTTCCTCAACGTCCTCGGACTCATCGTCAGCCTCATACTCGGGAGCCTCTTCCTCCTCGCCCTCAGTCTCGGGAACGGTGGTCTCCTCGTCCTCGTCGTCCTCATCGGGAGCGGGCATATCGAAGAGCGCGTCCACGAACATACGGCTGTCAAACGGCTGTAAATCGTCAATCTTCTCGCCGACGCCGATGAGCTTGACGGGTATGCCGAGCTCGTTCTTGATAGAGATGACGATGCCGCCCTTTGCCGTACCATCGAGCTTCGTCAGCACTATGCCAGTTATCGGAGCAGTCTCGCTGAACAGCTTAGCCTGACTTACCGCATTCTGACCTGTAGTCGCGTCGAGCACGAGCAGTACCTCTCGCGAGGAATCCGCTGCCTTGCTGTCGATGATACGGTTTATTTTTTTGAGCTCCTCCATGAGGTTCTTCTTGTTGTGGAGACGTCCCGCGGTGTCGATAACGACTACGTCGCAGCCGCGAGCCTTCGCCGCCTCTAGAGCGTCATACACTACCGCACCTGGGTCGCTGCCCTCGGCGTGCTTGACAATCTCAACACCCGCGCGCTCAGTCCACACCTGTAACTGGTCGATAGCAGCCGCACGGAAGGTATCAGCCGCCGCAACGAGGACTTTTTTGCCCTCGCTCTTGAACTGGTGGCACATCTTGCCGATAGTTGTGGTCTTGCCCGCGCCGTTGACGCCGATGACCATTATCACGGCGGGAGACTTCGTGAGGTCGAGCCCCGTGTCGTTGCCCATAATCTCGGAGATGACCTCGTATATGAGCTCCATTATCTGCTGCGGGTCGGTTATGCCGCGCTCCTTGACCTTTTTGCGGACGCGCTCGCATATCTCCACCGACGTATCCACGCCGATATCGCTCATTATCATCTGCTCCTCGAGCTGCTCGAAGAGCTCCTCGTCTATCTTTGTAAAGGAGTTGAAGACCTTTTGCAGGCCGCCGATGAAGCTGTCCTTGGTCTTTTTCAGTCCCTGTGCTATCTTAGAAAATATTCCCATATTATCCTCTTTTCATTCAGCTTTTACTGTACGTCGGCGACGTCCTCCTGGAAGTCCACCTGTTCCATTTTCAGGAGCTTGGAAATGCCGTCCTCCTGCATGGTGACACCGTAGAGGACGTTTGCCTCCTCCATGGCGCTTCGTCTGTGAGTTACGAGCACGAACTGCGTGGTATCGGTGAATTTCTTGAGGTACTGAGCGTACTTCCTTACGTTGACCTCGTCGAGCGCCGCATCTATCTCGTCAAGAATGCAGAACGGCGCGGGTCTGAGCTTGAGTATCGCGAAGTATATCGCGATAGCCACGAACGACTGCTCGCCGCCCGAGAGCGATATCAGGTTCTTGATGACCTTGCCCGGAGGCGCAACGCTTATCTCAATGCCCGATTCGAGAACGTTCTCGGGGTCGGAGAGAATGAGCTCCGCCTTGCCTCCGCCGAACAGCTCGACAAAAATCTCCTTGAAGTTGCTGTTTATGACCTGGAAGCTCTCGGAGAAAATCCTGCACATTTCCTCGGTGAGGTCAGCGATTATCTTCTCGAGCTCGTTCTTGGACTTCTGCACGTCCGCGAGCTGTCCCGACAGGAACTCGTACCTCTCGGAGACCTCCTTGTACTCCTCGATAGCGGCAACATTGACGCTTCCGAGGGCGCGTATCTTGTTCTTTATCGTGGTGAGCTCAGCCTGTGCGGCGGTAACGTCCTCGAGCTTTTCCGCGAGCTCCACAGCCTCACTGCGGTTGAGCTGATACACCTCGCGGAGCTGACCGATGATGTAGTCGGAGTCGCGCTCCACGGACTCGCGGCGCTCCTCGAGCCTTGTCACTTCGCCCGAAAGCTTTTCCTTCGCCTCGTTGAGCCCCTTCATTCCGTTCTGTATCTCGTTGACGAGCTTGTTCTGCTCGGTGTGTATCGACTGATACCGCGCGATGTCGGCAAGGTAGGTGTCAGAGTTCGACTTCATATTGTCGAGCTCGTTTTTCAGCTTGTCGATGTCGCTCCGCTTCGTCTCGATGAGCTTGTTCTGCCGCTCTATCTCCTCCTCGAAGTGGCGGCTGCCCTGACCGAGCTCGGCGAGCTGCTCGTCGACGCGCTTTATCTCGTCCTGCTGAGCCTGTATGTCCTTTTCTATCTCGATGCCGTGTATCTTCATATCGGAGAGCTTCTGCGAGAGCTCCGCGCGCTCCATACGGAGCTTTTCGCGGCTGTCCTGCCCCTGCGCGAGCTTCTCCTCGGCATCCTTTATGAGCTTATCCGTCTCCGCGAGCGACTTCTCCGAATCGGCGATAGTCTGCTTTGCGGCGGCTATCCTCTGCTCGGACTCCGTGAGCAGTCTGCCCGAGTCCTCGCTCTGTGCGGTGAGGTGCTCCTTCAGCGAGTTGAGGCTCGACAGCTCCGCTCTCAGGCGGACTGCCTCTGCCTCCGCGTCGGCTATCTCCGATTTCGCGGCGTTGGTGTCGAATCTGAGCTTTTCCGACTCAGCACGCAGCTTCTCAGCCTTCGCACTGAGCTCCTCGCGCTGTGATTCGAGCTTGACTATCTCCGCGTCGAGCTTTTCTATCTCGTTCTTGCGGGTTATCACGCCGCCCGACTTCATAGCCGAGCCTCCCGTGAACGAACCGCCTGCGTTGATGACCTGTCCGTCGAGAGTCACGATGCGGAACTTGTAGCCGTATTTCTTAGCGATAAGGGTAGCGGCGTCTATGTCCTCGGCAATGGCTATACGTCCGAGCAGCGACGCGATAATGCCCGCGAAGCGCTCGTCGTAGGTGACTATCCTGCTCGCGAGCGATACGAAGCCGTCGCAGCTTTCAAGTCCCTGCTCGCGGAGCTCATTGCCTTTGACCGACGTTATCGGCAGGAATGTGGAACGTCCGCCGTGCTGCTCCTTGAGGAAGCGGATACAGCGCTTGGCGATATCCTCGTTCTCGACGATGATGTTCTGCATAGCACCGCCGAGAGCTGTCTCTACCGCGACCGCGTACTCAGGCTCGACGCCGATGTTCTGCGCTACAGTACCGAGTATGCCGCCGATACGTCCCTGCTTCGAGGCTTTGAGCACCTGCTTTACGCTTCCCGCAAAGCCCTCCATGTTGTTTTCGAGGTCGCTGAGTATCTTTCTGCGCTGCTGCTTGTCTTTGAGCTCGAAGAGTACCTTCTCGAACTCCTCCTTTGCGCGCTCGAAGCCCTCCTTGCGTGAGGTGTACAGCCTTTCGAGTCCGCTGAGTCGGTTTGTCAGCTCCGCGGAATGCTCCTCGTTCTTGGCAGAGAGCTTCTCGTTCTCGGCAATTTTTTCGTCGTACTCGGCAAGCGCCTTTTCTGTGTCGCCCGACTTCTCGCGAAGCTCCGCAAGACGCGCCTCCTCGTCGGCAATGGTCTGCTTTGCAGCTTCCGCCGCAAAAGTGAACTCGCTCTGCTTGATGTACAGGGCATTTATCTCGCTGCCCGCCTTGTCTACGTTGTCGCCGAGCTGGTCATTTCTCGCCTCTGCCTTCTCGAACTCGGCGGTAACCTCGGCAATCTCAGTCTCGAGCTTCTCACGCTCGGCGCTGAGCCCGTCAATCTTCTTTTCAGCCTCAGACTTTCTGCCCTCGAGCTCGGACTTCGTCCTGCCCGCCTCTGCGATGCTCTGCTTTGCGGCTTCAATCGCCTGCTCGCAGTGGCTGATGTCGTTCTCGAATACGGCAATGTCCGCCTTCTTCTGCGACGAGGACTGCTCCTCCTCGAGCATTTTGCGTCTCAGCTCGTCGGACTTCATCGTACACTCCTGCATACGGCGGAAGCCGTCCTGAAGGCGCTGTTCCTCTTTTTCTATGTCATTTTCGAGGTTCTCGTACTCGCCCTTGCTGACGAGTATCTTCTCGTCGAGCTTTGTGAGCTTTTCTTTGAGTTCATCGAGGCGCGCTATCCACACGGATATCTCGAGGCGTTTTCTCTCCTCGGCGAGCTTGATGAACTTCTCCGCCTTCTCCGACTGTATGCGGAGGGGCTCTACGCGTCCCTCGAGCTCGGCGAGAATGTCCGTCAGACGGAGCATATTCTCGTGCGCCGCGGTCAGCTTGCGCTCAGCCTCGAGTTTCTTGTAGCGGAACTTGGAAATACCCGCTGCTTCCTCGAAGATGTCGCGGCGCTCGCTGCTCTTGGCACCGACTATCTCCGCGATACGCCCCTGACCGATGATGGAGTAGCCGTCGCGTCCGAGACCCGTGTCCATGAAGAGCTCGTTTATGTCTTTAAGTCGGCAGGGTCTGCCGTTGATGAGGTACTCGCTCTCGCCGCTCCTGTAGAGCTTACGCGTGACCGCGACCTCGTCCTCCATATCGGCGAGAGTCCTGTCGGTATTGTCGATATTCAGCGTAACGGCTGCAAAGCCCATAGGCTTGCGCGCAACAGTACCGGAAAAAATAACGTCCTCCATTTTGTTTCCGCGGAGGGTCTTGGTCGACTGCTCGCCCAGTACCCAGCGCACGGAATCGCCGATATTACTTTTTCCGCTGCCGTTCGGACCTACTACCGCGGTAAGTCCCTTGTCGAACGTAAGGCTTATCTTATCGGGAAACGACTTGAATCCCTGAATCTCCAATGATTTTAGGTACACCCGCTCACCTCCTCAGCTCGCACTGATATTTCGGGACGCTCTCGTCCCCGATGACCTGTATGTCTATGCCCCTTTGGGCGAAATATTCTATGTTTGACTTTTTCTGTCCGACCGCCTTGCTGATGCACGACGGAGCCACCGCGAACGTGTACTCGCTTGCTCCCGCGGACTGCTCAATCTGAAAGCTCATATTGTAGCGGTAAATCATGCCCTCGCAGAGCTCGCGGAATGCGGGGTGGTAGAAGCCTCCGACCATGTCCCTCTCCACGAATTCGCTCGCGTGCAGACCGCACTTTATCACGCGTATGCCGCTGCCCTCGAACATAACGAGTCCCGAAGCCGCGATGTCCACGACCTCGCCGAAGCTCATCGGCACGTACTCGCCGCTCGCAAGCAGCTCCGCGAGCCTCGTCCCGCGCAGTATGACCGTCGGATAGATTCGCACTGTATCGGGATGTATCTCCGCTATCCTCTGCATTGTCAGGAGCTCGTCATCGCGCGTGCTGCCGTACAGACCAATCATCATCTGCAAGCCGAGCTCGAAGCCCCACTGCTTTATCATAGCGGCAGCTTTAACAACGTCCTCTGCGGAGTGTCCGCGCTCGTTGAGTTCGAGCACTCTGTCGCTCATCGACTGCGCGCCGAGCTCTATCGCTGTAACGCCGCTCCTTGCGAGAATGCCGAGCACCTCGAAGTCGATGCAGTCGGGACGTGTCGAGCAGCGTATGCCCTTGAACTTTCCCGCTCCGACGAAATCCTTTGCCGCGTCGAGGAGCTCCTGCATATAGTCGCGCGGGATAGCCGTGAAGCTGCCTCCGAAGAAGGCTATCTCGGTATCCTCGGGAGACTTCACCTCCGCGAGCGCCTTTTCGCATATCTCACGCACCTCATCGCCGTCAGGCAGATGCTGAGCGCCGCTTATCGTGCGCTGGTCGCAGAAGCTGCACTGATGCGGGCAGCCTACGTGCGGGATAAAAATGGAAATGTTACTGTGTTTCATAGCCCATGAGCTCCAGCGCTTCCTTTGCGGCAAGCTGCTCTGCTTCCTTCTTGCTTCTTCCCTTGCCCTTGCCGATGACCTGCGAATTCAGCATGACCTCGACAACGAAGCGCTTGTTGTGGTCGGGACCCTCTTCGCCGATGAGGACGTACTCAACCTTTTCCTCGGGGTTCTTCTGTACGACCTCCTGAAGCACTGTCTTGAAGTCGCTGAACGCCTTCTTAGCCTCGTGCTCGAGGTCCTCTGGGATGAAGCGCAGGATGTGCTTCCTTGCAGCCTCCATGCCTCCGTCGAGGTAAATAGCTGCAATTACAGCCTCGAATGCGTCCGCGAGTATAGACGGACGCTCGCGCCCGCCCGTATTCTCCTCGCCCTTGCCGAGGAGGAGGTAGCTGCCGAGGTCAATCTGCCGCGCAAAAACGTGCAGGCTCTTCTCACAGACGAGGGAAGCCCTCAGCTTCGTGAGGTCGCCCTCGGCAACGCTCGTGAGGTGCTTGTAGAGGTAGTCGGAAACGACTATCGAGAGCACGCTGTCCCCGAGAAATTCGAGGCGCTCGTTGCTGCCGTTGGGGTGCTTCCTCTCGTTCGCGTATGACGAATGCGAAAGCGCCTGATGAATGAGGTGCTTATCCTTGAACGTATATCCTATTTTTTCTTCAAATTCTGCTATATCACACATTGTCCTGCTCCTTGTCAGACGACGGCATATTCCCGACATATTCCGCGATAGCCGCCGTAATGTTTTCCTCCGCGCACCTCTGCGCCTGCTTTATGGCATTGAAGAACGCATAGGCGTCCGAGCTGCCGTGCGCCTTGATTACGGGCTTTCTCACTCCGAGGAGGACCGAGCCGCCCGTCTCGCGGTAGTCCATCTGCTTCTTGAACAGCTTTATCTTGCCGAGTGAGAACAGCGCGCCTATCTTACCCGCGCCCGAGTACAGCCACTTGACCTTGTTCCCGAACAGCGACGCCACGCCCTCGTAGAGCTTGAGCACGATATTGCCCGTGAAGCCGTCGGTCACAACGACCTGACAGTCTCCCTCGGGGACGTCTCTCGCCTCGACGTTGCCATAGAAATTGAGTCCAGACTCCTTCAGCATCTTGTACGCCTCTATCTCGAGCTCTCTGCCCTTAGTGTCCTCGGCGCCGACGTTGAGAAGACCTACCGTAGGCGATTTCACGCCGACTACCTTCTCCATGTAGGCGCTGCCCATGACTGCGAATTGCAGCAGCATTTCGGGCCTGCACTCGACATTCGCGCCCGCGTCGAGCAGTATGAAGCTGCCCTTATTCGTCGGGAGCATCGGTGCGGGAGCAACTCGCTTGATACCTTTGATGCGCTTGACGATGAAAGTCGCGCCCATAACGAGGGCGCCCGTGCTTCCCGCGGAGACGAAGGCGTCTCCCCTGCCCTCCGCGAGCAGCCGCAGTCCGACAGCCATCGAGGAATCCTTCCCCGACTTGATTATCTCCTTCGGCTCGTCATGTATATCAAAAACATCATCGGTGTGCTCTATCTCCATGCCGTCGAGGCTTATCTTATGCGCGGCGGCACACTCCCTTATCTTGTCGGCGCTGCCCGTCAGGACTATCTTTGTCCCGAGCTCGCGGACTGCTCTCTCGCAGCCTTTCAGCACCTCGAGGGGAGCTCTGTCCCCTCCGAATGCGTCAACTATTACTGTTGTAGCCAATCCTATCAAGCTCCCTTTGCAGAGATTCAACGGCGCGTTTTGCGTATACGCCGTACTTTTCCTTCTTGTCCTTTATCCTCACGCCGATGTCGGGGAGAATGCCCATATTCGCGCCCATAGGCTGGAACTTACCGTCGTTGAACGGGTCGCTGATGTAGGCACTGAGTGCTCCCGTCATCGTATCCTTCGGGAGCTGTATCGGCTCGAGCCCGAGCAGCCGTCTTGCGGCAGCCGTACCCGCGATGATTCCGCTCGCTGCGGACTCCATGTAGCCCTCGACTCCCGTCATCTGCCCCGCGAAGTATATATCGGGGTGCTCCCTCATTGAGAAGTCGGCATTGAGCAGCACGGGACTGTTTATGAATGTGTTCCTATGCATTACACCGAAGCGCATGAACTCGGCGTTTTCGAGTCCCGGTATCATAGAGAATACGCGCTTCTGCTCGCCGAATTTGAGATTTGTCTGGAAGCCGACGAGGTTGAACAGCGTAGCCTCGCGATTCTCGCGCCTGAGCTGTACCACCGCATACGGACGTCTGCCCGTGCGCTGGTCAGTTATGCCGACGGGCTTCATCGGACCGAATCTCATCGTGTCCTCGCCGCGTGAGGCAAGCTCCTCTATCGGCATACAGCCCTCATACACGCTGAACGGGTGAGTCTCGAAGTCTTTGAGCTGTACCCTCTCCGCGCCGATGAGCGCCCTGTAGAACGCGAGGTATTCCTCCTTGTTCATCGGGCAGTTGATGTAGTCGGCGTCGCCGCGGTCGTAGCGCGAAGCGAAGAATACCTTCTCCATGTCGAGGCTCTCATAGGTCACTATCGGAGCCGCCGCGTCGTAGAAGCTGAGCCCCTCGCCGCAGAGCTTTTTTATCTCCTCAGCGAGCGCGCCCGCCGTGAGCGGACCAGTAGCGATTATGGTGACGCCCTCGGGTATCTCCGTGACCTCCTGCTCAATGACCTCAATGAGCGGCTCGCTCTTTATCTTCTCGGTCACGCTGTCGGAGAAGCGCTCGCGGTCGACCGCAAGTGCGCCTCCCGCCTCGACTGCGTTCGCCTTCGCGGAGGGAACGGTCAGCGAGCCGAGCATTTCCATTTCCGTTTTCAGCAGTCCCGCCGCCGATTCGAGCCTTGCCGCTTTTAGCGAGTTCGAGCAGACGAGCTCGGCGAATCCGCTGTATTTATGCGCGGGAGTGAACTTCTGCGGCTTCATCTCAAACAGCCGCACGCCTATCCCGTACCTTGCGAGTGCCCACGCCGCCTCACAGCCTGCGAGCCCCGCGCCTATAACGTTGACTCTCGTCATTTTTTCAGCTCTCTTTCATAGCCGCAGCCCTCGTTCTCACAGACGAGCCTGCCCGACTTGCCGCCCTTGTTGAACAGCGTCTTTCCGCAGTCGGGACATACCTCCGCCGTCGGGACGTTCCACGTCATGAAGTTGCACTCGGGGAAGCCCTCACAGCCGTAGAAGCTCCTGCCCTTCTTTGACTTTTTGAGCAGCATCTTCTTGCCGCACCTCGGACAGCTGCCCTCGGTCTCGGTGACTATCTTCTTCGTATTCGAGCACTCGGGGAAGCCGGGGCACGCGAGGAACTTGCCGTATCTGCCGTACTTGATGACCATATTGCGTCCGCACGCCTCGCAGATGACGTCGGTCTCCTCGTCGGGCACCTTCACGCGCTTGCCCTCCATAGCCTCCTCAGCCTTGCTGAGGGTGTCGGAGAAGCCGTCGTAGAACTCGTGCAGGGTGCTGACCCAGTCCTTGACACCGTGCTCTATCTCGTCGAGGTTGTTCTCCATCTCGGCGGTGAACTTCGCGTCGACTATCTCGTTGAAGTGCTCCTTCATCAGCTCGGTGATGACCTCGCCGAGATTTGTCGGCTTGAGAGCCTTGCCCTCGTGCTCGACGTACTGACGCGCCGTAATGGTCGTAATCGTCGGAGCGTAGGTACTCGGACGTCCAATGCCGTTCTCCTCGAGCGCCTTTATCAGCGAAGCCTCGGTGTAGCGCGGAGGCGGCTGAGTGAAGTGCTGATTGCCCGTTATGGATTTGAGCTTGACGTTGTCGCCGACCGCAAGGGGCGGGAGCATTTTCTTGTTCTCGTCAGCTCCGTCCGTGGACTCGACATACAGCTTCGTGAAGCCGTCGAACTTGACTGAGTAGCCCGACGCGCGGAACATACAGCTGTTCGCCTCGATGTCGACGGATACCGTATCGAGCAGAGCGTTTGCCATCTGACTTGCGATGAAGCGCTCCCATATGAGCTTGTAAAGCTTGAACTGGTCGCTTGAAAGTCCCGATTTCACGCGCTCGGGCGAGAGCTCGGGAGTAGAGGGGCGAATCGCCTCGTGCGCGTCCTGAGCATTGCTCTTGGTCTTGAAAACGCGGGGCTTCTCGGGGAGGTACTCGCTGCCGTAAACGGTGCTGATGTACTGAGCCGCAGCAGCCTTAGCCTCCTCGGAGATACGGAGGCTGTCGGTTCTCATGTAGGTGATGAGACCTACCGCACCGATTCCCTCGACGTCAACGCCTTCGTACAGCTCCTGCGCCGCCTTCATGGTGCGCTTTGCGCTGAATCCGAGCTTGCGGGAAGCCTCCTGCTGCATGGTCGACGTGATGAACGGCGGAGCGGGCT
>Ga0310691_10001093_pt1 | contig 43758 bp, 42 predicted proteins | sample 176DNAGHGlowgp2_FD_203887 | JGI IMG/M metagenome (GOLD analysis project Ga0310691, IMG submission 203887) | Sheep rumen microbial communities from Palmerston North, Manawatu-Wanganui, New Zealand - 1766 DNA GHGlow gp2 (v2) (version 2) | ecosystem: Host-associated > Mammals > Digestive system >... | reverse complement strand
TTCTTTCCTTTCTGTCAAGACTATCCTGCATCAGATGATAGCCGACATACTCCAGCATGGCTGGCGAGCCTTCCACCTTTCTGGGATAGCGCAGGCGGAAGCCATCATCTTCATCACCCACATGAACTGTAATACTGTCGCCATTGTTCACCACTACAGGCACCACCCCTGGTCCTCGACGGGCGAACATCAGATGGACGGCATACTCATAAGGTACAGAGCCGTGCAAGGTACCAATGCGATGTACGGAATCAATATGCAGTGAATCGTGCAGCTGCATCTGGTTCTCGATCTGTGAATACAGATACACCTTCTGCGGTTCACTGGCAATGGCAGAGTCCACCTTCAGCGTAATGGCAAACTGCTCATTCTGAGCATTGGCACTCATCAGGAGCAGCAGACTACCTAAAATGGTCGATAATCGTTTCATACTGCAAAAGTAATATTATTTTTTCATTTATGTACAGTTATCCGCTTTGTTTTGGGCCTATGGAGGAATTCCTCTGCCTTGCCCATCATGTCGATGAGCTGCTGCGTGGGTTTCTCCTCTTGGCGGGCAAGGTCGATGAACTGGCGATAATAGTCCTCGGCCAGTTTGTTGTCTTTCAGGATATAAGCGTAGACATTAGCTATATTAAAGTAGGTGGCGACGGATGATGGGTTGTAGTCCAAGTGGCGTTTCCAAGCCTCCACGGCCTCGGGATAGTGTTGACTAAGGTAATAGCCTTCGCCTTGGGCGAGCGTGATGGCTTTCATGATGGTGGTATCAGGTTGCATCATCTGGGTGGCAAGGTCGAGGTAGCCAAGTCCTTCCGGATAGCGCTGGGTGTCAACACACACCACCCCTAAGCGGTAAGCACAACCTGCATGCTGCATGCCGCTGATGAGGAAAGCCAGCTTCAGATAATGATAGGCGCGCTCCAGGTCTTCAAGCTGTGAACAGCACATGCCTGCAGAGTAAAGCGTGTTGAAAGTGGAATCACCCTGCTCCAACAAGCGTTCGTACAACTTTCCGGCTGCGGTGAAGTCGCGATTCACGAACCATGCATCAGCTAAAGCCCTGTTCACCAGGATGTTAGTAGAGTCCCTCTGGCAGTAAGTCAAGCCGCAGATGATACCGTTTTGCGGTTGATTGTTCTTCGCATAAGCGAGGGTGAGTCCTGCCACGATCTCACCATCCATCGGGTAATGTCCAAGCAACTGGCCTGCCCAGTAGATATAGGAGTCGGTGTCGCCCTGCTTCTGATAGCTTAACGCCAACTGCCGGAAGGCATCGTGTGAGAGCGAGTCCTCAGGCATATTCTTCAGCAGTTCAGCGGTCTGGCGATAGTTGGCACGCTTGTAATGACAGTCTGCCAATTTCAGACGGACCTCGCGAGGGATCCTGTCCTCAGGTATGTACTTGCTATGAAAATCGGCGTCCTCCATCGAGAATCGAACCACATCCTGTGCCTCTGCATAATTGAAGGCTCTTTGGTAGTAATGTAACGCCTCGAAAGTATCGTACTGCTGCATACAGCTATCTCCCTGTTGCAGATATAGTTGCAAGGAATCAACGTCCTCGCCCTGAGCTGGAGAGACCGCCAGCAGGACAAGCGCCATGATAGTCAACAGATTTTTCATCATAAGAGAGTCATGTAACATCATAGTGAATCAGTTATTTAAAGAGTGGTGTGAATTATCAACTATTTGAGGGCAAAGTAACTAAAACTTTTCGTTATAAGCAACAAAAGTCCCTTTCGTTTTAACTAAATTAAGTACTTTATTTAGTTGTTAACTATCTGTGATACCCTCTTCTGCATGCACATAATGCTGCAAAATAAAAATTTTTGCTGCATTTTGCCAATATTAATGACATTCGACATAGTTTCAGTTCTATCTTTCTCTATTACAATAGCTTACATAAAATCAAAAGTATGACTTAATGACATAAAAACGACATAGAAACGACATATTAATGACATAAATTGAACCAAAATCGGCCTTTTTCCTCTCTAAAAGTTCGGACTGACTAATCTTGGAGTTTACATAGACTAAAGTCGGAGTTTAGTGCCAGTAAGCTCCGACTTTAGTCTATGTAAACTCTCAAATTCTCGAGAGAATTTCAGTCTTTACCATATCCTTTCTTCCACTTTACTGCCACCTTTCTCCCACTTTACAGCCTTCAAACTCCTGTTTTTACGCCTTTTATGTCATTAATATGTCGTTTCTATGTCGTTTTTATGTCATTAACTGCATTTTACAACGAATGTTTATTATCTCATTATCAAATAGTTACACTCCAATTTATGTCATATGTCATTAAGTTTTAGATTTTTCTCAGAAAAAAAATAAAATAGTTGTCTTATCTATTGCCAGATTCGCGATGGTGGGATGAAAAAGACGCTTCATGAAGCCATTTTCGTCTTCATCATCAATAAAAGTCCGTCAAATCTACGTTTTTTCAGCGTTTATTCGTAACTTTGCACGCAGATTATGACACAGGAAGAGAAAACCAAGATTGAAGAGCGGATCGTGGATGTGCTGAAGACCGTCTACGACCCAGAGATTCCCGTCAACATTTACGACTTGGGAATGATCTATAAGATTGACGTGCAGGACTACAGCGCCGACGCGCCAAAAGACGATGAAGACGGCCCAAAAGCCGCCGTTGAGTTGGACATGACCTTCACGGCCCCTAACTGCCCTGCTGCCGACTATATATTAGAAGATGTACGCACGAAGGTAGAGAGCGTCGAAGGGGTGAAATCATCGAACGTGAACCTCGTCTTCGAACCGGCCTGGGACCAGTCGATGATGAGTGAAGAAGCCCGCGTCGAATTAGGATTTGACTGAACTGAGAACTGAGAACTGAGAACTGAGAGGTATGATTACATGGAGGGCTGATGAGTATGATGAAAAGAGAAAGAAGCTGATGAAACACTATATTGGATTAAGATTCTACATAATGGTGAATACATTAACGAAAAAGAATATGAATCGATATACAACGATGCTGATGAGCTGGTCAAACTGCTTGTCAGTTCCATCAAGACACTCAAGCAAAAGAATGGCTGATTGTAATCATACCTCTCAGTTCTCAACTCTCAGTTCTCAGTTATGAAGAATATTTATTTTCTATCCGATGCACACCTGGGGTCGCTTGCCATACCTCACCAGAGGATGCAGGAGCGCAGGCTCGTGAGATTCCTCGACTCCATCAAGGAGAAGGCAGCAGCCGTCTACCTGCTGGGCGACATGTTCGACTTCTGGTATGAATACAAGTTTGTGGTGCCCAAGGGGTTCACACGTTTCTTAGGAAAGCTGTCGGAACTGACGGACATGGGCGTAGAGGTGCATTATTTCACGGGCAACCACGACATCTGGGCCTACGACTATCTGGAGAAGGAGTGCGGCGTCATCCTGCACAAACAGCCTGAGACGACGGAGATCTACGGAAAGATGTTCTTCCTGGCTCATGGCGACGGACTCGGCGATCCCAGCAAGTCGTTCAAGCTGATAAGACATGTGTTCCACTCCCCGCTCTGCCAACGGCTGTTCTCTGCTGTACACCCACGCTGGGGCATGTGGCTCGGACTGAACTGGGCCAAGCACTCTCGGCTGAAGCGCCCCAACGGCGAGGAGCCTGCCTACATGGGAGACCAGCGAGAGCATTTGGTACTCTATACGAAGAGGTACATCCAGTACCACTCCAATGTCGACTATTTCATCTATGGCCATCGACATATCGAGCTCGACCTCCAGCTGACGAAGAAGGCACGCATGATCATCCTCGGCGACTGGATCAGCCAGTTCTCCTACGTCGTCTACGACGGAGACCACCTGCTCATGTCGCAGTACATCGAGGGTGAAAGCAAACCCTAAGAGAAGTGGGAACTGAGAAGTGAGAACTGAGAGGTGAGAACTGAGAGGTATGATTACCTGATAGGGGCAGAAGAGGATAGAGATATAAAGAGAAAAAAGAGAATACTGATATAAAGAGAAAAAAGAGGATAGAGATATGTTTGGGATTATTGACATAAAAACTAATCATAAGTAATAAACATTAATTATTGATCTATAATAATGAAAAAGATCGTAACCTTCGGAGAACTGCTTCTCCGATTCTCAAAGAACGACCACCTGCGACTGACGCAGGGAGACACGTTCACCAGCAAGTATGGCGGCAGCGAGGCCAACGTAGCCGTGTCGCTCGCCACACAGGGAGAGAACGTGACCTATATCACCCGTTTGCCAGACACACCCGTGGGCCATGCCGGTGCCATGAACCTGGCACAATTGGGGGTGGACACCAGCCATGTGCTCTACGGCGGACAGCGCATCGGCACCTATTACTTCGAGCCCGCTGCAGGCATGAGACCCCCGAAAGTGATCTACGATCGCGGCAATTCGGCCTACTTCGACCTGAAGCCAGGCATGATTCCCTGGCATGAGATACTGAAGGATTGTGCCTATTTCCACGTGTCAGGCATCACGGCGGCCATCTCGCAGCAGGCTGCCGACGCTACGTTCGAAGCCCTCGATATCGCCGATGAAATGGGTGTCACCGTATGCTTCGACATCAACTATCGCAAGAACTTGTGGCGCTACGAGGGTGCCAATCCCCGCGAAACACTCAGCAGGATGCTCTCCCGCTGTGACATGATGTTTGGCGACGCCGTAGAGTTCGACTGGCTGAGTCAGCATCCGCAACCTCCCTTTACGGCAACAGACTCCAGTTTCAAGATGCAGATGGACGAGTATCGTGAGTGGTTCGACGAACTGCACGAGCGCTATCCCCGTCTGAAGAACTGGATGATGGGTATGCGCAATGAGGTATCGTCGAAGCATCACACGCTGACGGGCCTGCTCTGGACGGAAGGCGAGTTGTTGCAGTCCCCCATCATGGACATCCTCGACGTGATCGACCCCGTAGGTGTAGGCGATGCCTTCATGGGAGGCTGGCTGCACGCCATCAACCTCTTCCCCGACGACAAGCAGAAGCAGCTGAACTATTCCTTAGCCGCCGCAGCCCTGAAGAACACCATTCCCGGTGACTTCAACCTCTCGACAGAAGAAGAGATCCTGGATGTCCTTGAAAGCCGGCATAACCCCTCAACGCTCTACAAGACATTCAAATAAGCGACGAGTACCATTCTACAGTTGTAAGCATCCCTGATTTTACGCTTTGCAATTGCGATGACAAATGCTTTTCTGGTAGTCCACCTGTTTTGTAACTATTATACATGGCTGCAAAGGTAGCAACTATCAGGGATGCAACAAAAAGGGAAAACAGAGATGCTTACATCGCATCCTTAGACACAAAAAACTAACTTGAGAAAGTCGCAGCTTGATGAGAAAAAGAGGATGTGTCATTATGACACACCCTCTTAAAAAATTATTGCTTGTACATCCTTTTTAGCGGAATACAACGTTATAAGTCTGACCATTTCGGAAGACAATATTAGGATCCATATTGTCGGCAATTACAATTTCAGAATTTCCTCCTACGTACAACAGGACATTACTTCTTCGCTGGGCAAATGACAACCAACTTGGATCGAGTGGGCTACGTCCATCAAGTTCACCTATAATTGTTACAACCCGGCTTTCACCTGCACCTAACGTAAAGCCACCAGTATTAAAGCCCATATGTTCTGTCCTATTGTATGGTCCATCCCAGCCATGATAATTGCCATTTACATCAGGATTGCCAAGGACAAGCACGACATCACCATCCAATCCTATAGCCCGTCCACTTTCATTTATAAGATTCAAATTAATGGCAATATTGGATACAGAAGGAGCCGGAGTTGGTGCTGGTTGAGAGGAACCTACCGAGGTTATTACAACATTATAGGTCTCACCATTCTGGAACACAATACCAGAATCCATGTTGTCGGCCAACACTATCTCAGAATTGCCACCAACATACAATAGGATATTCCTTGGACGACCGGCTGTTGACAACAGACTTGGGTTAAGAGGACTGCGACCACCAAGCTCACCACTGATAGTAACAACACGATTTTCACCCGAGCCCAATGTCAAGGCACCGGTATTAAAGTTCATATGTTCCGTCCTGTTGTATGTGCCTTCCCAGCCATGGTAGTTTCCGTACACATCGGGATTACCAAGGACAAACACCACGTCACCGTCCAATGAGACTGTTTCACCACTCTGGTTGACGATATTCAAATTGATTGAAATATTTGATTCACCAGGAATCGGGGTCGGATTGACAGGAGTCGGATCAGGATTTGAAGATGAAGCTGAGCTTATTACAACATTATAGGTCTCACCATTCTTGAACACAATACCAGAATCCATGTTGTCGGCCAACACTATCTCAGAATTGCCACCAACATACAACAGGATATTCCTTGGACGACCGGCTGTTGACAACAGACTCGGGTCAAGAGGACTGCGACCACCAAGCTCACCACTGATAGTAACAACACGACTTTCACCCGAGCCCAATGTCAAGGCACCGGTATTAAAGTTCATATGTTCCGTCCTGTTGTATGTGCCTTCCCAGCCATGGTAGTTTCCGTACACATCGGGATTACCAAGGACAAACACCACGTCACCGTCCAATGAGACTGTTTCACCACTCTGGTTGACGATATTCAAATTGATTGAAATATTTGATTCACCAGGAATCGGGGTCGGATTGACAGGAGTCGGATCAGGATTTGAAGATGAAGCTGAGCTTATTACAACATTATAGGTCTCACCATTCTTGAACACAATACCAGAATCCATGTTGTCGGCCAACACTATCTCAGAATTGCCACCAACATACAACAGGATATTCCTTGGACGACCGGCTGTTGACAACAGACTCGGGTCAAGAGGACTGCGACCACCAAGCTCACCACTGATAGTAACAACACGACTTTCACCCGAGCCCAATGTCAAGGCACCGGTATTAAAGTTCATATGTTCCGTCCTGTTGTATGTGCCTTCCCAGCCATGGTAGTTTCCGTACACATCGGGATTACCAAGGACAAACACCACGTCACCGTCCAATGAGACTGTTTCACCACTCTGGTTGACGAGATTCAAATTGATTGAAATATTAGGATCCACAGGAGCCGGTTCTATAGCAGGTGCTGAGGTTATATTAATCTCATATATTCCTCCTTCCTCAAAGATGATGCTTGTATCCATATTATCACACAGAACATCTCCAATATTTCCATTAACATACAACACAACATTTCTCGGACATTGCGCAGCCTCCAACTGAGTGGGGTCGACGGGACTCTTCTCACCCATGAAATCCCCCTTAAGGCCTTCGAATGTCTTCGTCTCACCTGCAGCTAAGGTTACCGCAGTATCACTGAAGCGAATAGGGTCTGAATGGTTGAACGCCCCATCCCACCCAAGGTAATTACCATTGTGATCCGGATTACCAAGGACAAACATCAAATTGCCGTCCAAAGTAAGAGGCACGTCGGTCTTATTAACGATTTTCACACTAAAAGTGATAGCAGGATTGGCTACAGGTGTATTCTTGATGTTGACAATGGAAACAATGTCGGCAACATTCACAAAACCGTCACCAGTAACGTCACCTACAATACTTGGATTCTCGAGTTGAGAGGTGCCTGTGATAATCTTGACGACTTCTTCGATGTCAGCATCGTCTACGACACCATCACCATTTACATCGCCTTTTAAAGCTTGTGCATTAGCACTCACACAAAACAGCATTAGAAATGCCGTCAGCATGATGGTAAATTTAGTTTTCATCTTTTTATTTTTGTAAATTAATTAATTCAACGGGTGCAAAGATACAAAAAAAACACTACTAACTTTAAAAAAAAGACTATTTTTTAAAATTGTTACACTTATTTTTTTCATATCTACCGAAAAAAGGCGACCCTTATGGCCGCCTTTAATAAAATTAACACAATTTCTTCACAGCAGATTCATCGTGTCGGTGGCAATCATCAGTTCCTCGTCGGTAGGAATGACGACCACCTTCACCTTGGAGTCATCGGCAGAGATGACAGCCTCCTCGCCGCGGACATTGTTCTTCGACTCGTCGAACTTGATGCCCAGGAACTCCATGTCCTTGCACACCTCCGAACGCATGCTGACCTGGTTCTCACCTACGCCAGCCGTGAAGACCACCACGTCAAGACCGCCCATGGCAGCTGCATAGGCACCGATGTACTTCTTGATACGGTAGAAATACATATCCTGAGCCAGTTTGGCACGCTCGTCACCATTCTTGGCAGCATTCTCGACATCACGCATGTCGGAAGAGCCGCCAGTCAGACCAGCCACACCGCTCTTCTTGTTGAGCAGGTTGCTCATGCCATCGGCATCCAAGCCGAGCTTCTTCTCGATAAAGGTCACAGCACCAGCGTCGATATCTCCGGCACGAGTACCCATGACAAGACCTTCCAGAGGAGTAAGACCCATCGAGGTGTCGATACATTTGCCATCCACGACAGCGGCGATAGAGCCACCGTTACCCACATGGCAGGTGACCATCTTGGTGCCCTTTGCAGGGATGCCGAGGAATTCGCAGGCACGGGCTGACACATAGCGATGCGACGTTCCGTGGAAGCCATAACGGCGGATGCCGTACTTCTCATAGAGTTCATAAGGAATGGCATACATGAATGCCTTGGGAGGCATGGTCTGATGGAAAGCCGTGTCAAAGACACCCACCTGAGGCAGACCAGGCATCAGTTCCTTCACGGCATTGACGCCCTTCAGGTTGGCAGGGTTGTGCAGAGGAGCCAGGTCTGAGCACTCCTCGAAAGCCTTCAGCACCTCGTCGGTGAGGATGACGGACTTATTGAACTTCTCGCCGCCATGCACCATGCGGTGGCCGACGGCATCGATCTCGTCAAGACTCTTGATGACACCTATCTCAGGATCGGTGAGCAACGAGAAGATGAACTTCACGCCTTCTGTATGCTCAGGGATGTCGTGCATAATCTGCTTCTTCTCGCCATTGGCAAGCTTCACCTTCACGAAAGCGCCATCGAGACCGACACGCTCAGCACCGCCACTGGTCATCACACTCTTATCGTCCATGTTGTACAATGCGTACTTGATAGAGGACGAGCCACAATTTAATACTAATATTTTCATATTCTTTTCTTTTTTTGGTTTACAGTTTACGGTTTACAGTTTACAGCTGATTACCGTGCAAGCCACTAATCTGCCTATAGAAGTATTCATCTGTAAACCGTAAACCGTAAACTGTAAACCGTAAACTGTAAACTATAAACTATAAAACCAACCTCACTTCTTCGCATCCATTGCCTGGCAGGCGGTGATGGCGATCATATAATAGATATCATCGACAGAACAGCCACGGCTCAGGTCATTCACCGGACGGGCAATACCCTGCAGAATCGGGCCAATGGCGATGGCATCGCCTAAGCGCTGCACGAGTTTGTAGCCGATGTTTCCAACCTCAAGGTTCGGGAATACCAATACATTGGCATTACCTGCGATCTCTGAGCCAGGAGCCTTCTTGGCACCCACAGACGGAACGAGGGCTGCATCTGCCTGGAGCTCACCGTCGACCTTCAGCTCCGGATCCATCTTCTTCACCAGGTTCGTAGCCTCAATCACCTTGTCAACCACCTCATGCGTGGCACTTCCCTTGGTAGAGAAACTCAGCATGGCCACTCTGGGCTCGGCAAAGCCAGCCACCGACTTGGCGGTCTGAGCCGTGCAGACAGCGATCTGTGCCAACTGATTGGCATCGGGCATCGGGGTCACAGCCACATCACCAATCACCAGGACACCGTTCTCACCGAACTGGGGCTGTTTGGTGATCAGCAGAAGACCACCGCTGACACAAGAGATGCCAGGGGCGCACTTGATGATCTGAAGGGCAGGGCGCAGCGTGTCGCCTGTCGTTGAGAGTGCACCTGAAATCTGGCCGTCGGCACCCTCGGTCTTGATGATCATACAACCAAGATAGAGCGGATTCTTCATCAGTTCACGAGCCTGCTCGATGGTCATACCCTTCTTACGGCGGAGCTCCTCAAGCTTCTGGGCATACTCCTCCGACTTGGGGTTGTTCTCCGGATCGATAATGGTGGCCTTGTCAACATGAGAAAGTCCCCACTCCTTAGCCTGCTTGGCAATCTCTGCAGGATTGCCAATCAGAATGATGTCTGCAATGTCGTCAGCCAGAGCCTTGTCGGCTGCACGAAGTGTACGCTCCTCTAATGCCTCGGGGAGCACGATGCGCTGCTTGTTTGACTTAGCACGCGCCACAATTTGACCTAATAAATCCATACGTTTCCTTTATTTAAATGTTTCAGTTTGTCTTGTAGTCTGCAAAGATAATAAATAAATTCCGAATATCATGCAGTCAACGCACGTTTTTTCAGAATTTTAAATGAAAACCTTTACGCTTCATCCAGTTCCTTTGTCAGGATGCTCTCCAAATCTTCTGCCGAGAGGCGAAGTTGGAACACGCCGTTGACGGCTACAGAAATGCCTCCAGTCTCCTCTGAAACAACGACAGCCACGGCATCGCTCTCCTGCGAAACGCCCATGGCAGCACGATGGCGCAGACCCAGTTCCTTCGGGATGTCGAGGTCATGACTGACGGGCAGGATACAGCCGGCAGCCTTGATCCGCCTCTTGGAGATCACCACTGCGCCGTCATGCAACGGGGAGTTCTTGAAGAAGATGTTCTCAATGAGCCGTTGGTTAATCAGCGCGTCTATCTGCTCACCTGTTACCACGACATCGGCAAGTGACACCGTGCGCTCGATGACGATGAGCGCACCCACCTTCCCCTTACTCATATTCATCGATGCCATCACGATAGGCATGATCATTTCCTTCACGTCCTTCTTCACTTTCCCTTTCCCCTTCGACGAGGTAAAGAAACGTGTAAGAGCTTTCATGCGCCGATGGGCTCCCAGGTTATAGAGGAACTTCCTGATGTCATCCTGGAACAGCACGATGAGGGCGATGACACCCACGCTTACCAGTTTGTCGAGGATGGAACCCAGCAGGCGCATCTGGAGCACCTGAGACACGAAGAGCCAGGTGACGATGAACACCATGATGCCATTAAACACATTCAGCGAACGCGAGTCACGCATCAGCCGATAGATATAGAAAAGCATCAGAGCGACAAGAAATATGTCGACGACGTCCTTGATTCCAAATTCGAACAACACCCTAAACTATAAACTTTAAACCCTAAACCGTAAACTGTAAACCGTAAACCGTAAACTGTAAACTGTAAACTGTAAACTGTAAACTACACTCTCCCCACGATCCTAACGCACTCCACTGCCTCCCTGACATCATGGACCCTGAGGATGGAAGCCCCCTTCATCAAGGCAATGGTATTCAGTGCCGTCGTCCCGTTCAGCGACTCCTGCGGCGTGACGCCAAAGAGCTTATATATCATCGACTTCCGCGACACACCTACCAGCAGCGGCAACTCCATCACCTGAAGCTTCTCAAGTTCATTCATCACTTGATAGTTCTCCTCCAGCGTCTTGCCGAAGCCGAAGCCCGGATCAAGGATGATATCCTTCGCCCCAAGGTCACGCAGCTGCTGCACTTTCTCGGCAAACTTCAGGAGCATCTCCCTGATGGTTGGCTGCTGCGACATTAATATATAAGGTACGCGTAGATTCGAAACCATCCGGAACATGCTGCTGTCACCCTCACTCACATCGTTGACAATGCCTGCCCCATACTCCTCGACAGCCATTCGGGCCACGTCGGGGCGGAAGGTGTCTACGGAGATGATGCTGTCGGGCTGCTCGCGCCTCACCACTTCAAGTCCGAAGCGCAGCCGTTCCATCTCCTCGGCCTCTGTCACCGCCTGAGCACCAGGACGTGTGGAACAGCCGCCAATGTCGATGATGGCACCGCCCTCAGCGACAATCTGGCTGGCACGCTCAGCGATCTCCCGCTCCGTCTGCTGCCGGCTTCCGGCATAGAAAGAGTCGGGCGTCACATTCAGGATACCCATCACCAGAGGCTCCGCCAGGTCCAACAGTCGTCCTTGTACATTGATCGTATAGTCCATTTGCGTGCAAAGATACAACAAAAAAGTGAAAAGTGAAAAGTGAAGAGTGAAAAATTTGCTGCGCCGTCTAAAATTATCCATTATCCTTTATCCATTATCCATTATTTTCACTATCTTTGCAGCAAATTTTACTAAGTTTATGGATATCAAGCAACTTTATAAGCTCTATCAGGAGCATCCCTGCATCACTACCGACAGCCGCGACTGTCCGGAAGGAAGCATCTTCCTCGCCCTCAAAGGCGAGACGTTCGACGGCAATAAATTCGCCCTCCAGGCCCTCGAGAAAGGCTGCGCCTACGCGATTGTGGACGACAAGGATTTGTTTACAGTTTACAGTTTACAGTTTACAGATGATTACACTAAAGGTGGAAATTCTGAAGGGCTTGCCAGCAAATCAACTGTAAACTGTAAACCGTCAACTGTAAACAATAAGATAATCCTCGTCGACGACTGCCTCCAGACCTTCAAAGCCCTGGCCCGCGAGCACCGCCGCCAGTTCGACATCCCCGTCATCGGCATCACAGGCACCAACGGCAAGACCACCACGAAGGAGCTCATTGCCGCCGTTCTGTCGCAGAAGTACAATGTGCTCTACACACAAGGCAACTTCAACAACGACGTGGGAGTGCCCAAGACCCTTTTCCGCCTCTCGAAGGAGCACGAGATAGCCGTCATCGAGATGGGTGCCAGCCATCCTGGCGACATCAAGACCCTCGCCGAAACGGCTGAGCCTACCTGCGGACTGATCACCAACGTTGGCCGTGCCCATCTGCAGGGCTTCGGATCGTTCGAAGGCGTCATCCGCACCAAGTGCGAGCTCTACGACTTCCTCCGCACCCGCCAAGACAGCCTCATCTTCATCAATGCCGACAACGAGAACCTCACCACGCAGATTGGCGACGACGAGGATATATGGCTCTCGCCCTACTCTACCGACCCCGACAACTGGTACAGTTGCATCTCAGGCGAGATCATCGAGTGCAATCCCTTCCTGAAGTTCCGCTGGCGCGAACCGCTGATGGTGCTTGAGCAGGAAGGCCGCAGCACAAAGTGGCACAAGGTGCAGACCCGTCTCATCGGATCGTATAACATCGACAACCTCCTGGCCGCCATCGCCGTAGGCATCAACTTCGGCGTGGACCGCAAGAAGATATGTGCCGCCCTCGAGGAATACACACCCTCGAACAACCGTTCGCAGATGACCGTCACGGAGAAGAACCACCTCATCGTCGACGCCTACAACGCCAACCCCACCTCGATGCAGGCTGCGCTCGACAACTTCACCCTCATCCAGGCTCCCCGCAAGATGGTCATCCTCGGGCAGATGGGCGAGTTGGGTGAGGAAAGCGACAAGGAGCATCGCCAGCTGGTGGGCTATCTCGAAAGGGCCGGCTACGACGAGGTATGGCTCGTAGGCGACAACTTCCGCGACATCCCCTGTCCCTTCCGCAAGTTCCACGATGTCGAAGAAGTGAAAGCCGCCATTGCCTCCGACTGCCCTGAAGGCTTCTACATCCTCATCAAAGGCAGCAACAGCAACCGTCTCTTCCAGCTCCCCGAACTCTTGTAGATCAAGCCTATAGGGCACGCCAGTCTTTTTATAGCCACGGATTGACACGGATTCTCACGGACAAAACATGTCCTTATGTTCTTGCGCCCCATTGGTAGCAAGCGTCTCCTTCGTCGCCGAGCGCTTCTGTCTAAAAATATGTTTGTCTGTTAATATGTCTTATTTATGTTCTTCTGTCTAAAATACATGTTAATATGTTATTCTGTCTTTAAATATGTTCTTATGTCTAAAAAAAGTTCTTCTGTCTAAAAATATGTTCATCTGTTATTATGTCTTTATCTATTACTCTGTCTTTTTCCTTGTTATTCTGTCTACAAATCATCTTTTTTTAGTTAAAATGCGAAATTTTCCTAAAAAATATTTGGTGGTTCGAAAATTATATGTAAATTTGCACCGTAAAGTCCGCATTGGCGTGTGCGGACGCTAAAAATTGACATCGATGGAAGAGACCTCAGGCCAGTTGTACGGCCAGTCTCGAAAGGACGTTTTCTAAACGTTACCTGTCTGGACAATCAAACTTCGCAACTTTGAATCTAAAGGCAGCGGTAATGCAGCTGAGGCGTCTGCGTGTGTGAATATCTATATTCTCCCACGTCCTCGTTCCTTATATATATATTAATAATATGTTCACATTTTAAATAACTTTTTAATTAACATTTCAAAGATTATGGACAAGAAAGATTATTACTACGATGTAACTCTCGCGCTGGAGTCCGAGATAGAGGCCAGCTTGAGGGGGGAGGTGCTTGGCACCTGACGTTTACTCTCTCGCCTGCCGATGGGACGATAGCCCCGCCGCAGGACAATCTGAATTTTATTTAATCACAAAAGATTTTCAAACTAAAAATTTTAAAAATGAAAAAACATTTTCTTTTATTATTGATGGCATTCTTCTCGCTGACGGGATGGGCACAGACAGTAACTGAAGTGTCTGTCAATTTCAGTAAAGTCAAGTATGGCGGTGATGCTCCTGTCATGGAGGTGACCTATAACGGCATCAAGCGTGTCATTACCGAGAATGCAGAAGCTACTTATGCTTCTACGGGTAATCCCGAGTTCTACTGGGATGGAAAGTATTACACAGACGAAAACTGCACAAAAGTGGCTGCCACTCCTTTAGTTGTATTGGCAGAGGATAAGCATTACTATGTAAAGCTTAAAGGTACCGAAGGTTCTATTTTCCAGGGTTTAGAGCCGACTGGCTGGTTCGACGTTGAGCCGGTAGAACTGACAGTCACCGACATTGATAAGTTCGGTAAGAAATTCGGAGAAGCTGATCCTAAAATCACTCTTGATGACATTACTTTCACTGGATTCGTCCTGTCGGAAACTAAAGGCGTATTGAAAGAGGCTACGGGTGGAATCACCTATACTTACGAATTAAAAGGTGAAAAATACTTACTCAAGACTATTGAAGGTATTGAGGGTAAAGAGGCTCCAAACTATACTATTAAGCCTGGCGAAGGCGTGGAGTTTAAAATCGAACCTGCTGATCTTCCTGCTAAGACTACAGGTAAGTACACTTTCACGGCAAAGGAGGGCACTTACAAGGCTGCCAAATTTACTGGCGATGAGCTGCCCACAATCGCTATCGAAGGACTTACTGCTGGTACAGACTATGAAATTAAGTGGTATGCAGCACCCGATGGAGAAGCTACTATAGATAACATTTGCACAGGTGATCCTGTAGAACCGACAAATGCTGGCACTTACTATGGCCTGGTTAAAGGTAAGGTAAACTATACTGGTACGCAAAAGGACCTCACTTGGAAGTTTACTATTGCCAAGAAGGATCTCGTTATCTATGTAAAGAACGCCGAGAAGACTTACGATGGCAAAGCTGCAAAAATTGCTACTGACGCTGTCGTATTAAGCGGACTTATCTCAACTGATGAGAAAGCTGAGGAGATCACGGGCGCAATTTCTGCAGCATTCAAAGATGCTGGAGATAAAAAGAATGCTGGTGAATATGTAATGATTCCCGTTATTAAAACTTCAGGTGCAGCTATCACAGCTGACAACTGGACGTATAACAACTACAATCCCAAACCTCTGGAGACCGGTATCTTCACTATCAAGAAGGCTACGCTGACAGTTACTGCCATTCCTCAGACATTTGAGTACGACGGTAAAGACTGGAGCACAAGAATTGACACAAAGATTTCTGAAAAGACCGTTGCAATCGCAGGAACGGTTGAGGGAGAAGGTGAGACTGTTGCGAAGCTCTTCACGATTGAAGCTGCAAAAACAGAAATGAAGGAGATCGATACATATGAAAATGCTATTCTCATTGTAGCAACTGAGGCTGCTGAAACCAGCAACTACGAGCTTGATCCCAAAAATGGTAAGGTTATCGTAGGTAATAAGAATCTGGTCATCCTGGCTCCTACATTCTCAACACAGTATGGCTACAAGGTTAAGAAGAGTGAACTGTCTGTTGTAAACAATGCAGGCATTAAGAAGGCTGAGGAATGGAACGCTGTTCCCGAGTTCACTATTACGAAGGGTGACAAGACTTATGAAGATGGTGCCCTGCTCGACGAGATTGGTGAATACACAATCAAGATTTCAAACTGGAATGCACTTGCACCTGACGGATACAGCCTTGAGGAGGGTAATGTGTACGATGGTGTGCTGACTATCACCAAGAAGGAGATTACACCTACCATCACAACACAAGTTGTGGAACAGGGTAATGGCCTGAAGCAGCAGAAGGATGATGAGACCTTGGTAAGCTTCGGCGATCAACTCGTTCAGGAAGGTGAAAAGATTCAGTGGGCACTGGAATTCAACACAGAAGGAGAAGGTGCAATAGCTACTACGCAATTTACAGAAGGCAAGATTAATGCTGACGCCGATAACGCTACCTATGCTGCTGGTATTAAGATTGTAACTCCTGCTGAAGTTGATGCTGCAAAATATGCTAATGCAAAATACACTATAAAGCCCGCTACAGGTAAGCTGATTGTTGGTGATGGTGGCACACCTTCTATTAAGTTGGATCGTGCTGGTGAGGCTGCTGCAGCTCCTGCCGCTGTTATCACTGACCATGCTGGTGAGACTCTGGCTGTTAAATTCGATAATTTGAAGATGAATATTAATGAGTGGTATGCAATGGTTCTGCCGTTCGAGGTTGATCCTTTGAAGATGGTGACTGCTGCAAACAGATATGTCATTTTCAATGAGCTGAATAAAGTTGGAACAACCGACCAGAACTTCAAGTTCACACTTAAGCTCGAGCCTATTCCTGCTGGTACACCGTTCCTGGTTAAGTTTGCTGCAAAAGCTGGTGATACGGAGGATACAAAAGTTGACTGGGCAACTATCACATACGATAATGCCAAGATTTCAGACGCTATTAATCCTGTTGAAACTGACTACGTAACCTTCACTGGTTCATGGACTTCTATGAAGCTGCAGTATAATGGTGATGGTGCTGATATCTCTGACAAGGTATGGTGGCTGTGTGACAAATCCTATAATGATGGTGCGAAAGGTAACACATGGCTGAAGCCTAAGAAAAATCCTCGCAACACACTTCCTATGGAGGCTTATCTGATTGGTCAAGAAGGTTGGACTGACTATGCTCCTAGCATCACTGTTGAGGACTTCGACGGTACGACAACCGCTATCAAGAGCCTGAGCGCTGACAAGATCAACAACCTGAATGTTGTGGCCGACGGTTGGTATACTGTTGGTGGTATGAAGCTCCAGGGTGCTCCTACTCAGAAGGGTATTTACATCAACAACGGTAAGAAGGTTGTGGTTAAGTAAACTAAATTAATTTGCGAGTTTGCCTGCGCTCAATAGCGGGCGTAGGTGAACTTCGCATTCTTTAACTAAAAAAAATAAATTGTACACAAATGAAAAAGATTGAGTATTTGTCTCCTGAGACGAAAGTTATCGAGTTGAAGAGTAAGGCCGCAATTCTCTCTGCCAGCGACCCAGGCGAGGCTCCTGGTGGCTCTGGTGAGGATGATTAGTTTGCAGCTATAAAAACAAAACCCATCTGGGGCGCAGGGCATTGCCCCGCGCCCCAGATTAATATAAAGTGATAAAAAAGATATAATGGCACATAAGACATTCATATCCTATAAATATAGTGAGGCTAGAGCACTTCGAGACAAGATTATCTCAGCTATGGGGGATGATGCTGTTTATTATAATGGCGAGAGTGGCTTCAGCCCTAATAAATCAGAAGACTCTGACAATGTCATATGGAATTATCTGAAAGACATGATTTGGCCCACAACAGTCACGATAGTTATTCTGTCGCCCCAAATGACTGGTAGCTCATGGATTTCAGATGAGATCTCTTATAGTCTAAGGAAAGTGTCACGTGATGGCAAGACATCAAGAAGGAATGGCATAGTAGCTGTAATCCAAAAAGTGAATGGGAGTTATGATTGGCTGACCAAACATAGTGTGAATTGTCATGGAACAGCGACGGTAAATTATAGAAACGAGTTGCTTTTCCCAATAATCACGAAGAACCATTTTAACTCAGAACCTCCCATCGTACATTGTGATGAGTGTAAGACTTATGATAGTGATAAGGGTTCATACATCTCATATATTCAGGAAGATACTTTTCTTGCCAATGTGAACGGATTTGTAGAAAAAGCTTATGCTAAAAGTCAAAATGATGGAGTTGGTTATAAAATAGAAATTGATGTATGAATAAAGACAATCCATCGGTTATTGCACATATTAATATGATGCAAGGTATTATCAATCGTATGGCTGAGAACAGTAAGTCATGCAAACAGTGGTGTATTTTGGTCGTTTCAGCAATCCTCACGTTAGCTACCAAAGATACAGATATTCAGAGCCGTCTATTCGTGATATGCTTAGTGCCTTTGGTTATGTTCTGCTTCCTTGACTGTTACTATCTGTATCTTGAGAAAAGATTTAGGGATGGTATGGAAGTGTTTGTCTATAGACTAAATAACAATGAAGATGTGGGAAAAATGATATTTAGAATAGGTAAAGGAAGTTTAGACCATACCCATAACGCTTGCAGTATTGAACTATTATGTTTAAAGATATTGGGGGTAGTTGGTGGACTTTTAAGATCTTTCATCTCCTTGTCAGTCTTACCTTTCTACGGGTGTCTCGCATTATTACTCTACATGTTGGATAACTTGATATAGTAAAACTTTGCAAAACAGCCTAGACGGTGCTCGATAATCAGAGGCTCGACTCCTCGCTTTTACACATTAAATCACAAAAATACAAGAAATGGCAAAGGCTTTTCTTTCTCATAGTAGCAAGGATAAAGGGTTGGTTAGATCCATCGCCAAATATCTTGGTATGCAGAATTGCATTATTGACGAATTGTCATTTGAACCTGGCGAGAAAACACTTGATGAAATTTTTTCTAGCCTAAATGCCTCCGATATATTCGTATTGTTCATATCAGATTCTTCTCTTAATTCTACCTGGGTTCAGGATGAGATAGGATATGCCTGGAGAAACTTGTCAGAAGAGAAATTGGATCGCATCCTCCCAATTATAATAGATGAAAACATCACCCATTGTGATAAACGAATACCCGATTGGTTGTCAAAACGTTATAATCTTCGTTATTTGTCTAATGAAATATTGATTTTACATAAGATCAAGAATGCTCTTAGTGAGGTGAATTTCAAGTTGAATCCGATCAATCGCGTATTAGAAAAGACCTTTGTGGGTCGTAATAATGAGATGGCAAGATTTGAGCAGGATATCTTAAATGTAGATAACTGGACACCAACCTACATCATAGCTTGCAATTATTATGAAGGAATTGGAAGAGCTACTTTCTTGAAGAATGCTCTGCTAAAACAGAGCATGATTCGAAAAATCAATTCTCCGATAGTAGTTCCATTTGAGGGGAAGGAGAGTATCGAGTCTTTCATCCTAAAACTCAATGTCATAAGTGAGGAAAAGTCTGTGTTTGAAGCTGATCTTTCAAAGTACACTATGAACGAAAAAATATGTATGGCTATTAGTATCGTTCAGGAATTCATGAAAAACAATGTGGTTATATTTATTCGTGATAATGGTGGCATTGTCTTGCCAAACAAGGAGATAGCGCCTTGGTTTAGAAAGATTGTAACATCTCATGTTTTTGACAATAATCTTGTATTCTGCATAATATCGAAATTCACCCCTGATAGGATGAAGCTGTTAGCGGAGAAGCGTTCACTGACTTACAAGATACCGGAACTGAACAAGGCTGAGACTCAGAGCCTTTTCCTGAAATTGCTGCAGATATACGGACATGCAGACATATCAAAGGAAGATAAGCAGTTTTTTCTCAATCATCTAAAAGGTATTCCAGCTCAAATAATCTATGCCGCAAAAATGATTGATATAGGCTTACCAGAAGCGAAAAAAAGCATTGACACCATTGACCAGGTCGCAGATCAGTATAGCAAGATTCTTCTCGATAAACTTCGAGAATCTCAAATCGCTTATCAGATGGCCATCATGTTGTCCAAAAGTGAAACATTTAGCAAGTCTGTTATTTATAAGGTGTTTGGACAAAACGACTTGACAGAAGATGCCTTTCAGTTGCTTTTTGATTTCTCTGCAATAAATTATCTCTTTGGAGACTATGAATTTATAAGCTTAAATACAGCTCTTCGCGACTATATTGATAGGGCTCGTATTCAACTTGACCCTCAATATGATAAACGACTTCGAGAAGTAACAAAGAAGTTCCTTAAGAAGGATCTTGATGATATCCTTGCTAGTGACTATTCAGCATTTATGATTACACTCCAAAGCATGATAAGGGATGGCAAACCTATTCCAAAGAAATATTTTATGCCATCTTTGCTTTTGAAGGAGATCGTTATGCTCTACTATAGAGGTAAATATGCAACAGTAATAAGCATTTGTGATAGACTGTTGTGTGAAGGTAATTATGACGAACAAATAGTATGGGAGACGCGTTTTTGGCAGACTAACGCTTTATGCAAAGCAAAGGATAGTAAAGCTTTGGAGAATCTAGCTTTTTTTAGAAAAGACAGTATCACATACTATTATCTTAAGGGGTTCTATTATAGACATTTAGGCGACAAATCAAAGGCTCTTGATGCTTATTATAAGGTGTTGGAAAAAGACCCTGAGCACTATCGCTCTAAACGAGAAATCGTTAATGTGCTACTTTCCCAGAAGAAATATGAGGATGCATATGAGATGGCCAAGTCGAATTATGAAAAAGACAAGGCAAATATATATCATATGCAAGCTTATTTTATTGCCTTAATCCGAAGGAGTGAGTATCTTACGCCATCTGATATCAGAGTATTGGACGATTTGATTAGAAATGCGGAAGCAAGTGTTAACATTAAGGCTGCTGATATTGTACGCTGTATGAAGGGAGAGTATGCTTATTATGTGAAGAGAGATATCAAAGAAGCTACGCATTTACTGCTAGATGCGTATAGTCAAAATGAGAGTAAAATGTATCCTCAAAAGTCTCTGCTTGAGATTTATCGAAGTGCGAAGTTATTGTATGAATTCAGGAAGTTAGGATTTGATGATGTCGGTGAAAGTTATGAGATTGAAGATTTTGAATAAGGTTAAAAATGTAAAATGGATTCATAGATGGACATGAGGACAGAAACTCTGTGCATTCTAAAAATTGAATTGGAACGCCCAAGGTTTAGAAGATGATAATAAAAGAGATTAATATGGCTAAAGATGTAAAAGAACCCAAGAAAGTCATCAAACATGAAAAGGGTGGTAAGATTAACGAATGTGTTAAGCATAAGCGTACACCAGATCCAGGTCCAAACAAACCAAAATAGCAATATATTATGAAACTTAAAGAACTTAGAGAAAACTATCAAAACGCAACAACAAGAGCCAGTGATTTGGCTCGAAACACAAACTATTGCTTGATTGCAATTGTGTGGATACTGAGTGGCCAAAACCTTGACACCATGGGAGACTATAATCGTATCATGTTCTTCTTGGTTTTGTCCTTGGCCGCAGACTACTTGCAGTATCTTGTTAGAAGTATGGTCATGGGTTGTGTATATGCCATGAGAGAATCCAAAGAAATGAAAAATGGAATTGTAAATGATGAAGCAGAAGTAAAAGACTATCCAGAATTCTTACGTTGGACAACATGGTTATTATATATTGCAAAATATATTTTTACGATTCTTGCTGTATTGTTCTTGGCATCTAAACTCTATAGAATAACTTTTTAGTAAATATATTTTAAAGATGGATAAATCGAATAGGGGCACAGAAAGAATCGTCCATATTTGCTGCGTAAGAGTATAAAGTGATGAATATGTTAAGATGATAACATCAGAAAGGACTGTTCCAATTGAGTCATGATTTTAATGTGCCGACAAACTACAATCTTTGATAGTGATGAAAAGGGTATTAAGAGTCTTATTATTTGTTTTTAGTCTTATTTTCTTTTTTATATGTGGGTTTACTTTGGGGGTTCCAGAATTAAGCTTGATAGATAGGACAAAATTATTCTTTTTCTTGTTTTCTGTAGTATTTCTCTTATTTTCAATATCGCTGAGGTTCGTATTCTGGAAGGTAAGCAATAGTGAAGGACTCAAATGCAGATTAAGAAGAGGACTTGTTGGTTTGATGGCTTTACTAAAAACGTTCTTTAAGTTGTTGTTATTAATCATATTTCTAGCAATTACGATATTTTGTTACTATGCACTTATAAAAACCTATGTAAAGCAAGGCCATTTGGTTTTTGTGTTATATGTAATTTTGTTAGGGACAATTCCCTTTTTGTTTTTCCTAACTCAGAAATGCCTAAGGAAATGGAAACAAATTGTTATATTAAAATGGCTTCATTTCGCTTTTGGAGTTATAAATGTGTTAATTTTCAATTTCCTTTTTCCAATGATTTTAGTTGTTGGTTATATAGGTTTTTTGCTTTTTATTTCTGGAGGTGTTCTTTTTATCGTACTAATGGAACTGAGGTATTACAACGTGTTGAATTTGAACTTACGCGGGATATATTTTATTTGTTTTGTTTTAGGTACAATTTCTTTAGTCCATCTGTCAGATGTTATGAAGCGGGTGGTTAATAGTATACTGCCAATTGATTTGTTAATCGAAGGGATGAGTGAACGATTTAAAAATCTTGTGTCTTATTTGTTAAGAAAGGAATGTCTAGATGCACTAATGTTTATGGGATATGCTATATTTCTACTAATAACAACTTTTAGCCAACTTAACTGTGGGACATATATATTAAGTAGTAAGGCAGACAATGCGGTAGTTCAATCTTTTTTGGTTTATATTGCATTTACGAACATGAAAGGAAAATTTGAATTTGTAAATTTTGATATTGATCGTCTTTTCGACCGTTTTATTAGTGTTACAATAAAAAAAAGCAAGTAGAGCACATGGGACAATGGCAAGCTAACAAAAGTGAACGCACAAAAGTGGGCAGTTCCTTTTGTGAGAATTTTATCAGATCACGGGGACGGTTCTGCTGATCAATTCTGCGAATGAAGGAACATCTCTCTCATCAGAACTACAATGAATAAGAAATAAAATGAGATTGAATTTAAGAAACAAATGAAGATTATAAGGCTCGGGATTGGTCCAATGATAGGGTCGAGCAGGCTTTTTCTTTCCCTGCTTGGATTAAGACCGAGCCATTTTAATGGTGAAAAGGTGTTTTTCGATATAGAATAGTGGCTTACAAGGCTAAAGTAAGTCTGGAGATAAATCAAAAAATGAATGAAAGAAATAATAATTAAGAACCGTAAAAAAACGGATGTGACGGACGAGGCGCTATATTCGCTGTTCCAGCAGTCGTTCCAGCTATGGTGCGACAAGGGTATCAACACCCCTTTCATTCATACGACTTGGGAGAAGTTTCAGGAGAAACTAAGAAAGGAGAGCGTATTCGTGGCCCAAGATGCTGAGACTGGTGAACTGCTCGGCATGCACTTTCTACTGTTCTTTTCCAAACATCGCTATGCCTTCGGTTCCTTCCTCGCAGTGGTTCCGAAATACCAGAGTGAGGGCATCGCCTCACGAATGCTGAATCAGGAGGCTGAGATGATACGGCAGCGGGGTTATCGCTATATGATAGAAACGACCTCCGTTGCTGCCACGTGGTCAGTAAGATGGCACCTGAAGAATGGCTATCATATTGTTGGGTACTCGCTGAGCGATAAGAGCAACACTGCCAACTACACCTTCCGCAAGCAACTTGTTCCCATCAGCTTCTCGTCGCTCGTTGATGTCAAGTTCTTCCTGTGTCATCCCGTCTATGCGCTTTATTGCAATGCCGCCTTCTGTCGCCTGCGTTTTATTGCTACATACCTCGCCACCCGCCTCCTGAAACACTCCGACGGCCAACTCAATCCCTTAGGTCGCATTGCGAAGTCAATCATTTCAAAGAAATTGTCAATGAACACAAATTATAAAGATGAGAATATGGATCATAGAATCGTACATATATTGTGGACAGGCGGGCTTGACAGTACATACAGAGTGGTGGAACTGTCAAGACAAAAGTGCGTGATACAACCACATTATGTGATGGTTAGAAAGAACGTTGAATATGAGCTTAAGGCGATTTCAGGAATTACCAACATCTTAAGCAACGACAAAAGGACAATAGCGGAAATACGACCTGTTGAAATATTGCCGATGAGTGAGTTGGAGGAGTATGCAGACATACAGTCTGCTTGGGAGACGTTGCATGAAATAAAATATTTTAATAGTACACAGTACACCTTTCTTGCTCGTTATGCGCGACAGAAAAAGCTAAAGCTGGAGATGGGGATACAGTTTTCAGATAATGGGTCAGTGGCAGAAGTCATAGACGAGTCTTATCTCGTGGATTGTCCTGATCATGACGATGTGATGATGATTGATCCTGTGAAGGGATCTCAGGAATGGGCGAGTTATACATTGTTTCAGGATTTTCTGTTCCCAAAATCGCTCTACCACAAGACAAAGCGTGAGGAGATCGAGGAACTGAAGAGGATGGGCTATGACGAAGTTCTGAAAAAGGTGTGGACTTGCTTTTATCCAGTGTTTGGCATGCCTTGTGGGCATTGCTTCCCATGCCAAAGTGCCATGAAAGAGGGTGCTGGTGAATTGATTCCTACTGCTGGATATATATTGGGTGGTATACGACGATATTGTGGCAAAATCCTGAAACATTTCAAAAAACTATTGAAACGTGTGTTGCCTCAAAAGTTTTACCTAATGCTTCGCAGCATGTATAGAAGGTGTTTTAAAGGGTAATAATGGCACCTTGGCAGCAGTGCCCTTTATTTTTCGCTTCCTCACTTTTCGGGGCGAAAACTTGCAAATCTCAAAAAATATGCCTATCTTTGCAGCAGAAATCATAACTGACAAGCGTATGAGCTACTCACAAATGGCACAACTGGAACTGTTGGACGCCTTGAATAGCATCAACTCCGAGGCTGAGTTGAACGAGTTCAAGAGCGTCCTGGCCCACTATTTTGCGAGGAAGGCCCAGAAGGCCGTCGACGCGTTGTGGGACGAGGGAGTTATCAACGAGGAAACCATCGAGCAATGGGGCGAAGAGCACATGCGCACCCCTTACGGTTATGAGGCGCATCGTTCTTGATACCAACTGCCTGCTACAGGCCTTGCCCTCGCGCAGTCCGTATCATAAGATCTGGGTGGAGGTGATGGCGGGTGGAATCAGCCTGTGTGTCAACTCGGACATCCTCAATGAGTACGAGGTAACATGGGGACAGGCACGGTGTGAGGTCAGGCGTCTCTGACTATGGCAAAACTTAACCCTTTCAGTCGAACAAGCTGTCTGATACTTGCACCAAATTGTTTGGTTTCTCGAAGTATATCATTACGCCGTTCATGTAACAGCGTGCCTGTCCCCCTGTTATTCAGAGAGATTATTCCCAGAACGTAGGCTTGAAACCCTCAGGATGAAAGCTGGAAACTAAGAGAAAGTAGTTATGGAACTTATAGAAAACAGGCATGAAACCTCAAGGGAGAAGGCTCCTTTCTTGGAGAGTGTCTATCTCAAGCGGATCAAGTAACGATTATGACGCACTATGGCTCGAGATTAGTTCAATGATAGGGATCGAGCAGGCTTTTTTTTATTTCCCTACTTGGATTAAGACCGGGCCTTTTTAGATGTCACACAGATCTCACAGATGGCACACACGGATTGTTTTATAGCATCGGATAGACACGGATGGTCACGGATAAAGTTAACGACAAGAATTTTAGTATAACGACAACAAGGACAACTATTACAACTTAGACAAATCGACCAAGGTCGATGGCAGAGCAAGAACTGCTTTAGGCTGCAGTACTGACTTTGGCGACAGTGTCGCCATTAGATGTTGTATATGTTGTAATAGTTGTCGTAAATTCCAAATTTGTTGTCGTGAAAAGGAGTCAGGAGGACGAAAGAAAATCTGTGTTATCTGTGCAATCTGTGTGACAAAGAATATCCTGACGATAGGATTACAATGCAGCAATCTCATCATCAGAAAACGATATGCATCCGCTCCATTTCTTTATTTCGGGATCCACCTCTATCACTTGATAAGATTTCTTGACTGTATCATTCTTCTCTGTTTGTTGTTCGGCAAACAACATCTTGACAAAGGCAAGCATCTTAGAAAGCATCGCCTCGTTCTCAAGCATGGGATTCATTTCACGGAATAATTCCGCACGTAATTGAATAGCAGTCATAGTGCACGGATTATATAACACGCCGCAAAGATACGAACTATTTCCCGAATGGCCAAATAATATGGCAGTTTTTTCGTCACACAGATAGAACGGATTGTTTTATAGCATCGGATGGACACGGATAGTCACGGATGAAGTTAACGACAACAAAAATAAGATTAACGACAACAAGGACAACTATTACAACTTAGACAAATCGACCAAGGTCGATGGCAGAGCAAGAACTGCTTTAGGCTGCAGTCCTGACTTTGGCGACTGTCGCCATTAGATGTTGTATATGTTGTAATAGTTGTCGTAAATTCCAAATTCGTTGTCGTGAAAAGGAGTCCGAAGGACGAAAAAATCTGTGTAATCAGTGTTATCTGTGTGACAAAGAATATCTTGACTTAGGGATAGCTGAAAGGCTAAGGAAAGTGGGAGTTTCCTTACTTGAAAGTCCGGGTTTATAGCCTGCAAAGTCTGGATTACTTGCCGAGAGAAATAACAGAGTTTTAAAACGAATGATTATGCAATATATGTATACTTATACACGAGAAGGAGAGTGTGAGTCAAAAAGACTCTCATCCCTCACCAAATCCTCAGAAAGCCCTTTGTTTAAAAGTGTTTTGGAATGTGAAGGATGTTTCGAATCCCTCACTTATCCCTCACATATCTCTCACTTATCTCTCCCTCAGTCCTCACATGGCGCTCTTCACGAAATGAATATGTATGCAAAAACGGCTGTGGGTGCTGATATGAGTGATATGTGAGGGTGATGTGAGGGGTGATGTGAGAGAAATGTGAGGGGTGATGTGAGGGGTGAAATCACCAGAAGTCCTTTATTTAAAGGGGTCTTGATCAAAAAATGTGAGGGATGTTGGTTAACTACAGAATTAGTTCAATGATAGGGATCGAGCAGGCTTTTTTTTATTTCCCTGCTTGGATTAAGACCGGGCCTTTTTAGATGTCACACAGATCTCACAGATGGCACAGATTTTTCTGGCACACGGAAAAATATATATGTCACACAGAAATTCTTGCGTCCCTTTGGTAGCAAGCGGCAAAGCCGAGCGCAAAGAAATCACAGAAAAAACACTGTCACCCAGCTGCGATGGCCCGGTGACAGTATTGATTACAATGCTGCTAAAAGTTGAGTCCTCAATACTTCTTAGTCCTATTCAATGTATTCTTCTTCATTAGCATATAGAGTACGGAACATGCGGAGTGTGTCTTTATATGGCTTGCGTACTTCGTTGGCAGTAAATCCACATCTTTCGTAGAAGCCGACAGCACTATATTCGCTAGTAGCCAGAGCTTCTACTGTTAGGAACTGACATCCCGCAAATGTCTGTGTACGAGCATCAGTAGCAATCTGCTCAACGATTGCATATCCTATACGTTTACCTCTATACTTCTGTTGTACAGCCAAATATGCTATATCAAGTGCAGGATAACGTGGCTTGGCATAGAATGTATCTCTATAATTCCAATTAACTTCAGGTGTTCCTGTAGACGAGATCCCCATCTGCAGTTCATCCTTGTCATCAGAATCAAGGTCGAGGGAATCAAAACTCAAAGCATAGACGGCAACCAATTCGTCACCATACCAAACACCATAAGCAGTGCAATAATGGTTCTCCACACTCATACGAAAATCACCTTGTATAAACTTATCCATTGCCTCGACTCCTGAATAAAAGGAATCGAGGCAATGGAAATCAGTTAACTCTTTAGAGACGAGCTCTTGAAAAATGTCACTCATCCTTTAACTATCTTCCATTTCTTTGCAGCCTCACGGCATCTGCGACGCGCTGCTTTTTCCTCTGGAGTGAGGTTGCCTGTTGTAGCACGCCACAATGCAGCCCGAATCTTTCTTGAGAATTCAGGCGTAATCGGCTCTCTTGGCGATTTTACTCCTAACATATTTATGTCCTCCTTAGATGATTGTCACTCATATCGATTGCAAAGTTACAAACTATTTCGCTAACGGCCAAATATTAAGGCAGTTTTTTTGTCACACAGATGGCACGGATCTCACAGATTATTTTGGCACGCGGAAATATATATGTCACACAGAAATTCACAGAAATCACAGAAATTTTCGCTTCGCTTCCTGAGCGCAGCCCGTGCCGAAGGCACTTTCCGTGATTTCTTGCGTCCCTCTGGTAGCAAGCGAGCAGAGCTCGAGCGCCGGGGTGGATTAGGTGACGGTTCTCTGACTCATACAAAACAGGCCACCACATGGATGCCAGCTATAGAACGGCAACTTCGTCTTCTGTCAAACCAAGACTCTTGACTATTACTTCCAGTGGAATGCCGTTGGCCAGCAGGGCTTTGGCATTAGCCAAACGCTCTTCTGCTCGACCTTCTGCTCGACCTTCTGCTCTTCCTTCTGCTCGACCTTCTGCTCTTCCTTCTGCTCGACCTTCTGCTCGACCTTCGGACAGTCCTTTTTTATGGCCTTGGATTTCTGCCTCCAGGAGTTTGGTCTTCATGACGTCTGTGTCGCGGACAAGGGTGTCAAGGTAGTGGTCGTAGAAACGGCGCTCCTCCTCTGACATCTTGAGATACTCCAGACGCTCACGGGCCTCCATCAATCCGGGAACAGTGGTGTCAGGTCGGATATACTCGTCTTTCAGGTACTCCAACCACTCTTCGAGCGGTGTGACGGCCAGTTTGTTAAACTCATTCACACGGATGACGAAGTATTCGGGGAAGACGTCCTCCGGCGTCACCACATGAAGGTCGTCCTTCTCATGTTGTGTCAGTTGCAGGGTGTCCTTGGTATGCACACCAACCAGTGTGGTCTGGCCATGATACAGATAGTCGGCTCCCTCACCAAGGTCGAAGTATAGAATGTTGATGCTGTACACCTTCTTCACCTGTTCGTACACCATCCCCTTACCCATGTGCTCCGTGATGGTCTTGGCCACACCATAGAGCATACGCTGCAGGTAGTCCAGTTCGCGGCTCTGCTGGATCTCCACGAGGATAATCCTACCTTGTGAGTCCTTCGCCTTGATGTCTACGCGATTGAACTTGTCGTCCTTGTGCTCTTGGTTCGACTCGCTTTCCAAGAGCTCCACAATCTCAACCTTCTCACCGATGAGCACGTTAATGAGGCCTTCGAAGATGGCAAAGTCGGCCTTGGAACGAAGCATGTACTTCGCCGCCCAGTCAAACCGTATGTACTCGTTCTTACCTTTTACCATCATCTTACCATTCATTGTACCTTCTTTTTCCATAATAAAAGCTTTTAAGAGTTAATATAAGATTTATCGCTGCAAAGTTACAAACTATTTCCCGAACGGCCAAATAATTCAGCAGTTTTTTCGTCACACAGATGGCACAGATCTCACAGATTTTATGTAGCATCGGATGGACACGGATGGGCACGGATATAGTTAACGACAAAAGATCTGAATTGACTACAACAAATTTAGAATTGACGACAACATGGACAACTAAGACAACTCGACCCTTGGCGACTGTCGCCATTGTTACACCAATCCGCATGCTTTCAATACCTCTAAAAGCGGAGGAAACCCAGAAATTCAGCTATAATATAGAAAAAAGTCACGTATTTGTGTTAATATTAGTCTTTTTCTGAATAAATATTTGGTAATTGGGAAATAATAAAGCCTTCACGGTTCGTGATGAATAGGAAGGATGTGAACTAAAAAATTATTTAATAATTGTTTTAAAATACTGTCACCCAGCCGCGATGGCCCGGTGACGGTTTTCTTTTTAGGTCACACACAGCGCTGGGCGACAAAAAAAGAGAGTATAATTGAGGTAATCTCTGAATTTCTTCGTATCTTTGTCGCCGGAAACAGAAGAAAGAGTCGTGATGAAGGCATATCGTGACATAGGGATCAGCCTGCTTCTGTGCCTGCTGACAACGGGCTGCGGAGACAAAAGGGAGCGGGTGGAGCTGGACGAAGGCAATGCCGTGTACTACTGGCGCACGGACCTGAGACTCGACTCCACGGAGCGCGCCTTCCTGGATGCCTATCACATTAAAAAGGTGTACTGCCGATACTTCGACGTGGTGATGAAGGAGGGCTCGGCGGAGCCCATGCCCAACGCGACGATAGAGTTCTCGGACACCCTGCCCGACAGTCTGGAAATCATCCCCACCGTCTATATCACCGAAGACTGCATGCACCAGCCCCACAAGGGTTTGGCGGAGAAAATCGTGAAGCGCATCCTACAGATGAACGAGACCAACGGCATCGGCCCTGTCAGAGAGATACAGATGGACTGCGACTACACCAACCGCAGCCGCAAGACGTACTATCAGTTTCTGGAGGAAGTCAGTGGAAAGTGGAAAGAGGAAAGTGGAAAGTGGAAAGAGGAAAGAGGAAAGTGGAAAGAGGAAAGTGGAAAGAGGAAAGTGGAAAGAGGAAAGATCTCTACGACGATCCGCTTGCATCAGCTGTCGATGGCTCCGCCTCCCGTGGACTACGGTGTGCTGATGGTCTACAACACGGGCAGTCCTGCGAAGTGGAAAGAGCGCAACCCGATTCTCGACATCCGCGACGTGGCTCCCTACCTGAACCGGCTCGACGACTATCCCCTACCCTTGGCAGCGGCCTACCCCGTCTACCTGTGGGTGAGGAACATACAGGGGCTGAGGGTGGAACACGAGGTGGAGGCCGAAGAGATACTGAGGGTGAAACACGCCGTAGAGGATGCCCGCAGCGACCTGAGCCGCTCCATCGTCACCTATCACCTTGACAAAGACAACATCAATCGTTATAATCCGCAAACCTATGAAGAGATTTATCACCATTAGCCTGCTCTCAGCCATGACGCTGCCGATACTGGCCTGCGTCTGGTGCGAGCCATCGAACCCCTACATGTTCAGCATGTATGAACGCTCCAACTTCAAGGAACGCGTGGCGAAGACCTGCAACGACAACTGGAAAGCCTACCTCGGCACGACGGAGGAGTGGTACTACTTCCACGACGACGAGGCCCTTGAGGCCGCCCGCCAGAAAGGCGACGCCCTGATGGTGAGCTACATCGAGAACCTGCAGAAGTACCTCGAATGCGTCAGCGTAGAGCAGCGCAAGCACTATGAGTGGGACTATCCCACGCCAGAAGAGATAGCCTCGCAGAAGACCAGTCTGCGGGCCATCCGTAGCTATGCCCTTGGAAAGACCAAGAGCAAGCTGCGTTCCCAGCACTCGCTGCTCTACATGCGGTGCAACATGATGCTGGGCCACCACCAGGAGAACATCAGCTACTGGGAGCAGACCGCCAGTCAACTGATAGAAACCGTCTACAAGGACATGATGCAGAACATCTACGCAGGTGCCCTCTACAAGACGGGGCAGGAAGACCGGGCAGGCGAGATCTTCGCCGAGCAGGGCGACTACGAGAGTCTGATGACGCTGTACTACGAGAAGCGCTCCTATCAGGCCATCTACCAGCACTATAAGCGCAACCCCAACTCGAAGGCCCTACCCTTCCTGCTGCAGGACTTCGTGAACAACACCCAGGAAGCTGCCGACAGAGAAGAAGGGGAGTTCGGAGGCAAGCTCTTCATCCGCGACATCTCCGGAACGGAGGCCTGGCAGATGGAACATTTCTGCGAATTGGTCGTACAGGAAGGCAAGACCGAGGTGCCCTGCATGTGGAAGAGTGCCAAGGCCTGGCTGGAATACCTCCTCGGAAAGCCTAAAGACGCTGCCCGCGACATCATCGACGCAACGGCACTGGCAGGTACGGAGCGCATGAAGGACAATGCCCGCGCCCTGATGCTCTACATCACCTCAGACCAAGCCAAGCCGGGCGAGAAATTCGAGAGCTACCTCGTCGACGAGTTGGAATGGCTTGACAAGAAACAGGCAGAGCCCGGCAACGACGAGTTCTTCGACCGTGTGGAGTATCGGCTTGTGCATCAGGTGCTCTTCAAGCGTTACAAGGACCAACCCAATCAGATGCTGGCCCTCCAGAAAGCCGCCGGCACATGGGGAGGCATCGATATCGACACCCTGGCAGTAGCCGACGTTGAAGCCTACCGCAACTATGTCAACTCGCCGGGCAAAACCCTCCTCGACAAGTATCTGAAAGGGCGCTATCAGGAGAACGACACCACCCTGCGCGAGCTCATCGGCACGAAATACATGCGCCTCTGCCAATGGGACAAGGCCATCGAGTGGCTCAAGGACATCCCCGTCAACTATTACAACAACAACCGCAGCCGCGGATACCTCTATTACTCAGGGCGTCGCAGCCATGAAGTGGAGCCCTGGTCTCGCCGTCAATGGCTGAAAGAAGACGAGGCATGGGAGGCAAACATGAAGTGGTGGAAGCCGCTGAAGCTCGATTTCTGCCGTGAGATGCAGCAGATGGAGGCTGGCCTCCGGCTGTTGAGAGGCAAGGCCCTCGAGCAGCAGTGCTACAACCTGGCCATCCGCTATGCCCAGGCCAACTTCAAAGGAGACTGCTGGTGGCTGATGAGAGACTCCAAGAGCGTCAACGACGAGGTGCGCGCCAACGAGGTGGACCTCGGGCAGAAAGCCGTGAAGCTGCTTCAGCAGGCTGCCATGACCAGCGATCCATCGCTGAAGCGAAAGGCACTCTTCGCCTTAGGCTATCGTGAGCTCTACAACGACGACAACCTTCTTTGGAGAACCTGGCAATGGGACAGCGAGGCAGGCAAGTATCAAACCATCTTTAACGCCACAGCGCCACAGTACAGAGCCTATCAGTCGCTCTACGAGCTGACGGGCGGCTCGGCTCAAGAGGAGTATATCAGGAGATGTGACGAGTACGACCAGTTCTGCAGCTATTACCGGCAGAACAAGTGACAACCCAGGAAAAGCCATCCGGAAATACGTGCAGGAAAGGGGACAAAGCCACCTATTTTGGGGCATACAGAAAAAAATATCCCTTTTTCTGCACGTAATTCAAAAAATCTCCGTACCTTTGCAGGCGATTTTTAGGGAAATCGGGATGTAGCGCAGTTGGTAGCGCACTACGTTCGGGACGTAGGGGTCGGGCGTTCGAGTCGCCTCATCCCGACTTTCAGAAGTGAGAGGCTGGTCATTCAGCCTCTTTTCATTTAATGAAGGTGGCATGATTGAAGTGATGATGACGCTCTTTGCCCTTGTAGTCGTGGGATATATTGCCGGCAGACTGGGCTACATGGGTAGTGAGTTCGACAAGAAACTGTCGAGCCTGGTCATCAACATCACGTGCCCGGCACTCATCCTGTCGTCGGCCATGACGGGCGAACTGCCTGACCGTCGGCTTATCCTCCCACTCTTAGGCATCAGTCTGCTCACCTATGTGATCCTCTCCGGTGTAGCCCTCCTTCTGCCCCGCTATCTGACGAGGAAGAAGGAAGACGATGGTGTCGTAGGCTTTGCGCTGATGTTCGGCAATGTCGGCTTCATGGGCTATCCCGTCGTAGCTTCCATCTTCGGGCACCAGGCTGTGTTCTATGCCGCCGTTCTCAATGTGGTCAACACGTTTGCAGTGTTTACTATCGGCACCATCCTCATCGTTGGCGAATTGGGCGACGGGAAGCGGTTTCAGAAGAAAGTGCTCTACAGCACGCCGATGCTCTCGGCCTATCTGGCGATGCTCATCGTTGCCCTAGGCATAGACCATATCCCAGGAGTCATCAGTCAGCCGCTCACTATGTTGGGCAACATTACCGTTCCCGCAGCCCTGCTCATTATCGGCTCGTCGATGTCGCAGCTCTCAGCAAGAACGATGTTAGGCAATCCTACGGTCTATACGACAACCGTTTTCCGACTGCTGCTCATCCCCCTCGCATTCTACTATCTGTGCAGTGCTCTGGGCTTTGATCCCTATGTCGTCAACATCAATACCCTCGTCATCGCGATGCCTGTTGCCACTTACGGCACCATCCTCTGCCTGAAGTACAACCGCGACACGACACTCATCACGGAGGTAACGCTCATCACCACCCTCCTGTCTATGCTCACCATCCCTCTGCTGACCATCCTGTTCAACAGATAGGCATCGTGAGCCGACGGGCTTAGGCCTTTTCGCCAAAGCCATCGGGATCGCGCTTCAACTGCTCGATCATCTCGTCGATCTTATGGAGTTCACGAGGGATGTGGATGCTCTGCGGACAATGGGGTTCACACTGCCCACACTGGATGCAATGATCCGGCTGACGGTCACGCGGCACGACACGATCCAGCGAGATGAGATACTGTCGGCGGTGCTTGCGATATTCCTTATCACCCAAACCCATAGGCAGCGAACCCTCGTTCTTACATTTATTATAATGTACGAAGATGGCGGGGATGTCAACACCGTAGGGACAAGGCATGCAGTATTTGCAGTCGTTGCAGGGTATGTTCTCCAGACCTACGATCTTGTTGGCAATCTCCTCGTCGAGATACCGCTGTTCCTTTTCGGTGAGCGGTACAAGCGGACAGAAGGAGAGCAAGTTGTCCTTCAGATGCTCCATATAGGTCATGCCGCTCAAGACAGTCAGCACCCCCTCGGGAGTACCGGCATAGCGGAATGCCCACGAAGCCACGGAGCGCTCTGGGGCATGCGACTTCAGCTCCGTCATCAAATACTGCGGGAGATTGGCCAGACGGCCTCCTAACAGCGGTTCCATGATAACAGCCGGGATGCCACGCTTGTGAAGTTCGGCGTAGAGGTAACTGGCATCGACATTGTTACGGCTGATCTCGTCGGCATAGTCCCAGTCCAGATAGTTCAGCTCTATCTGCACGAAGTCCCAATGATATTTCTCATCGAGGGCCAGCACCTCGTCGAACACCGCCTTCTTACCATGAAAAGAGAAACCGAGGTTACATATGCGGCCTGCCTCACGCTCTTTCATCAGATAATCCATCATGCCGTTCTCGACATAGCGGCCGACAAACTCATCATAACTGCCTCCAACGGCATGCAGCAGATAGTAGTCGATATAGTCTACCTGCAGCTCCTTCAACGAGTTATGATACATCTCGATGGCCTTCTCCCGCTTCCAGTAGTCGCGGTTAAAGTTGGAGAGCTTCGTGGCAACGAAATACTCGCTCCGCTTATGCCGGCTGAGGGCAATGCCTGTGCAGTGCTCAGACTTACCTTGACAATAGACTGGCGACGTATCGAAATAGTTCATACCATGCTCGATGGCATAGTCTATCTGACGGTTGATCATCTCCTGATCGAACTCGCTGTCGTTGTCCACCATTGTCGGCAGGCGCATCATGCCATAACCCAAGAGTGACACCTTTTCCTTCGTCTTGGGGTTCTCACGATAGGTCATCTGTCCCACAGGAGGCTCCACCTGGTTCTTATACTCCTCAGCAGCCTGACTCTCGGCCTTATTGCCTCCCTTACAGCCTGCCAGCACAGCGGCTGTTCCCACGGTTCCTGCTCCGAACATCTTCAGGAAACTACGTCTTGATATATTCTTGTTCATGATGTTTTGTTTACTGTTTACGGTTTACAGTTTACAGTTGATTACCTTTGCGGGTATGTCGGCCTCCAGTCATATCATCTGTAAACTGTAAACCGTCAACTGTAAACTAAAAATTATATCATCTTATGCACCTCATGCCCTTCCACATAGATGGCGGAGAAAGGCCTTGACGGACAGACATACTCACAGGCACCACAGCCGATACAGGCTGCCTCATTGATGGCGGGAATCATGGGCGACTCCTCGTTGTTCTCGTCGAGCGGCACCATCTCGATGGCTCCTGAAGGACAGTGACGGGCGCAATTGCCGCACTCCACCTCGTCTGTCAGCACCACGCAGTTCTTCTTGATCCACACGGCATGACCAATCTGTATAGAGCTCTTCTCAATATCGTCGAGTGGTTTGATGGCTCCCGCAGGACAGACATCCGAACAGCGTGTACACTCAGGACGGCAGTAGCCTTTCTCGTACGACATCGTAGGCTGCATCAGATGCAGCAGGTCGTTGCTGGGGCGCAATACCTGGTTAGGACATTCCGAGACACAGAGCTGACAACCCGTACAGCGTGTAGAGAGATTCTGGAATGACAGCGAGCCCGGAGGAGTCAGCGGTGTCTGACGCTCTGGCTGCACCTTGTCCTCTATCTCTGCCAGTCCACCGTCCATCAGCTTCTCCTTCTTCTGGGCAAAAGCGGCGGTAAAGACCAAGGCAGAAGCGAGAAGGAACGAACGGCGCCCTTTGTCTTGTGTACTCTCACTCTTCACTCCACGCTCCAAACTCCCCGAATATTTCAGGGCTCCAAACTTGCACTTATCGATGCAGTTGCCGCAGACCACACAACGGTTATAGTCGACGGTGTGCGTCTTGTAGTCGATACACGCAGCCTTACAGTTCTTCGAGCAGAGCGAGCAGTTCTTGCATTTATCAGCGTCGAAACGCACCTTCAGCCATGAGAATCGGGCAAAGAACGAGAGGATGGTTCCCACGGGACAGATCGTATTGCAGTAGGTACGGCCTCCCCGCCAAGCCAGGATGAAGAGTACCACCAGCGTGACGGCCGCAATAATCAGTACAGGCAGCGAGCGCATCCATGTATCGACACTATAGAAAGCGTAGCTCTCGTAGTGCTCTGCAGCCATCGCCAACAGGTTGTTGCAACCTTTCCATAATGGCTGGAAGATCATCGTGGCAATGCGTCCGTAGCTGCTATAAGGCGCCAGCAGCTGGAACAGCGAACCGATGCCAACAACACCGGCAATGACGAACACCACCAACACAGGATAGCGTAGCCAGCGTACTTCCTTAGAATAGCTATACTTGTTCTTTTTCCGATGGAATCGGGCTAAAAGATCCTGGAACACACCCAAGGGACAGATGACCGAGCAATAGATTCTTCCAAAGACAAGCGTCAGGACGATGAGGGAAACGACGACGATGACATTGAGCGCCATCACTGCCGGCAGGAACTGGATCTTCGCCAGCCACGACAGCCAGCCATGCAGTGTCCCCGTGAAGTCGAGGAACAGCAGGGTGATCAGCATGAAGAACACCGCTGCAAGGATTGTACGAATCTTCTTTAACATATATTTGTCTATATTTTGTTTACAGTTTACGGTTTACGGTTTACAGATGATTACCTTTGCGGGTATGTCGGCCTCCAGTCATATCATCTGTACGCTCGAGCTTTGCTCGCTTGCTACTGAAAGGACGCAAGAACTGTAAGCCGTCAACTGTAAACTTCAAAATCACTATGCTCACCTCATAGAGCAGCCATATCGGCAGGGCTACCACAAAGAGCGTAAAGGCATCCGTCGTCGGCGTGATGATGGCCGAGACAGTCAGTATCGCCACAATGGCATGTCTGCGCCACTTTCGCATCATCCCGGCATTCACTAGTCCCATCTTTCCTAATATCCAGCTCACCACAGGCAGTTCAAACATAACGCCCATCACGAGGCTCATCATGATCAGCGTATCCATATACGACTGCAACGTCAGCATGTTAGCCACATCAGGACTCACCTGATACGTTCCAAGGAACCTGACCGTCAGCGGGAAGATGATCAGATAGTTCACTACCGTCCCCAACATGAACATCAGGTATCCACTTCCGCAGAGCAGCAGGGCATATTTCCTCTCGTTGTCATAAAGTGCCGGCGACACAAAGCCGAAGAGCGCATATATAATATAAGGTGAGGCCACAAGCAAGCCCGCATAACAGGCCGTCTTCATATGGATTAGGAATTGCTCTGTCAGCCCTGTGTTCATCAGTGAGATGCTGAACGGTTCAATGCCCATCAACCTGTAGGAGATGAAGTCGCTCGTACGTGGAGCGAGCACAACGGCAAACAGCTCCTCTTTCATGCAGAATGCCACTGAAGCAGCCACCGCCATCACCACAAGTGACTTGATGATCACCCCTCGCAACTCGTCGAGATGGTCCCAAAAGGTCATCGAGACCTCCCCCTGCCCCTCCAAAGGAGGGGAGTGCCTGCCGGTGTCCGTCATACTACGATCCTCCTTCGCTCCTTACTTCTTCTCTTCGGTGCCCTCGTCTTTCGTGATTTCCGTCACCTCGTTCATTCCTTCCTTGAAGCTCTTCACACCCTTGCCCAGGCCCTTCATGAGCTCGGGAATCTTCTTGCCGCCGAACAGCAGCAGCACAATCAGCGCGAGGACAAGTATCTCTTGCATTCCAACTCCAAACAGAAACAGTGGTCCAAACATAATCTATCTTTTTAAGTTCAGTTCAACGTGGCAAAATTAAGCAAAAAATCCTAATATACCAAACTTTATGCTATTTTTCTTACGCAACCGATATGATTGCCACAAAAATGGATGTCAGAACTCCACGTAGGGTTTCAGCCGTTCGATGGCTTCTGAAGGGAAGTCCTTCGATAGGCGCAGGTCATCGAGACTTCTAAGAGGGCCATGCAAACGGCGATAGTCGGTGATGGCGCGGGCTTGATAGAAAGAAATGTACGGATGACGCTTCAGGTCGTTGAGCGACAGCTGGTTCACGTTCAGCCTCCTCGGAGAGGGGTGCTCAATAACCAGGAATTGTTTGGCATCGAGCGGAAAATTCTCGATTTCATCGAGCTGATCGACACTTACATAGCCACCAAGGCGCTGACCGTATTCCACTATCTTTCGGGCGAAATAAGGGCCGATACCAGGTACCATCTTCAACTGCGTCGTATCGGCGGTATTCAGCACGACGTGCTCTCCTCGGCGGATCTTCGGCTGATAATGGGCCTTGAGGGAATCGTGCTCCACATCTGGAAGTCGATGGCCGCGCTGGAAAGCTGTGTCGCGATAAATCACCTTTGTTCTCACATAGACCGTCTTCACACCTGTGTTTTTTTCTCGGTAGGGATAACGGTGCGAACTGTCGCCATGATGCTTCTGAGATAAAAAAACATCGATGGAATCGGCAGAAACGAGAGCATTTGTCTCATCGTTCTCTCCTCCCGTAAAGAAAATGATGCCCAGAGCGACAACAATCACAGACAACAGCGCAAGAATAACCTTGCGGTCAGACTTCTGCAGATAAAACAGTTCGCGAAACATTTAAGAACAATGAATAATAATCATTTCAAATCACTCCGAACTGATGAAGGAAGATCAGGACGATGCAGACAGGCACGATGAAACGGACAGAAAACAGCCAGACACGGAAGAACGATTCACGGACCGCTCCTTTGTTGGTGAACTCATCCCTCACCAGCCTTCGGTCTGCAAACCAGCCTATCAGGATGCTCGTGAGGAAGGCTCCGGCTGGCAACATATACTGAGCCGTCAGATAGTCGCAGAACTCCATCAGTGGCAGTCCCAGCACCTGAATATCGGTATCTGCCCCAACAGAAAGAGAACAGAACACGGCTATCAGAGAGCAGACTGCCGTCAGTATCCAGGCAGCACGCTGACGAGACAGATGAAGTTCCTCATGGAAAAAGGCCGTACCAATCTCATGCATGGAGATGGTCGAGGTAAGGGCAGCGAATACCAGCAAGGCATAGAACAATATGGCTATCACGTAGCCGACGGCAGGCATGGTGAGAAACGCCTGCTGAAACACATTCGGCAGAGTAATGAAGATGAGAGAGGGGCCACTGTCGGGCTGTACACCCACAGAGAAAGCCGCAGGGAAAATTATCAGACCTGCGAGGATGGCTATGCCCGAATCGAGCAAGGCTATCTGAGAGGCCGCCTGCAACAGGTTAGCCTCACGCTTAAAATAGGAGGCGTATGTACACAAGCAGGCCGTACCAAGGCTCAGCGAGAAGAACGCCTGTCCCAGCGCCTCGAGAAACACGCCGCCGCTGACCTTCGAGAAATCAGGTCTCAACAGGAATTCAACGCCTTTCGAGGCCCCAGGCAACATGCACGATGCCACCACAAGAACAATCAGCAACAACAACAACAGCGGCATGAGCAACTTCGAGGCCCGCTCAATACCCTTCTCCACTCCCTGAGACACCACGGCATGCGTAATCAACACAAAGCCGACAGCCCACAGACAGGGTTTCACTGGATCGGAAGAGAACACATTGAAGTATTCAATGACGTACGAGGCATCGCCATTGAGCTGTCTGCCGAGCGAGGCAAAGAGATACTGCAGGCACCAGCCAGCCACCACGGCATAGAAGCCGAGGATGATCATCGAGGTGAGGATGCCTAAGTAGCCTACCCATCGCCAGCCACGATTCCCTATGCTGCCATAGGCCCTTGCAGCATTCGCCTGCGAGTAACGTCCTACAACGAACTCGCTGACCATGCCTGGTATACCCAAGAGCAGCACACAGGCGAAGTAAATGAGGATGAAGGCAGCGCCACCGTTCTGACCAGTCATAAACGGAAAGCGCCACACGTTACCCAGACCTACAGCAGAGCCTGCTGTCGCCAGCACTATCGCCAGTCTGCTACCGAAATTGCCTCTCTCTGCCATCATTACCAATCATTAATTACAAAAGGCCTAACTGATGCAGGAAGATGAACAGGATACATATCGGACAGACGAACTTTACCAAGAAGATATAGAAATGGAATATTCTGACATTACGCAGCGTACCATAGTTTGTAAACTCGTCGCGCACAATCTTATGAGGCACAAACCAACCGATGAAGATGCAGGTGAGGAAGCCCACAATCGGCAGGAACAGCTGTCCGGTAACAAAATCGAAGAGGTCAAAGACTGTCATACGGAACAGCTGGTAGTCATGCCAGGCACCTAACGACAGGGAACAGATGGTGCCCATGATGATACAGCCAATCGTCACCATCAGTGCTGCCCGCTTACGGGTAGTACCCAACTCCTCTTCCAGGAAGGCCGTGCTCACCTCATGCAGAGATATCAACGATGTCAATGCGGCCATCGACAACAGGGCATAGAACAGAACGGAGATGATATAGCCCAGACTCGAGAAATCGCCAAAAGCCTGATGGAACACATTCGGCAGGGTGATGAAGATGAGCGATGGACCGCTGTCAGGCTCGACACCCACGGAGAAGGCGGCAGGGAAGATGACCAGTCCAGCCAACAATGCCACCACGAAATCAATCACACCAATCTGCACGGCTGATTTCGTCAGGTTCGTCTGACGGGAGAAATAACTGGCATAGGTACAGATGCAGCCCATAGCGATACTCAGTGAATAGAACGACTGTCCGAGGGCAGCCAGGAACACGTCACCATTCACCTTTGTGATATCGGGCTTGAACAGGAACTCTATGCCCTTCTGGGCATTAGGCAGCATGCACGACGCCCCCACGATGATCAGTAATAATATAAATAAGGTAGGCATCATCGTCTTCGAAGCCCGCTCAATACCGTCACGCACACCGTTGGAGATAATCAGGAAAGTGGCCACCAGAATAAGGAACGTCCAGAACACAGGCTTTACCGCATCCTGCGAGAACGTAGAGAAATAGCTCTTGATGAGTTCGGGATCACCCTGAAGCTTGCCCAGCAATGAGGCCCAGACATACTCCAGGCACCAGCCTGACACTACGGCGTAATAACCAGAAATCAAGAATCCCGTCAGCACACCCATGTAGCCGATGAGCATCCACGCCGTTCCGCCAGAGAGCTTCCTGAACGAACGGGCCGTATTGGCCTGCCCATGACGGCCAATGATGAACTCGCTGATCATGCAGGGAATGCCAAGCAGCAGGACGCAGAATACATAGATGATGATAAACACGGCCCCGCCATTCTGACCAGTCATATAGGGGAAGCGCCATATATTGCCCAGACCAACGGCCGATCCTGCCGTTGCCAGGATGACTCCCAATTTACTGCCGAAACTTGCCCTTTCCAGTTTAGCCATAAGATTATTCCAATTATTTGTGTGCAAAAGTACAACTTTTTTTAGACAAAAGAATAAAAATAGACATATTTACAAATAAAAAAATGTTCTTCTGTCATTATATCTAAGAAAAGCAGTAACTTTGCGGCGAATTCAAATGACCATTGTTCAATGTTTAATATTCAATTTAAGAAATATCCTGTTTCCTGCTTCCTGATTGCCGTCATCTGGTATCTCTCGCTCTTCTTCAATGCGCCGAAGACACCTTTCGACAGTATGCAGTTCATCGACAAGTGGGTACACTTTGTCATGTATGGCGGCACATTCGGGGTGTTATGGATAGAATATCTTCGTCAGCATAGTCATGCCAACTTCACAAAACTCTTCGTTTGGGCTTGGGTGGCACCCATCCTGATGAGCGGTATCATTGAACTGATACAGGAATATTGTACGGAAAAGCGTAACGGTGACTGGATTGACCTGATGGCCAATGCCATTGGAGTCACCCTGGCCGCTATCGCAGGAACGGTCGTTACTAAAATGAGGAAGAAATAATGACTAATTACTGATTATTCCTCCCCCAGACCCGATAGGGCATCATTGCCAAGTGACCATTATAATATCTGCGATCGCCAGTCACTTCCCTACCGATGAAATCGGGCTTTTCGAACGGTTCGCCCTCTGATTGGAGCTCCACCTCAGCCATTACGAGCCCCTCGTTGTCGCCGTAGAACTCATCCACCTCGAAGATGTGAGAACCGCTCTTCACTAGATAGCGCCTCTTGTCAATCAACCCGAAATCCGGATCACAGAGCCTCATCAGCTCCTTAGCCTCTGTGAGGGTTATCTCCTTTTCGAACTCATAACGGCTGATTCCATCGGTATTTGAAGGACCCTTAATCGTCAGATATCCGCGGTCGTCACGGATACGCACCCTAACGGTACGACCGCGACCACAGCAGATATACCCTTGACAGATATGGCTACTACTGTAGGCCTGCCGCTTGTAGTCGTCATTCAAGACCAAGAACTTACGTTCTATCTCCAGATGCCCATGCTCTGCCTGCCCACCTGTTGCCTTTTCGTTCATCAGCTGACGATGAAGATGGAATAGATCACGAAGATAATGGCCAATACGACCAACACGCCGAAGATCCACTCCAGCACTTTCTTTCCACTGTCTTCCTGTTTCTTCTGAAAAGCGACCTTCTTCTGGGTCGACTTAGATGGTTTTGCAATTTGTGCCATAATAGTTATTTGTTTAATGATTATTGTTCGTCGTCGTTGACAGGGAACTCCATGAGGTAAGATTTAATGAATCCATCAATCTTACCATTCATGACACTGTCGACATCACGGGTTTCAAAATTGGTGCGATGGTCCTTGACGCGACGGTCGTCGAAGACATACGAGCGTATCTGGCTGCCCCACTCTATTTTCTTCTTGCCTGCCTCAATCTTAGCTTGTGCCTCCAAGCGCTTCTTCATGGCCCGATCGTAGAGCTGCGATTTAAGCAGTGTCATGGCCCGCTCCTTGTTCTTCGGCTGGTCGCGCGTTTCCGTATTCTCTATGAGGATTTCCTCTTCCTCGCCCGTATCAGGGTCGGTATACCAATAGCGCAGACGGACTCCCGACTCCACCTTGTTCACATTCTGTCCGCCGGCTCCTGACGAACGGAACGTATCCCACGACAGTTTGGCGGGGTCGACATACACCTCGATGGTATCGTCTACCAGCGGCGAGACGA
>Ga0310691_10001092_pt1 | contig 43770 bp, 46 predicted proteins | sample 176DNAGHGlowgp2_FD_203887 | JGI IMG/M metagenome (GOLD analysis project Ga0310691, IMG submission 203887) | Sheep rumen microbial communities from Palmerston North, Manawatu-Wanganui, New Zealand - 1766 DNA GHGlow gp2 (v2) (version 2) | ecosystem: Host-associated > Mammals > Digestive system >... | reverse complement strand
GAGCACCGTAAAGGAAGATTACAAGGTCATGCATTTTGACAAGCCCGGTATCCCCTACACGATGATCCGGGAAGCATCTGATAACTCCCCTGACAAGATCATAGGATATACTTTTCCGGCAAGGGGAAGCGTATCGTTCAAGCCGTTGATGGATGGCATCATTCCGTCAAGCTGGCAGGGAGCGGATAAGGAGACGCTTGAGAATAATGTCCCCGGCATGAATTTCGTAGCCAATGGCGGCATAACAGCAGCATTTGACGATATGGGTTCACTGCTTAAGGGCTGTGAGGCTATAACCGATCACATAGATATGAAAAATGACGCCCTGCAGAGGATAGACACAGGTGCATTTCCGTTAGCCAATGAATCGCCTGATATAATGAGGGATAAAGGAGTTATAATGGCCGCTGTAACGCATGACGGCTATTTGCTAAAATATGCTCCGGACGATCTTAAGAATGACAAGGAAGTAGTCCTTGCTGCCGTAAGCAACTACGGCCCGGCACTGACATACGCTCCCGATGACTTCAAAGGCGACAAGGATGTAGTCATGGCTGCCATATCCGACGAGAAGCACGAATATATGATAACTGATTATTTCGGAAGCATATCGGACGAACTTAAAAACGACAAGGAAGTGGTCATGGCCGCCGTATCACGCGAACCCTATGCAATCGAACATGCCTCGGATGAGCTGAAGAACGATAAAGAAGTCGTAATGACAGCGGTAACAGGAAGGGGCTATACACTCGAATTTGCCTCGGACGAGCTTAAGGACGATAAAGAGGTCGTGATGGCGGCTGTCACAGAAACAGGATATTCGCTTGAATATGCTTCGGACAGGCTTGCTGATGATAAGGAAGTCGTACTTACTGCCGTTAGCAATGACGGTGAAGCTCTTGCAAATGCGTCTGTAGGCATGAGGAGTGACAGGGAGGTTGTAATGACCGCCGTGGCAGAAAACGGCAACGCCCTCGAATACGCCTCAAAAGACCTGAAAAACGACAAGGAAGTGGTACTGACGGCAGTGAGCAATGATGGCAGTGCCATTTACTATGCTTCAGATGAGATGAAAAACGACAAGGATGTAGTCATAACAGCCGTGAGCAACGAATCCGATGCCCTCTCTTATGTACCGGACAACTTTAGTGATGATAAGGATGTAAGAATAGCAGCGTTCTCAGACAGCCCTGAAAACGATATAGACTCATTCATAGACGAGAAAAGTAGTATGCTTGATGCCATATCTAATGATTCGTGTTATGAAATTGATTATGTGTATGATGACGACATAGGCGAGAAGGTTGAAGTATATATACATAAGCTTGCTTTTGCGTCCGACGATATTCGAAATGATAAAGATGTTGTAATGGCAGCCGTATCCAAAGATGGCTCAGCGCTTGAATTTGCTTCAGATGATCTCAAAAATGATAAAGAAGTAGTAATGGCGGCTGTATCTAATGATGGCAGGGCACTTAGATACGCATCAGAAGACCTTCAAAATGATAAAGAAGTAGTAATGGCGGCTTTATCTAATGATGGCAGGGCACTTGAATATGCATCGGACGACTTTAAAAATGACAAAGAAGTAGTAATGACAGCTGTGTCCGAATGTGGCATGGCACTTGAATATGCATCAGATGACTTTAAAAAAGATGTAGTCTATGAGCTCAGCCATGAGGAATGGAACGTGGACGAAGCGGCTGGAGCCGATGAGGAGAATATGGAAGTCGGATATGATGAAGGGGATGTAGACTGTTCCGACAGCGTTGACTGATATATTAAGCGAGCAGGTACGAAAGGGGCTGGAGCCGGAAGGTTTCAGTCCTTTTTTGTCATATATCTTTCAAAATACTTCCCACGGATTTCTAAAACGCGCCAAAAACACTATAATATAATCAGAAAGACAGAAAAGTGAGGCAAGGATATGATCTCGGATGCAAGGAAAAAACTTCAGGACAACCTCAGACGGAAATTCGGATGGTCAACAAATACCGATTACGGAAGAGGGTGCTGTCTGAACAAAGGCGATACACAGGATAACGAGGCGGCGAAAAAGACCGGACATGTCGTATCCCGTGACAAAGACGGCAGGGAGTATTACACCATAAATGACATATGCATAAGCATCTCTGACAAGTATCACTCGCATGGAGATAAAAATATAAGCATCTATTCTACTCAGTACGCAGAATATGCAGGAGAAGATGGGAAACCTGCTTACAAGGAGCTGTCAAAGCACTGCAATGAGCTTTCCTTTGAGGAGCTTGAGCTGATATACCAGATCGCAAAGCAGATGAAAGAAGAAGGAAGGTTTTAGACAGACATATAACTCTGACCAGAGAAAAACATTTTAGGAGGACAGATGAAAAATATTCAGGAATTCAAGATCGAAACCAGACCCAAATGCACCGATTATGTAGAGGATAAGGAAACATCAGAATTCTATCCGACACCGGCTGCAATAGCAAGGCGTATGATTGACAAAGTTGATTGGAAATATGTAAAAGCCATCCTCGAACCTTCTGCGGGCAAGGGCGACATCCTTTGCGAACTCGCAAAGAGACTGAGGCATAATTACGAGATATACAATAATGGTTTTGAAACTGACTGTATCGAGATCGACGCAAATCTCCGTGCTATCCTAAAGCACAGATTCAGCGACGAAGCAAGACAGGAACTTGAAGACACCCGTGACGCACTTATCAAACAGTACGGAACATACACGGAACAAGACTATCAGACAAAAAGGTACAGTTATCTTGATTCCAGCTCCCGCAAAATGAAAGAATTTCCTGATGAAGTGCAGGCACAGCTTGCCGCTATGGATGAAGCTGACGACACTTTCTTCCCGAACGGGATACATATAGTTCACGATGATTTCCTTACATATACTAATTACAAAAAGTATCAGGCGATCATAATGAACCCGCCTTTTGCGAATGGAGATAAGCACCTTTTAAAAGCCCTTGAAATGCAAAAAGACGGCGGACAGATCGTATGCATCCTTAATGCAGAAACTATCCGGAATCCATATACCGAAACAAGAAAGCACCTTGTTTCACTGCTGAATATGTATGATGCAGATATCGAATATATCAAAAATGCCTTCCATGATGCAGAACGCAAAACCGATGTTGAAATCGCTCTTATATATGTGAACATCCCGTATACGGTAGAAGGAGAATCACTCTTTGAGCGGATAGCAAAAACAAAAGAATACAAAGAACCGGCCAAGGAAAATACAACGGAACTGGAAGTGACCGACTTGATCCAGATGCTCATAAACCGGTATAAAATCGAAATTGAATCAGGTATCGAACTGATAAGGACCTATGAACGTATGGCACCATATCTGAACTCCGAGCTAAGTCCTGAAAAACAAAACAGTTATGGTTCCCCACTTATCGTCCTTTGCGGTGCCGGTAATAACAGGATTACTGTCAATCAATATGTAAGATCGGTACGGTTCAAATATTGGAAAGCACTGCTTTCTAATGATAAATTTACCAGCAGGCTGACGAGCAGGCTGCAAAATGAATACGCCCACCGTATTTCCGACTATGCAGATTATGATTTTTCCGAATTCAACATCCATGTACTGCTTGCGGAAATGAATGCTCAGATCCAGTCCGGCGTCAAAGCCGAGATCGAAACCATGTATGACAAATTGACCGAAGAGCATTCCTACTTCCCCGAATGTACGAAGAACCGGCATCTTTACAATGGATGGAAGACCAATAAGGCGTGGAAGATTGATAAGAAGTGCATCATTCCCTGCTATGGCATCTTCGATTCATGGGACGGCAGGCCCAGAACCTATGAAGCATACAATCTGCTTTCCGATATTGAAAGGATCCTCAATTTCTTTGACGGGAACACGACAGCAGAAATAGACCTTTCTTCCCAGATCCAGATATACTTCAATGCCGGTATCACGAAGAATGTGCATTGCAAATTCTTTGATGTGACCTTTTACAAGAAAGGGACCGTACACATCACCTTCCACTGTCCCGAGCTCATTGACCGCTTCAATATCTATGCGGCACGGCATCGTGAATGGTTGCCGCCCTGCTATGGCAAGAAGCATTATTCCGACATGACAGCGGACGAAAAAGCCGTCATTGACGGTTTTCAGGGAAAAGAAGAGTATGAAAAAGTGCTGTCGAAAGCGGATTACTACCTTGCTCCGCCTGTTGTGAACAATAACAGGGACACGCATCTGCTTGTCGGCTGACACCAGCCGGGCTTAGAAAAGTCCGCGGTTCACTAAAACAAAGAAATACAGTATTTCAACAGAAAAACAATAAAAACAAAGGAGGCAACGCCAATGAGCGGGATCAGTTCAGCAGAGAAGATCGAACTGTTAAAGATGTGGAAAGGAACGATAGAGAAACTGTCAGGAGTGATAGACAGTATATTAGAGGGGAGTTCGGAGGATGCGGCCTGTAAAAAATACGGCGTAAGCAAAAGCCTGTTCCGCTCCATAGTATTCCGGAAAGGGCTATCAGACAGCAAGCACGACGAGCTCAGGGAGAAACTTAAAGGGAAAAGGCTTATACTTACTCCTGCAGAACGCCTGTGGTGCGACATCATGGGATATGACATAGCAAACTACAGAGGGATACCATATATAGACCATCCGGTCACGGATGATTATGTCGAATTCCCTCCCGACCTCGACGAAACGATCCCTGAACTCATCAAGAGACTCCCCGACCGCTACCAGATGCTCATCAATGAACGGTATTTTGAGGGAAAGACATTAGAAGAGATAGGAAAGAAACTGGGAGTCACAAGAGGAAGAGCAGGGGATATAGAAAAGCGGGCGCTTAAAATGCTGTGTTCAAAACGCAGGTATTGTGTCGTAGGAAAGGAGCTCTTTGAATATGACAGGAAGACAAAATTGGAGTGCATGGAAGATTACAGGCGACAGATAAAGGAAGAGATCGACAAGCGCAATGAAGAAATGAAGAACAGGCCTAAGGCGGACAAGATACTCGATATGGAGATAGAAGACCTCGAACTGTCCGTCAGGTCATACAACTGCCTGAAAAGAGCGGGCTTAAACACGGTAGGTGACATCTTAAAGGTCAAGTCTTTTGAAGAAATGATAAAGATAAGGAACCTCGGCAGGCGAAGCATAAAAGAGATAGACGATAAATTAAAAGAAATCGGGACAGAACTTCCGTTTGAGATCGACTGAACGGAAAGGAAATTTCAAGGATGAGCAAAACATCGAAAGGAAAAGATTATGACAGGACTTAATAAATATATTATAGCTATTGAACATTCAACACCTTTAGAAAATGATCACGATGTTATACTGATAACTCGTGATGAGTACGATGTATTAAAACACGAGCCGCTTACTGGCAGTGATAATTTAGAAGAAGCGCAGCAGCTCTTTGAGAGCGTTAAAAAGTTTGGTGCTTTAGGCTATCTTGATATGGTAATGAAAAGAACGAGGGTAAAAGATGAAGAGCATCCAGAAATAAACATCAAGAGAAACAAAGATAGAGGAGAAGAAAGACAAAGTAAGCGAAATGATTGAAAGTAACGGAAGAAATACCCTCTGTTTTTGGGAAGATGCTATCTTCCGAGTAAAGTAAAGAAAATCACAGATATCTGCGTCAACACAGACAGGAGGAAGAATGATATATGGAAAAGATATGCATGGACATTTTAGAGCAGTGGGCTGAATATGTAAACTACGATGAAGACCAGAAACAGTTCAACCTTGCAAATTTCAGTTATGAGACACACAAGGTTACAAAAAGCCTTAAGCATATCATTGAAGATTATGATTCTTCGGGACTGTTGGCAGTCCTTAAGGCAAAGCATTTGTTCCTTGAAATCCTCAATAATTCCAGGATCAGCCTTTTTGATGCTCTCATGCATCCGGATGAACTTAAGAAACATAAGTCGATGTATGACGCCTTCTGCCGTCCTGAGATAAGCCTTGCAGAGAAAAACTACATCGAAAAGCTGCAGGCTATGGTACAGAAGGTGCTCGGGAAAGATCTGATAGGAAGTTTTGAAGAGGAGTTTAAGCAGAAAGTATTTGACCATACTGATGCAGTCATTACATCACTTGATAAATGCCGCATCGATGTGTACAAAAGAGGCGGGAAACTTAATCCTGTGACTCACTATTCATCAGGCATACGAGTGTTTCCTTCGTTGGCGGAGTGCCTGCTTGCCTTTGATAATGCCGGAGACGGCATGTATCTTTGCTACATAGATGTGAATCATTCTTCAGATGGATATTTTGCCTTCATAGTTAAAAATAATGGAAACCTCTTCTCAGTCAATGAACGGATAGGCGAAGTATATATCGGGCAGTATAAACAGTTAAGGAACGGACGCCGGGCAGAAGGCAAGGCGGATGAGATATTCCCGTATGATTACATATTCCAATATGGGGAATACGACTACAAGGGATACAGCCATGAATATAATATCGACACGAACAGGCTTGCAATGGCTGACATGGGAGAAGATGCGTACCTGCCTTTGCTGATCGCAATGATGCTCCTGTCGGTAAGGCTGAAGGATAACAGCCTTGATCAGTATCCCCAGACATACCTGTCTTCATTTTTATCAGTTAACGTGCCGCTGCTCGGAAAGGATGAACACGCCCTTGCCGTGATCAAAAAGAACGAACTTGTACAGGCGACCAACACCATCAATCTTGAGTTTGACTATAATAAAATGATGAGCGGAGAGGCATTAAAGGAATTTTACGAGGACAGACCACAGGGCATATACAGCTATGTATCCGCACATAACAACAATCAGCTCTTTGTTGATCTGTATGGCGACGGGTTTGAGATAAAGCCTGACATCATATCAGCACAGAAACTCATTACCGATGGGAAGCAAGAGTATATCCCGGAATTTGTAGGAACCGAATACAGATTCCGAGAGCAGGCATATTATGAGATACGCAAACAGCTTGCAGAACATATCAGGGCAAAGATGTACGAGGAATACAAGGCATTCGGCGGCATGGAAGCCGTCAAGGAGTGGTTCGGGGCAGCTGTTGTGGAAAATAAGGAAAAGTTCCAGAAACTTGCTGCCAGACATTACATGCGCGTATTAAAAGGCGAAGTAAAGGCAAACGTCATAGAATGGCAGCCGGACGAGTCTGAGCCCAGGTATTACATATCAATGCAGGAGGGCAAGAATTATCTGAATGCATATACATACGGATTCCCATACCTCATCAATAAAGGTGAACATTGGTACAGAGGTACTGTTTGGGATCTACATGACGACGATACAGGGAATACCTGTAACTTGCTTTTCATATTCCGTCCCCGCGACTGGAGAGGAATTGAACACCTGCTCGGCAGGGAAGTCCCCAAGATCATCAAAGGGTGGGATAAAAACGGACACAACTATAGCGGCAATCCCTTTTTAGATATAACAGATGCGGTAGAAAAGATCGGAACGCCGTTTGAATATATCGAAAGTAAGCAGGTGCTTTATGATCCCGACCGGACATACACTGAATTTAGCATATGCATCGGGTTTTCAAAGAGGGGACTAAGAGCCCTGTGCAAGTCATATGGATATGATCTGCGGAAGCATGATTAGAAGAAAGACTATAACAAAGCGGAGGAAAAATAATATATGTTAGACGACAAAGGCTTGATCAAAAGGGATCTGATAAGGATGCTTACTGATCCGGAGTTCATTATCCGGTTCTGTATCTGCATGGCAGTCATTCTCCTGATCATATTCATAATCGCAAAGTTCATCAAGAAATGACCGGCAGGTTTTTGTTTTAGAAAAAAATGGACATATTATTACTGTAACTGATTGTTGACGGTATGGAGGCGAGCTCTATCTGACAAATGATCCGCAATCCCTTAAAATGGTCTGCGTCGATTCTTGTATCAGCGATGAAGACTCATTTGATGAGAAGATACTCAGTACATTGAACGAACTAACCGATCATAATGAGTGGGAAAAGGATGATGTAAGGGACATACTTGGAGAATACTACGGAGATGACAGTTCCACGTACAAAGACCTTGTGGAGAAATTCGAGTCAGAAGTGAATAGTAAAGGAGAGAGTTTCCTTTATATTCATGGTTACGAGTACAGCGAGATCGACGAATAAGAGCGGTATCCGAAACTCCTCTGGAAAACAGGGGAGTTTTTTTGTTTTTGTGAAAAATGAGACATATTGTTTATGTAACAAAGCAGCGACGATATGGAGGATATTCGTATCGTTTAAGAAGACATAGGAGGTTTTAAGAAATTATGGAACATTTATATTGCTACATGCAAGGAAATCCTGGCAAAAAAGGATATTTCTTGACAGAATGCGTAAAGGAGATTAGAATTATGTTAGAAGGAATCAACAGGGAGTACAAAGACAGGCTCTTTAAGTTCATCTTTGGTTCTCCCGAAAATAAGGAATGGACGCTCAGTTTGTACAATGCCATCAACAATTCCGACTACACCGATCCGCGTGAAATCGAATTTAACACGATTGAAGATGCGGTGTACATGAGTATGAAGAACGATGTGTCATTCCTTGTAGGTAATACAGTTAATTTTTACGAGCAGCAGTCAACTTATAATCCTAATATGCCTGTAAGGTTCTGGATTTATTCAGCGATGGCATATAGTAATTATATTAACTCAAATCATTTAAGATACCGGATACTCGGAGGCAGTTTGCAAAAACTTCCTACTCCCAAATGTGTATGCTTCTATAACGGCTCAAAAGACATGCCGGATAGAACCGTACTCAAGTTGTCAGACTCTTTTGCTGACGATATGGATCCGGATGTGGAATTAAAGGTAACGATGGTTAATGTCAATTGCGGGCATAATGAACGAATGATGTCAAAGTGCAAACCTTTGTCTGAATACTCATGGTTTGTCGGTAAGGTCCGTGATTACAAGGGAGCTTATGCCATAAAACAGGCCGTTAACAAAGCAATTGACGAAATGCCAGCGGAATTCCTGATCAAATCGTTTTTACTGAAAAACCGTGCGGAGGTGACTGGTATGTGTATTACAGAATACGATGAGATGGAAGCTATCGCCGAGTTCAAAAAGATGGAACGCGAAGAAGGCCGCGAAGAAGGCCGCGAAGAGGGCCGTAAAGAAGGTCGTAAAGAAGGTCTTGAAGAGGGACGTAAAGAGGGCCTTGAAGAAGGGCGTAAAGAGGGCCGCGAAATCGCAATTAAACAGTTCGGGAAGCTTGCAATCTATCTTGTGAAACAAGGAATGACCGGCGAACTTGAAAAAGCATCAAATGATGTCGAATACAGTAACGAACTTTTAAAAAAATACAACATTGAATGAACGATAAGAATGTTAAAGCGACTAAAAGCCTTGCATAAAGCAGGGCTTTTTGTTTTTGTGAAAAATGAGACATATTGTTACTGTAACTGAAGTTCACGTTTTGGAGGACATTCAAAGCGTTCAGATTTTGATAGGAGGATTTATGTTTCAGATAATAAAGAAAAGAAAAATGGTGACCGTCACAAGTTACCGCATTGAATTCTATAAAAGAATTGATGGAACAGATGATTATGATGATACATGGGGGTTCAGCTTCCCGTGTGACGAAAAAGGCATCATTAAGGATTTTGAATGTGATGCAGCGAGGAAAAATTACGAAAATGTGTCAGCCGATCCGGAATTCGTGAGAGCGCTCAAAAAATACGAGCACCAATACACCGAACCCGCCGTGGCGAAATGCCGTTGCGGAAACACTTTTTCCGTAACAGACCGTTTTTACGGCTGCTGCGAGTGCGAAGAGTGCGGACAGTGGTATACACTCTCCGGGCAGGAGGTTTTACCGCCTGTAGAACAGATGGAACTGGCTGACTGGTAGGCATAGGAGGATTTTATGACAATGCTCAATACTATAATCGACGAATACAGTCCTAAGATTTATGAGAACGAGGGCGGAAGACTCATCGTATATCCGGAAAGATTCATTGACAGTGATGAGGAGACGATAAAGTCTGATCATTATTCGTTCAGCGGATTCCGCTTTGGTACAGGCGCTGGCTACGAAAGCTCCGAGAACATCAAAGAAAAATTCTTTTGGAAGGTGGCAAGATTTATCAGGTTTGAAAAAAATCAGAGGAACAACAAGAGGAATTGGACTGAATGTCCTCTTTTTGACATTACAAACATCACGATTGAAAACGATGTTCCTTTTATAGAAATAAATGCAGATTGTTTCACTAACTCCGAAGAGTATAAGGAGCTTTTAAAGCATGTAGATGTCAAAGCCGTCCCCGGAAATGACGGAAGTGTTCATATGAAATTTGAAGCAACAGGGAGGAGCAGGAATTTAATCAGAAGCTTCTATCCGAACCTCGATAAAACCCTTATCACCTGCCTTAAATGCGGCAAGGTTAAGTTCGTTCCTTATGAGGAAATAATAAAGAGTGAAAAGATAGAAGGAAGAATGTATAAATTCAGAAGAAGCCTGCATGAGTATGAGTGCTCCTGTGGAAACAAAGGAGAGATCAGATATGCTGGTTCAACTGTTGCTTCATCTGTTATTAACGGCCTGTCTTCAGAAAGAGTAGTGATTCGCGAAAGGAACGGAAAGTCGCCTCAGGTCCAGCTCGAACAGGATAAGTATACATTTGTCCTTTGTTACCCGAATGAACCTAAAGATGAATGGTATATTCCTAAAAAGATGGACCGTAAAAGATTTACCTTCAATACGGACAGGGGAATGATCTATTTTACGGCTTATCATAAATCCTTTACCGGTGGGAAGATCTGTTCCAAAAGATACAGTGTGAAAGCATTGCCTTTCGACAACAGATCATATGAATTTTCGAGCAGGATCATGAGTATGAAGAACCTGCATCTTTTAGGAAAGATATTCAATGTCCCGGAAGGGAGCCAGTTCTCAAGAGAATATTTCACCATAAACTATGGCTTCAGACCGTTCAGGAACGATAAGCTATTTGAACAGATATTCTATAGTCCTGTTTTATTTATTTCCAAAAGTAAAAAGGAGTTTGAATTCCTGAAGACATTAAGGAAGTACAAAACAGAAGAGGATATCCTTAAAAAAGCCGGGGAATATCCAAAGATGATAAGGAAAAAGATATACAGGATGCCTTCCCTGCTGTACCATCTTAAAGGCATAAAAGATATCGGATTCACAAATGTGGATGTGATAGATCGGCTTCTTGACCGCATCATTGATTTTGAAATGAGACATGAACGGATAACGAACGATAATTTCATTAGTTCATGTTATCTAAGCGTTGAACATTTGAGAGACGTGATGAAGAGGCATGGTGACATATATGTTTACAATATCATGGCCAGGGCGATGGACGGTAAAACCGAAGCCGATTCGGGTATAGTTTGCGATGCTGAGCTCATGTATAACAATATCAGAAGTATAGATCCTGCCCTGCTATTAGCCCGGAACGGGAAACCTATTACGGACATTAAAGACTGGAACGAGATACACCAAGAGTTATCGCTTATATCCAATAAGTTAAAGACGGCAGACCTGCCCATCGAAACGCCGAAGAAGGTAAGGAAAAGGCTTGAGTTTGAAAGTGATGATATGATCGTAACTTTCCCGACGCATACACATGAACTCGTCGATATCGGTGTAAACATGTCTATCTGTGTCGGAGGATCCCAGTATCAGACAATGGCTGCTTTGGGCAATGGATACATAATGTATGCTGCCGAGAAAAAAACAGGCAGATATGTAGCATGTATCGAGCTGGGCAAGAAACTGGATATCCGGCAGTTAAAGGGATACCATAACGGGCTCATCGAGGACCCTTACAGGGATGAGCTGTTGGAATGGGTAGACGAAACTCAGATCGACACATATGGCTGCTTTGATGTGAGCAGGAACCGCACGAGGCAGGTAATCCCTGATAATGAAATGTTACAGTTTGCATAGCACATGAACGCTTGAGGAAAAAGCCCTTGTATTAAGCAGGGCTTTTTTATTTTGCAAAAAAAGATACATATTGTGGTTGTAACAGTTGATTGATGATGTGGAGGACATTCATATCATCACAAATATGAAAAATAGGAGGATTCAAGAATGGGACAGTATTACAGACCATTGATAGGAGAAAAGGCGTATGACAATTATCTGCGCGTAGGGAACGAGAAAAAGTATATGGGTTCAAAGCTGACAGAACATTCCTTTATTGGGAATTATTATGTCGATTCTGCGATGAAGCTTATCGAAGGCAAACCGCAGAAAGTCTACTGGGTAGGCGATTATGCCAACAGTGTTGAAGGCTTTGAAGAGATCCACAAAAAGGTATGGGACAGAAAAATAGAAGACGCAATACCTTTTGTCCAGAACAGCGACGGCACTCCTTATACCGCAGATGGAAAAAACGCCGTGAACCACACGAAGAAGAATTTCATAGACCTCGGAAGATACAAGAAATTTGCACAGGACGCCGATGGATACACCTTCAACCCCGTATGCATCCTTTGTGCTGTCGGAAACGGACAGGGCGGAGGAGATTATTACGGAGTGAATAAGGAAAAAGCCGGAGAATGGGCCGGCGATATGATCTCCATCGAAGAAAACGCCCCGGCATCATTCGAGGATGTTACGGAAAGATACCGTTTTGTTGAAGAATAGGAGAAAACAATTATGGCAAGTATTAACGGAATTCAAATAAAGAATCTGAAAAAGTTTAAGGATCACGAAGGATGTGAGATAGCCCAGGGCGATGTGTGGTACAAAGGAAAGAAACTTGGCTACTGGTCCCAGGACTACATGTGCGGTCCCGACACATACGGGTTTGACGAGTCGGTACTTAGCGGCGAAGTAGAAAAGTACGCCGCGTCCGATTATGTTGAAGAGAAGTTCAAGAAGCTCTGCGACCTTGATATCCTTCTCGGGAATCTTGTAAACATTGCAGAAGAAGAAAAGACTTATAAAAAAGGCGTTAAATCCGGCTATAAGTCTTATATCTCAGCTACTGACGGATTTCATGTAAAGGGCTACTATACTATGGACACTGACATCAAGAAAATCGAAGGGAAGAAATTCCATAAGGATTTCGTTGATGGGTGTAAGAAAGAGTTCTTTAAGGACTGGAACGGCGGGTGTACTATCTACACAAGTCTTAAAGACTTTGATATTACAGTTTAGGAGGTACTTATGGCAACACAGAGTTTTAATGATGCAACTAAATTCCCACAGGAAATGGAAGTAATAACCGATACCGGAAAGGTATATAAGGGTTATTTCTGCGACCCGAAGATTAACCGTATCACTCTTCCTAAAGGCTGGAGTGCATACGACATCAGAACCGACGATGACGGATGCGGAGTATTCGTCGAACTTAAAAACGGTTATGTCAGGGTTAACAACGGAGGATCCTTTTTTATGGAAGGTGTTATCGACGAGCTCAAAAATCCCGGCTCCAATCATTATTTCAGAGTTGATCCGGATAATTGGCGGCAATGTCATTATGACGATGAAGATGATGATTTGGACGAGTCAGACTGTCCGGAAAACTCCCCGACAGACTGGGAATACAGTTTTTGTTAAGGAGGCAACAATGGTAGGAGCAATCACGTTCTTACGGGCATGGAGGGACTTAAGTGTCTCTCCGAACTGCCCCAGAGACATACCTAAATTTGACGCAGACGATAACGAGATAACTGAACTCGTTAGGACAGTGATGAAAGAATCACAGAAAGAAGAAGTAAAGGAATGGAGCAGACTCTTAGCAGCGTACAAAGAGAAGCAGTCATAAGGCATATGGTTGGTGAAGTTCCTAAGTTCCATTTTGACAAATATAAAATCTAAAAAATAAAGGTGAATAATCATGAAGATAGTGATTGATATATCCGAAGAAGAATATAAATGTGTCCAGATTACAGGACACATTGGTAATGCAACACAAGTATCAAATGCAATATTTACTGGCACACCGCTTCCTGAAATGCACGAAAAATCAATAAAGCATTTGATCAGTAAAATACGTGACTATGCGAAACATTATCCGCAAGAATATAGCGACAAAATATATGACGCCGTGACTATCTATAAAGGAATTGAGGAAGTAAATAATTGTGGAATCAGAAAAGGTCTTGAACTTGCTATCTCTATCATAGATGCAGATGCAGAAAGCGAGGAGGAAGATAAATGAGTTACAGAACAAGAGTAAACGGAGTCCAAATCTTCGGAAACAATGAAGGCTATGACGAATGGTTTGATTTTCTAAAATCCAAAGGAATAGAGATAGACGAAGACGGACTGTATGATGGCTACATAGATGACCTTCAGGGGATGTTCAACACCATTGATAAAATAACGCAAAGGCTAATAGATGAACGGCATGAACAGGTAATACATGGAGAAAGAACATGGGACAACAAAGCCTACAAAGAATTGACTGATTTGTCAGGATCAATGTGGCTGGATAATAAAACTCCACTTTTGATGTTCAATATGCGCATGATTAAAGAAGCATACTGCTTCTTGCCCTATCAGGTATTTATGGCTGTAAAGGACATTATAGAAGAAGCAGACAATCCTTATGTGGACGATAAAGAATGGTATTGTTGTTCTTATAAACTTAAAGAAGGCGAGAAGATACATGTTTCAGCATGTTGATTCATCGTGGAGCATATAATAGGTGCAGAATGGATGATATCAAGAAAGCCTTGCGTAATGCAGGGCTTTTTTTATTGTCCCAAAGGGGTTTTTAAGGGGGATTTTACCCCCGATTTTTATTTTGCACAGTAATCTCACATAATATAGATAAGGTTCCGGATGCTCCCGCTCCATACTGTGCGGACAACAGTTCAGCGGATCAGCGGAACAACGGATGTTTATTCTAAAGAAAGGAGGCAGCATTTCAAATGCTGCAGCGAGAATTTTATGAAGTTAAAAACACTGCATAAGAGCGTCATATGTTTTGTAATGTCGCTCATACTCGTGATAAGCGGTATGTTTGCCAGTATGATGATAGCAAAGGCATATTCGCCGACGTATGGTCAGAATGGCAGTACCGATAAGAGTAACCGACCGGTGTATACCATTACGAAAAATGAAGTATTATCATGGTCGAACGGGACGAATCTCTGGAATAACATGATAAGTTACCAGGAAGGTAAAGAATTCATGGGTGAAGTAGACCTTGAATACTCTTTTTATCCGGCCGATGATGCCGAAGGCAGGATGGACTTTGCTATAGTCGATCTGTTATCAAGCGAGCGTACAAGGACAAATTTCATCGAGATCTACTCACAAAAATCCAAAGTGACCAGTGACGGGCATCATGTAAGCACAGGCAGCCTGCCCGAAGATGCATATGGCGATACGAAGGATTTCGGTGGAAAATGGTATATTTCAACCTGCCAGCAGCAGGACAATGATCCAATCTGGCGGACTGACAAAGGAACTACATGGTATGCAAAATGCACGGATAGAAAAACCAGTGGCGCTGTTACCACATGGACATGGGAGGTAACCTGTGCATTTAAAGACGGAACAGATAGACACAATAAACCATTACAGGAAACAGGTTTCATTATAAAGTACAGCAATACTGAGATGGTCGCAAGAAGTCTTCAGAAGACTACAACACAAACAGGCCAGTCATTGCTGAAAGCCTTTCCTGATAAGTATTCCATGGCAGGAGCAGAATACTGGATGATACCTTCCGGTAAAGTCAGTACAAGCAACATGACTGTCAGCGGGACAAGGGGATATAGCTATCTTAAGGGCCTTAGTTCATCTGCCATCAAGATGACAACTGACAAGAATGGTAATGTTTCAGACATATCGATCCCGTCTGGTTACAAGTATACGAAGGAAAAAGATGGCAACTCATGGTATGTTTCTAACATTACCAAGGGCGAAACATTCTATATCATCGAGAATAAGGCTCCCTCGGCAGGCGGATATAAATTGAACAGTGACAAGTTTGTCGGTGCGGTCATGGCCAGTGACAGCGGTTTTGTCCTGTGGACAAACGGAACATCATATGTTTCACAGGCTACAGGTACGAAAAATTCATCGTTCAGTGAGATACTTACCGAAACGCCTGTTACTGGCGAGACTTCAGTCATAAAGAAGATAAGTAACTCAGCCAACATAGCCGAGGCAGAGGGAACGGAATTTGTCCTGTATTATAGTCAGACATCGATTCCGAGCGTCCGTGTTACGGGTACCACAACTGATGGCGACAGTAAGGTAAGAGAACTCAGCTTGCTTAATAACTGCAAAGCTGTTGCCAAATTTACTGTTGATGCAAACGGTATAGGGCGTATCAAGAACCCTGCAGCCGACCTGTATAATTTCTCATATTCCGGAGCCGCATACAAGGCCACGCTTTCAAGCGGAGAACGCGATAAACTCACGGGTCTGCCTATAGGTTACTACACCCTCGTTGAGACTAAAGTGCCAAAGAACTTCACGTTTGCAAGTAATTACACATGGACTCTTACATCAAGCAATGCAAGCAGTGAAAAAGTGTTTACTGTCAGCAATAAGAAACAGAGCGGAGCTTCGTTATCCCTTGTCAAGAGTTCAGCCGGTTCGGAAATGACATCCGGAAATGACGGGTACAGCCTCGAAGGAGCAGAATATGAGGTTTATTTTGCTTCAGTATCAAGGAATGGCGATCTTATTCCGACGCTGACATACGACAATGTAAGCGAAAAGCTTGGAACATCTACGACAACAACACGGTATGTAGGCAAATTCGTAACTGATAAAGACGGAATAGGACATATAGATACAGTCGATGGAGAAACGAGTTTCGACATCCAGTTCGAGCCCGGAAGAACCCAGTTTGCAACGGTAAACTCCCAGATATATCCATTTGGTTTCTTCTTCGCAAAAGAAGTCAAGTCTCCCAAAGGCTTCCTGATAGATACGGAGCTACACCGTCTCAGTATGACATCGACGAATAATATGGAACTTGTATTTGAATCTTCCGAACAGCCCCTGAATGACCCCATCAACATCACCATAACCAAACAGGGCGAAGGCGAGACAGATACATCCCTTGCAGGGACAAAGTTCAGGATCTCATTCTATCCCGTAGCAGAAGGTGCCGGTTCAAATGCCGACGGATATTATTACTCGAAGGAAGACCTTGAAGGTGCTACTCCGGAGAGGACATGGGTTTATGAGACGAAGGATGGAGTTGAGAAGGACGGAAAACTTATAATTGATATAAGCAAGACAGATTGTTTTATAGAAGGCGATGAATTCTATCTTGATGCAGATGATGTTCCCTGTTTCCCTCTCGGTACAGTGACCATAGAAGAGATAGAGCCCGCTCCCGGGTTCATCCTTGAAGGTGCCACATTAAAGAGCGGAAGCGGAAATGTCGTTGAGGATAACCTGTATATCGCTCATGTGATTACGGTTCCTGAGATCGAAGGGAAAGCAATAACAGTTGAAGCTGACGGAAACAGAACCGGTAATGCCACAGTATTCAATGCCCTCGAAGTTACAGATAAAGAACAAAGATTTGATTTCGCATTCAGCAAGTATGACGGTCTTACAGCCGAAGGAATGCCCGGAGTCAGATTTGAACTTAAGAACCTCGATACCGGCGAAGCACATACTATAACAACAGATGCAGATGGTAAGTTTGACTCGTCCAACTCGGAACTTTACATCTATAACACTACGGATACCTCCAAATGGAATCCGGACTTTATAAGCAATGTGAACGGAAGGCTTCTTCCCGGTAACTACAGGCTTACGGAACTTGCGTGCGACGCAAATGAAGGACACCAGTTATCTGACCCCGTAGATTTTACGGTAGAAGATGAAGATATAGTGCTTGATGATATAAACAACTTCCCTGTACCATATCTTTCGACCGTAGTAAGGGACAGCTTCACGAACCTGCATGTGACCGCAGGGACCGTTAATGCAACCATAACCGACGGAGTAAGATGGTATTACCTTAAAGCAGGCAAGAAATATACGATAAAAGGTATCCTGATGAAGATTAACGACGATGGAAGCGTTGAACCGCTCCGTAACACAGACGGTTCACTCATAACCGGAAGAAAGACCTTCACAGTGCCGGTCGGTTACACCAAATCTCCTTACGAGAAGAAAGGTATATCAAATGTCGTTTACAATTTCGATGCAACACTTCTTGGCGGTACAAAATATGTAGTGTATGAGTACCTGTTCGAGGGAGCAGATTCCACTCATCTTACAGTGAACGGGAACGAAGTTGTTACTGACGGAGTATATAAGGACAGATTTGGAAATCCCGTGCAGCATACCGATAAGAACGATACGCACCAGACCGGTTACATCCCCAAGATCGGAACTACAGCACAGGATAAGACAAGCGGGACCAAGCTCGTGTTCGGCGGAAACCAGACAGCAACCGTAACAGATACGATAAAGGTTGACAAGGTAGTCACCACATTCCAGAATAAGCCGTTGCATTACAGCATAGTAGGAAAGCTTATTGAGACTGAAAGCGGCGAAGTAGTATCCACTGTCATAAAAGACGATGTGACCTTTGAAAATTCTGATGGGAACACGGTAACAATGGACCTTCCCTTCGATGCGACCAAGTACCTCGGTAAAACGCTTGTCGTTTACGAGTACCTGTATCTGAGACCGTCATCCGGTCCTTATACCATCGAAACTTATGAAAATTCGGACAACAAAGCGCTTGCAAAGCACGAAGATCTCACGGATGTAGGCCAGACGGTATATGTTCCTACAATGAGCACACAGGTAGGCACTACTGAACCGGTAAACAACACGACCATAAGGATAACGGATACCGTAAGTTATACCAACCTGCTCAAAGGACATGACTACACGCTTGTAGCAGAGATAAGGGATAAAGCAACAGGAAATGTGATTGCCCGTCCAGCTAAACTGACAAACTTTACTGTAGCCGGAACTGCTGACGAGCTGCAGGCAAGCGGCACGCAGGATGTTGTATTCACTATGAATACGGAAGGCGTAGAAGCAGAGAACCTTGTAGTATATGAATACCTCTACATTGGCAAATTCACTTCAAGGAACTCTCTCGATGCTTCCAAACTGGTAGCGCAGCATACCGACATCAATGACAACAAGCAGACATTTACACTGTTTACGGATGTATATGTTGGAAAGAAGGATGCAGACAGCGACGAAATGCTGAGCGGAGCAAAATTCAGGATCGAAGACAAAAATGGCAATGTGATCGATGAATGGATATCTGGCAACACCACCCATTTAACAAAAGTATTAGCCGGAGAATATGTCCTTATCGAGACTGAGGCTCCCAAGGGATATACCGTATCCGATCCGGTCAGGTTCACTGTAGGAAATGATAAGAAGGTAAGAGTAGGAGATACCGTGATGGAAGATAACCTCATCACGATGTATGATACGAAACTTGCAAAGATCCCTACAGCGGGCGGACAGGGAACAGCACTTATGGGACTTTCGGGACTCATCCTTATGCTCGGGGCCTGCATACTCGGTTTCAAAAGAAGAAATGCAATAAAATAAGTTCAAAGCATAAAAATAGGGGCTGCGTTAAGCAGCCCTTATTTTTGTTTGGCACAACTCGCTTTTAATGGTATGCTTTATCAATATTCCATTTATTTTGTTGCGCCGCAGGAACATTTATAGCCGGTAACAACCGTCTCATCCCATGCCGGTTCATCCTCGACCCATTCAGTCCCCACAAAATCGTGATGCTCAATCTCTTTTATTAGTAATTTGGACTTTGAAGTTGAAGATGGATCGACAGAGCCATTATCATAACCGAGCGTTCCTTCTGTTTCGTACTTGTAAATATAACTGGATATTTCATACGGAACCTTATTGTTTAACCAGTGTATATACTTATCATCCCCCTTGTACTCCACAGTCATCCAGCCGTCAGCTATTGCCTGCTCTTCATCAAGGACGCCATAATATTCGAGGATTTCGTAATAAGTAGTTTCTCGGTTCCAAGGGGTCAGAGAGTAGAAGGGTGCAACATCATCATTGTAATATTTTTTCATTGCGGGCATAAGTTCACCGTTTTCATTCCAGTCAAAGTCATTCGCACAATATCCGCTGTAGTAAACCCTTTCTACATAATCCCTGTAAACATCCTCATAGTGCCCTACAGCCTCGTGATGGACAGTCTTTGTCTGCTCAACCCATGAATGAGTATGGGCTGGAACTGCGGTAGGAGCAGGCGTGTTCGTGGGATCAGGCTTTGCAGGGGCCTTTGTTGGTTCCGCTGCCTTAGTAGGTGCTATGGTGGGTGCTTTAGTAGGCTCGGCAGCCTTTGTGGGCGTTTTAGAGGGAGTAGGAGCCTTTGTAACTGCAGGAGCGGCCGTAGGCTTTGCTGTGACGGTCTTTTCGGGCGCTTTGGTCACAGCCTTGTCATCTGTACCCCCGGAAGGCTTTGTGCCTGTTTCGGGCGTTTTGGACGCTGTGGAGGGCTTTACAGCAACTATGTTGCCATTGTCATCCACCTTAATTGCAGGAGCCTGCTCTTTTTCAGTGCTACCTGAAGGGACAACCACGGTTTTTCCATCGTCTGATACAGTCTTTGTATCATCGATCACGACCTGCCCGGTCTTCTCATCAGTCTTTACCACGACCTTTATCTCATCGCCGTCCTCTGTTTTTATGGATGCGATCTGATTGCCCTTATCATCAGAAGAGATGGTCACATCCTTGCTCTTTGTGTCTACCACGATCTCCCCGTCACTCCCGACGGAGACATTCTCAAGCTTCGTTTCAACAGGAGCGGGAGAGGCGTCATCCGGAGTGGCGGTATCAGATGCATTTTTTACCGGCTCTTTTGCAGTCTCTTCAGTATCTAATTCCTCATAAGACTCTATTTCTTTCTGTCCTTGTTCCTTCTTGTCTGCACATCCGGTGAAGCACAGGAGTGAAGAGGAGAGGAACAGGAGGGCTATGAAGCCCTTAAATTTCTTATTATACATATGTTTACCTTCTTTCTTTTGGGTTAAAAGTCACTCTTTTTCTATTTATATTATAACTTTTACAGACAATCCGTCAACAAGACTGAAAATAAATTTATAAAAATACAGTGATTTTTAATAGAAAATCATATTCACGGACAGGATGGAGCGGCACATTCTGTTTTTTATTGTCCGTCTGATGACATATAGTTTTACCATCAAAAAAATAAACGGAGGTTTTAAACCATGAAAACAAGAAAGTTACATTCGGCTTATTATGCGTATCTTTTAGGAAAGGCTGTCAGGGTATTGATCAAGGCCGATAAGAGATACCGCAGGAATGCTAAAAAGATGGAGGAGGAAGAGATGGAACTCGTATATATCCCGGGAGCACTTGAGGCATATGCGATGGGAGAACTTGATGAGTATTTCCCGGATATAAGGCTGCATCCTGTGGAGTACCGCAAGATCATATTCTTGGGGAGATATGAGGGCTGCAAGGGTTATTTCAGATGCTTCCTGACATGCAAGGGCAGTTTTGAAACAGGCTTTGAAACAAAGGTTGAAGTGGAGGATGACTTTTTCAGGATAGAGGAAACAGGTCCTTCTGATGATCCCGAACATCACCTTAAATTCGTCATATCATGTCTGGCGACATATCTTGAAGAAAACAACTCAAAATATGTCCGTGACTTATATGAATCATCCTGCCGGTCTTAAGCATTTTAGTTTTGCAAAATATATCACATATTATCAGTGTATTTTAATTGACGAACAGAGGCAAATGTTCAGTATGTTTTATAGGAGGATCCAAATGTTAGAAGTAAAGAAAGAAATGACAAAGAACGGCTTTAAGATTACATCCTTCAAGCCGGTCATTTTCAAAGTGCATGACAATATCCATTTTGTCAAGCTGCTGGATCCTGAACCCGCTCCGTGGGGTTCAGGAAAGGAAGTCCCGGCAGAAATGAAAAACAATGTGTGCGGCTGCAAGGGAGAAAGGACTGCCGTCGTCTGCCCTAAATGCTGGAAAGCACACATCTTTCCGAAGGATGCATACGATATTTATGATGAAAAATCCATGTATGCGGCAGAGGACGGTTCCATACTCAGGCCGCGCCTGTCCCAAAATTATTCCGACAGGGAGGCAGAGGCAATGCTCCGCTGCAGCAGCTGTGGGAAAACATCATATTATCCCGGGACAAGGATATATTCCCGTCCCGATGCAAAGGTAGCACTTTTAGACGAAAAAACGATCGGTGTGGGCGCATTTATCGGTACACGGGAGAACGGAGACAAAAGGATAGGGCTACAGATCATAAGGAACCAGTATTTCCTTAACAAAAAAGGAATGAAAGTTTTCAAACGGTCAGTCCATCACAGTCTGTCTTTCGATCCTGTAAGGCTGATGACATTCGTTACAACGGACGGATGTCACCCGTACAACTGGTCTAATGGGGACAAATATATCTTTGACAAGGTATTCTATTTTAATTTCGGTTTTTCATTAGACGAAAAAGATTCTACCCCAAAGGCTGCATCTTATATCCGGGATGTACTGTCGCTCATTGAGAAAGAAGCAGGAAGGGACGGAATGTTTAAGAAAGTAACATTTCCGGAAGAATTCAATGCTCTGTTCGGCTACGACTTCTGGTCTGATGTCGTAATGAGGTTCAGATATCCCGCTTTTGCTGACGATGATCTTTTTTCTGCGTATCATGCGCAGCTGTTTAATAAGTGCAAAGGTCTTAAGCCCGAAAAACTTTTAGAAACATCGAAATTCAGGCTTTCCAAAAAGTTAAAGAAGACGCTCATAAGCAATCCGTCATCGATACTGTTGTTCAACAGCCTTTATAATATCGGTTTCAGGGATATAAACAATGTTTTTGACATCTATCAGACATTGACGGAAAAAATCTTCCATCAAAAGCGCTTAAATGAGATGCTCTTACAGTTAGACGGGGACACCATTTTCAGCGATGAATTCATTTCGTCTCCTTTTAACGGTCATCTGAAAGGAGTGTCCAAAGATCAATTCAGAAAAAACCATAGCACCCACATGAGAGATTACAGATTCGTGATCGACGCGATCACCAAGAAGTATTCACGGAGATTTTTCAGGGAACTGTTAAAAAACAAGACAGAGACGGATGCAAAGAAGTTCATAACAGATGCTCCAGGCTTCCTTGACGACAGCATATACATATACGGCAAGATCATAAAGACCGGAAAACAGATCGGAGCTGATGACGAAGCGCTCATAAAAACTGCGAACGGCCTGTTTAAGCTCAAAAACATAAAAAGCCTGCATGATGAAATGACCTTGCTTGAGCAAAAGATCGGCAAGATCAATAAAAGGCTTGATTATGAAGGAGAAAAGGCCCGTTCGCTTCTGTATGAAGATGACGGCATCACCATCCGTTTCCCGAGGGACACTTATGAGATGATAGACATAGGTGCAAAGATGCACATATGTGTCGGTTCATACACAGAGGATGTGGCCGAAAGGCGCAAGGTGGTCATGTGCATGGAGGAAAACGGCCAGTATATAGGCTGCCTTGAACTGTCAAAAGACTTCAAGTCTGTCAGACAGATAAAGGGCGAATACAACAGAGCCCTTAAGGGAACTCCTGCATCCTTCGTCAGAAAGTGGATCGAAAAGAATGAGCTCATTCCTGATTCTTACGATTACAATATGATGGAACCCTTTATATGATGGAACCCTTTGCATGAAACTGGACACAAGAAGGAACCCTTTACAGGGTTCTTTTTTGTTTTGTAAAAAAGCAGACATAATATCCATATGAACGATATCTGACGACGCGGAGGCTAAAAGTCGATATTGTTATTTTTATTTCATAGGAGGATCCAAATTATGATGAAGAACTACATGGTAGTATCAAAGGACATGTCTGACGGAAGGACTCTTAAGATCTCTTCCTTAAAGACTGCAAATGAAGGTTACAGGCTTTTTATGGAGATTCTTAAAAAGCAGGAATCAGAGGACTTTTTGGGACTTGGGAAGACAGGCGTGGTTGATACCCAGACTGACGGCGTATATGTAAATGCCGGCGGTATCAGCACTTTTGACAACAGTCACGCTACAAGCAAGGAGACCAGCCCTAACAGCATGGTCATCTATGGAGACATCAACAAGAAGGATACGGAAGTAAAGGAAGTGCTCCTTGACGGAGTAAACACCGGCATAAGGCTCGGCATCTCCGCATTCGTCCCCGGCTTTGTCATAGCGACCGGTAAGGAAGGCTTCAATATCTTAGGAGCGAGATACACATCATTCCTTAACAAGATTACAAGCAGGAACATCAAGACCTGTGCCAAGAGCGGCGCGACGGTGTTCAAGGACCCCGCTGCCATTAAGAAGTATGTCGAATCACACAGGGATGTGTTCAGTTTCTGTGTAAGAAACTATTCCTATCACTGGTACTGTGAGCCCGTAAATGACATCTACAAGCAGATACTTGATGAAGGACTCGCATCAGATGAGAAGAAGAATAAAAAGTACGTCCAGACTATGAACGAACTTGAAACCCTCTTCTCTGAGATCAACGACATCCTGCCCACGGTATCTGATGCTGATGATGGCATACCGGAAGATGAGACTGCAACGCCCGTGCAGCAGAAGAGTGAAGCAGTCCGCCGCATGAAGGAATTCGGACTGTATGCGCCGGTCATAAGGGACCTCGACAGGGACAAACTCTATATGTCTGAAGCCGGAGGCATACTGTATGACTTAAATGATGACGCACAGGCTGCAGCACAGATCGTAAAAGACGATTTTGACGGGTTTCCGTATCATATCATAAGGTCTTATACGGATTTCGGTGAATGTTATTCCGTCCTCTTTGTAAGCAAGTACACGGAGGAATGGGAAGAAGACAGGAGCAGGACGCCTATGGCATATGTCTATAACGCAACTCATAAAGAGTACAGCGAACTCGGGCATATCGGCATCGTCCCGGCAAACGGCGGTCTTGTAAGGACCGATTAAGGAGGATGTATGTTCGGATTCTTATATGCAGATACGACAGAAGAGTGTGCAAACATCCTTCATGGAGACAGATGCTCCCTGCTGCTCCCTGAACATGTCAGGGAGAAGACCGGCATGGACAGGATAACGGGAATCTGGCAGGACGGAGTGATCGTAAGCGATGACGGGAAGCACGATCCGTTTGAGCTCGTAGCCATCTGGAACCGCAACGAGTATGTGCTGGAAGATTATGAACTCTTTGGCACGGCGTTCAGGTTCTACAGGGGCAATCAGTTAAAGAAGATGCTCCATTCTGACGATCCCGTAAAGAAAGTAGACAGGGAGACAGCTATAAACCGCAGGGTCGGCATAGATTATGCCGGTTCTAACAGGGAGGCAGACAGTATCGCCTATCCTATCAGGATGGTATCCCCCAGGTTTACGGGATTCTATGAAGACCTAAAGTTCCCGAGTTACAATGATCCGTTCCACGGGTTCACGAGAGGAACAAGGGAGGACGCAGTCAACGCTCCTTTCTTCATGTGTTCTGAAGAATACAAGAAGTTCTTCACAGGAAAAGACTGACTGTTTCTGCCAGAAATAACGATATCAGCAGGAAAACCGGGAAATCCCCGGTTTTTCTTTTTGCTCCGTGAAAATTTCTGAAAAAATTTCAAAAAACATATTGACAATACACACTGAATGTGTATAATATAATCAGAAAACAAAATAGAGTGTGTAGCAAGTACACACCGGAAAGGATAAAAGATGAATGCGTTATATAAGATAGGCCTGAAGGAAATGGGGACGCATGTAAAAGCCTCATTCACTCCGTATGACATCACGATAACAGCAGACACGATGGAGAACGCAGTGATGCTCATGAGGGAATCCATGATAGGCGAAGGCATAAAGCGCAGGGATTTTTCCGGAGCCACATTGAAAGACGAATCAGACGGAGCACCCTGTTATTTATACATAGACATGGAGAGGGAATTCAGGATAAGGAACACTTCAGTAGTAAGGAAGAACATCACAGTACCCGAATGGATAGATTTCTCACTCAGGGAGATGGGCGTAGGTTCCTCGGAGCTCTTCCAGAGAGCAGCCATCGAATACATAAACAGGCACGAGCTGGCAGCGGCAAGGAAGATCACGAGCGTGGAAGAGTTGGAGGAAATGGTGCCGAGTGAGATACTTGAACAGTATATAATGAAGAGGTTAAGAGGAGGTAAACAATGAAGAGAAGTTATATCGACTGGACGGATCTTAAGAAGGAAAAGCCCGGCGTAAGCGACAGGAAATACCTTGTGACACAGTCTGACGGCACCGAGATGGACTATAAGGTATGTAAGTGGTACAAGGCAGGGGATAAGGTACAGCTCATATTAAAGCCCGAGTTTGAACCTGCTGCCGAAACTCTCAATGCCGAGCAGAGGCTCTTAAAGGCGATCTTCGGAGGTGTTTCAAAGACTGTCACGGTAAAGCAGGACGGTTTCTACATCATCACTTCAGATTTTGGCAATGAAGGGAACAAAGACTGCGTCAACGATCTCATACTTATCGCAGAAGGAAGCGAAGAAGAATCAGACTGCTACTGGGCTGAACTTCCTTTTGTACCTGCAGGGCATAAGCATCCTTATGATGCACAGGACGAAAGAGAAAAGAGGATAAAGGCGGAGAAGGCCATTTCTGATGAAGAGTTCATCGACTCCCTCAAGGAATATGTCAAGGGACACGAGATATACAGGAATTATCTGGCGAACTCCGAGTACGACGGATACATGGACAGCGTCGGGTCGGATGCCCACGAAATGCTCGTCCAGGGCCTTGTGGTCACTTCGGACAGGCAGGTTCGGATAATGAGTACCGCATTTGCTATGATGTTCATCGACCTCGTAAAGACAGTAAAGAACAACTTCGGTACGGAAGAACTCAAGGCTGCATCGGAACAGTGGATCGACAGCAAGGGCAAGGAAAACAGCCTGTATAAAGCGATATTTGAAAAGCTTTACAGCCTCCTTCCCGACATGGGATTCTACAAGTCACAGGGCAGGGCTTTCAGGATGTTTGATGAAGCACTCTCTGCGGTCAATATCCTCTATATGCCGGAACCCGAAGTTCCATGCAGGAGATATCTCTTCGAGCAGGCACACGGAAGGCTCGGTGAGAACATGATGAAGAGGCATGAGGGCTCAGGGCTTTCGATGAACGCAATGTGTGCGGTCATCACTGAGGTGTTCTTAAGGCTTAAACTCAGAGTGGAGAGGTATCTGAAGCTTGATAGCATAGGCGCACCTGCTATCATAATGAGGAATGAGTTCAGAGAAGTATGTGACTGGACGGCCATGCTGTACTTCAAGAACATGAGGCCGGCTACGGAAGATGACGGAAAGAAGTTCAAGGGCTCTAATGAGGCTCCTTTCGGCGGATATTATGACTTTTCCCATATGTACGGCATAACTCCTGAGGGCTACAGTGCAGAGAGGTCATATGCTTCAGAGAGAGGTCCCGTGCTCTGTGATACGGACGGAGTAGCAACAATTCCCTATGAAGGACAGGACGAAGAAGGCAATATCGTAAAGTATCACAGCCATATGCATGAATGGAACTACGATGAGGACAGGGAGTCGTTCTGGGAACTCGTTGAAGATCCGGAAGATCCTGATGGGAATCTGGTCCGAGGAATTAAGTACAGGATCATAAGCTGGAAAAACCGCGTGCTTGAAGAGCTTGACAATATAGACATCCTGCCTGACGGTACATATGAGTGCCCTGACAAGGGCGTGGCAGAAGACGGCGAGGAAGTAAGGTATGATGCTACTGAACATATCTGGCATACAGGCAGCGAAAACTTCTACAAGCGTGTATTGGTTGATGAAGGGCACTACCAGACAGAAGAGAAGGGTAAAGCCTATAAGATAAAAGGGTTCAGGAAAGTCACCGTTTAGTCCGCATAAAAAAGCCATCCCTTAGGCGTTAAGCCTTAGGGTTCCTATAGATTGAAAATATTGACGTTCAAAAATAAGACAGGTCTTCCGGGACCTGCCTTATTTTTTTAAAAGGAGCAAAATTAAGAAAATTAAAAGCGTATTTAAACCACGAAGTCCTTAAGCTTCTGTTTGGCAAAAACAGACCGTCTTATCTTGTAAAGAGCCTTTGCCTCGATCTGCCTTATCCGCTCCCTTGTGACACGGAAACGGACGCCGACTTCTTCAAGCGTCATCTGCGGTTCACCGCCAATACCGAAACGCATTTTGAGTATCTGTATCTCTTTAGGCGTCAGTACCTTCCTGAACACATCCCCGACACTCCTCTGCAATTCGTTCCGCATTACAAAGTCCTCAACACCGGATCTCTTATCTTCGATGAAATCCCCGATAGTGCTTGTATCATCACCGTCTTCGCCGACGGGAGTGTCAAGGCTTATGATGTTGTTGGAATAGAACTGGGAGTATAACTGGATGGTCTCCGGGGTTATATGTGTCGTCGCACTTGATGAGAACATCTTATTCTCATTGATATAAGCGGCAAGCTCCCTGTCTGATGGCGTCTTCCCGGTCTTCCCGTACAGTTCGGCGTAAGCCCTTGCATTAAGCCTCGCCTGTTCTATGACATGGACAGGAAGCCTGACAGCTCTTGCAGTATTCGCGATACTCCTCATTATAGCCTGTCTTATCCAGTGTGTTGCATATGTAGAGAACTTAAAGCCCATATCAGGATCGAATTTCCTTACTGCGGTCATAAGCCCTATATTCCCTTCCTGTATCAGATCAGGGAAGTCGAGCCCGTGGCCTATATATCTTTTTGCTATGCTTATCACAAGCTTGAGGTTTGCGTTCACCATCATTGAAAAGGCTTTAGCATCCCCGTCTTTAGCCCTGCGTGCGGTCTCTGCTTCCTCATCAGCGGAAAGGAGTTCCTGTCCGAGTGAGTTCATGTCGTTCACGTAGGCTGCGAAGGTATCGCTTTCGATGTACTCGGTATCAGGCGTGACGCGGGATACCTGCCCATCCCCGGAAGTCCCATATTCTTCGTTATCCTCCGTAGCTGTTATGCCTTCGATGCCGCTTGTTTCAAATTCGGTGTCGCTCGGCACATTTTCGGTGTCGCCCGCTACATCTTCCATGTCCCATCCGTTCCCACAGGCATCATCAGGTATCTCATCAGGAGAGAAGAGCATGGCATGTCCGGAAACATCCAAGCCGTTTACATTTCTGTCCTGGATCACTTCCATGCCGTTTTCCTCCATATACCTGACTGCCTGCATCAGATGCCTTTCGTCCCTGTATTTCTTATTTTTTCCAAGTTCTCCGGCGATGGCTGTTACGCTTATTACGCCGCCTTTGTATTTTTTTATCAGATTGTCACATTTAAGCGCAAGTTTTTTATTCTCCATTATTTTCTCCGTTATTATCTGTATTGTTTTCCGTATTATTATCTGTATTATTTTCGGTATTGTTTCCGCTGACATCCTGACTGTTTTCAGCAGGAGTCCTGAAACTCCTGAAAAGCGCCGCACAGGTCTGCGGCACATTTCCTATATCCACTCCGTCGGCATAGTCGAAGAAAAGATGGTAAGAAGCCACTCCGTCTGAGAAAATATAATACTGCATGTGGTATTTCTGCCCATCGATCGTATAATTTGCCGTAGCGACAGATGATGTCGCATCGCTCTTATAGTATTCAAGGAAGAACCCTGCCATATTCGGGCCCTGCATATTAGCGATCAGCTCATTGGCTGATATGGAACTTAAGTCTTTTGTGGGGCCGCCTATGCTGTAGGTAAGGGATGCACCTGTCTGGGGGTCGTAGGCATAAAGGCTTTCACCCTGAAGGGACGCAGTCCATGCATCAGGCAGGGCGAGCTCAAACCCATCGGGAAAGTACGCAAGGTAAAAGTCCTCCGGTATCGGCATTTCTCTCTGCCATACGAAAGAGGAGATGATAGTGCTAATAGTATCCTTTAAGTCCATATAGTATTTATCATCCACGATGAACTCAAGGGTTATCATATTCTTCCTGTCCCAGTAGACCTCGTCGATATAATCGAATGTGGAAGCACCCTTGTCCTGATAAAGCACCTCATAGGAGGATGTGGAAAGTTTCGTGTAATTCATGAAGGTCTTCCCGGAATCGGTTATCGCACGGCTCAGCCCGTCCGCATCATCGGAATTGACCAGGGGATCATAGTCCTTTATCCTGATCTGAACGGATGCACCGGTCTGCTTATGGACGAAGGTGGTATAGCCCGACTTTGTGACTTTCTCCCAGTCCTTAGGGACGCTTAAGGAGAATGTGGGAGATTCATTGGTGTATATCTGTGCCTCAAACACCGGCTTTGTAGGCTGCGGCGTTGCGACTACGGACTCCCTTGTGTTCTCCTCGTTATATACCGGAAGCGTTTTGTGTGACGATTTCTGGGATACAATGGTGACAACAAGGGAGAGCAGGGCGATCACTGCCACGAAGAACAGCACTTTGTCTTTTTTCTGGAATCCGTTTCCCATAATCTACCTCTCTTTTCTGCTTTTGATATTATTATGTCAGATTGCCGGCCGAATTAAAATCGGCATGATTTGGGCCTGTTTTTATTTTCAGAAATTTTCAACATACTATTATTGTATATTTAATGTGACGCATTGGAGTGAAAACTTTATATGCGTCTTTTTTATAGTGCCCGGGGCACTTTTATATAGATCGGAGCCTTAGTCTCCCTAATATTTTTTAATGCCCCTTATGGGCTTTATATATGCTCTGCCGGAATAATAGTGGCAACTGGCAGGGAACATAGCAGCCACAATACATTTTGAGGGCCCATGCCCGAAGGAGGATATTATGCTAAAAATAGCGAAAAAAGAAATTGCAAGAAGCCCGAAGGTGGTTTCTTGCCGCAAGAACTTAGAAAGAACTTACAGTAGTCTCTCCAGACTGTACAGAGAGCGTTGCCAGACATCATATTGCTCAGAAGCATCATTATATGCAAAAGAGTATGCAAGAAGGCACAGCTACGCAAAGAAAGGAGAGGACTGGGATGAATAATAACGACATAAGTAGCTTCCTCGACCAGTTAGAGGACGAGAGGCTTGAGAGGCTCAAAAAAGAAGAAAGTCAGAACACCACGCCTTATGCGTGGGCATATGAGGAGGAAGATCCTTCGCTTACCGAATGGGGCGGGGATTTTGAACTTCTCGGATTCTGATGATTATAGGTGGCGCACCGGAAAAACTTAACCGGTGCGTCTTATTTAAAGCCTGTTGCAGGCAGAAAGGATGGAATATGGCGAAATATTTCAAAATGATACAAAAAATTGTACTTCCGGACTCAAATGAGTTTCCGGACGGATATCAGAACGGCTCACCAGCCGTGATCATAGACTCGGAAGACCACATAATCCGGACTTCCGGAGTAAAAAGGCTGTATACGAACGGAGGAGGCATACTTGCCTTCAAGACAGCAAACAGCCTGTACCTTCCCATTGAGTGCAAAGGGAAGAAAATTAAAGAGTATGACACAACGCTTCAGATAAGAGGCGATTTCGCAGTCATCTCTGATGGAGAAAATACATACAGGACCAGCAAGGTTCATTCTGCAGCATTCGCTTTAAATGATGGTGCAGGACTGATCGTTACTGACAACTCCGTGTATGTGCAAAGAGTTTAAGGAGGATATTCATGAACAAAAAATTTAGATTACTAAAGACCAATAAGGACAACCGTGAATCTATACGGTATGTCCTTAATAGGGACAATAGATCTTTTTATGGCGTAGCAGAGGGCTTTATGGTTCGCTGCTCCGCCAATGAAACGAAAAGCATAATCTCTGATGCCCGCTGTGAGCGTCAGAGGAACGGCTCTTCAATCCCGGTCTACTCACAGAGTACGATCGAGAACAAGAGGAAACTGAATAGACTGATGTACCTTAACGGACAGCGCTGCTACCAGCCGCTCCTTGAAAAGGGTGCATCAGTATTAAAGGACGGCAATCCCTGCCGTATCACTGATTATCTCGGCAGAAACGAGTATGACGAACCCGTTTATCGAGTCGTTAATCTGAGTAACGGGACCGAGATAGACTCGGTCGATTACGAGCTTGAACCTGTTATAGGCTGGCTCTGATAAAGAATATTATTTTAAGCCCTCTGCGGGCAGGAAGGAGGCCCGCATATGGGCAAATATTTACCACTTTTCGGAGACCGAAAGTACCAAATCGCTTCTCAATTTGTTGAGAGCGTTGAGCAGGACTCATTCTGGGGACACAGCTTTAAGCATTGGAATAAAACCTCTGAATGGATAAAAGAATATTTTGAATCCCATACCAACAAATACCATGGCGTCTTTGTTGGCATGGATGATATAGCAGTCAAAAAGTTCTTAGCGGTCCTACTCGCTAAGAACTGGAGAACCTTCGCTGAGGAAGCAGCAAGGCAACGCGGTTTCAGATTTTCCATTTATATGGATATCAAAACCGTACAGAAAACTGTTTCTGATACGGGGATCCCCGAAACAAAAATCATCCTTTACAACAGGAAACTTGAAAAGCTTCCTGTGAAAAGGCTGATATTCATATGCGAAAGAGCATCTAATCCGGTCGGGATAAGGCTTTATTCGGTCTATCCCGATTCCGGAGAACCGTCCTATGAAGAGCGGATGGCCGAGAAACGGGCTTTCCGTGAGGCATGGGACAGGTTCGTAAAATGACGGGACGCATGTAGGCAAAGAAAAAACCACTTCGGATTCCATAACAGGAAATTTCGGAGTGGTTTTTAATTTTGCTTTTTCTTTTTATTCATCAGAGTCTCGAACTGCATCAGGTATTGCCTCAGTGCTTTCTCAACTACGGATGTCTTTCTTCTCTTTTACTTTTTAAACACAAATCCGTCTTTGCAGGTCTTTGTAAGTAGTGTGATGTAAGACGCATCATCTTCGTACTCAATGTACTCATTGATATATGTTTCCATCTCATCTTTCCTGCATGACTTATTTACATAGTTTTCCGTGTCATATTGTCAAGTTTTATTCCCCTTTCTTAATCCCATATGTGTTCGTCACAGTATTCTTTCCATTTTTGTTCCATTTCTGAAATGGCTTCGGCAAAATCATCGCCGTTTATAATCTTTTCTTTAGCATTGCTGCCGAAGCTTGATTTATGATAGTGGCTGGCATATTCATAAGATTCGGCTTTAAGGTATGCTGCCGCTCTGGGATATTTCTTTTTCATTCCGTCAATATCATAATCAGGTTTTGGGCGCACTCCGAGTCCGCCGACATCATTAAATGATTCTTCGAATTCGTCTTGCCATCTTGATAAATCGGCAATAGCATCTCTGATTTCCTTTAACCCTTCAATCGCATCGATCTTAGCCTTTCTTTCCTGATAAGCTTTTTCTTCTGCCTCTTTTTTGCTTTTAATATAATCAATGATAGCGGGCTTGTTTTCTTTCATAAAAGCCAAATCGTCTGGATTATTTGAGATTCTCATATCTGCGCGAAGCTGTGTTCCGTTTTCGTGGATACGGACATTATATTTCTTTATTATTTCTTCAATTGTCATATCATTCCTCTTTTCATAAAGATATAGCTTGCGGGATCTTTTTTATTCCACAAAAGATTTGACGTACTCGTACATCACATATCCGGATCTGTCAGTTCTTACAGGATACTGCGGGATGATTTCCTTACAGCCTTCTTCAGACAGGGCATCCGCGTTGTCAGATATTTCTATTACAGGCCCGTCATCTGTCTCCTTGATTCCTGCGGCTTCTGCCCTCGGGATGAAGGAAAATATCGTATCCGCTTCAAAAGGTGCATATTCCGGGCAGGGCATCAGGCCATCAGGGAACTGTTCCGTAGAACAATACGATGCCACAGCGTTTGTAAAACTGTTCCTGTAGCTATCCGTTTCATTATGGATGCCAAGGCATCCGGCTTTTTCAAGTTCCTTCCTGTCGCCAGTCCACATCCGTACCTTGTTTCCTTCAACGGTGTAACCGATGTATTTATCCGGCTCCGCATCGATAAGTTTAAGGATAGGGATGTAGGGATTATCCGATACATCGCTAAATCCGTCTTTTTCAAGCACTTCCTTGCTTTTTGCTTCGCCCCATATAAGGCTTCCATTCAGTTTTTTATATCCGTAAAACATTTTTTAGTCCTCCATTCAAAAGATTATCTGTGTTCAGCTCACGCTTAGTCCGTTTCAGTTGTCAAGGTTCATGTTTTTCTATTTATATTATAGTTCAATCCCTGCTGTTTGTCACAAGAAATATAAAAAAATATGTAAATCTCTTTTTGCCTCCGTGCTCCCGGGTGGGCATTTAAGGTATCTGCCCCTGTTCCGTGAAGGTAAAAGGGCGCGTTTTGATATTTGAAAAATTATCACATAATAGTATTACAAGAATTATCGACTGATGACATGGAGTGAAAATTTCATATCGTCTGTTAGGTGGTTCTTTTAATTTTTATAGCGCCCGGGCTGAGTATCGGGCTTTATATATATTGACGTCAATATTCCCAGATTTCTGGGGCCATAGGAGGATTTAAAATGGCAAAATCATTCAAGATTTGCGCAGCAACCATAATCTTAGTGGTTGCAGGTATCTTTTCAGGATTATTTGTATCCGGAAAAGAAAAGGAGGGTATAAAGATACCCAGTTACGAACTCTCACAGGAACCCGAGAGACAGCATGGCAGACTCCTTCAGGATGAGGACGAGAGGTATATCTATAAAGTTTTCAGTTATATACTGAAAAACGATATAGAAGGCTTCGTCAGTATCCCTGAGGATGTCACGGTCGAACCGTCACGTTTAAATGTGATAGCAAGATCCGTGAAAGAAGATTTCCCTGAATACGCTCCCGACTCATACCGGTATGAGTATAAAGGGGATTCTGTCGTAGCCGTCAAGATGTCAAGTTTCGCTGGCAGGGATAAGTACCTGTCAATGATAGAAGACATCAAAGAAGGTCTCGGGCCCTCACCTGACTTTAAAGAGATATATGACGCAGTGTTAAGCGTTCTGTCTCCGAAAAAGGATGGCCCGATTTCATATACGGCATATGCCATATTTGATGGTATATCTGTGTGTGATGGGTACGCTATGAACTTATCATATCTTGCTACGCTTTACGGATATGATAACTACATAGTAAAAGGCTCGAATCACGCATGGAACATCGTTAAGATCGATGGAAAGTGGTATGAATTCGACCCTACATGGGATGATGATCCTGTGAGGGAATACAAATTCTACTCATGCAGTACTGAGAAAATGGCAGAACTGCATGGATTTGAAAGGGAGGACATGCTTGAGGGACTCCCCATTGCCAGATAATGTTTTTACCCCTGCCCGTTTGTGGCAGGGGATTTATTAGGAGGATTTAATATGAGGTTTAGAAAAATAAAAATCGGCATAGATTTTGACGACGTCCTCGCTGCTTTTAACGAGGAAGCTGTCAGGCGTGCCAATTTAAAATACCGTTTCGACCCCCCTCTCACCATCAATGAGATTGTGCAGTGGGAGGCAAGAGGAGATCGGTCGGACTCGATATTTGAGTTTTATAAGGATCCGACAATGTATACAGAGCAGAAACCATTACCGGGAGCTCAGGAATTTATAAAGAAACTCAGCAAGATCGCTGAGATCTTTATAATAACTGCAGTATCCCCGCAGTTCATGGGATACCGTGCTCAGAGGATCCTTGATCTCTTTCCGGAGATCCCAGCAGGAAATATAATTATGGGTGCAAGAAAAGACCTCATGCAGGTCGATGTCTTGCTTGATGATGGTTCTCACAACGTCCTCGCGTCAAGGGCTGAATACCCGGTACTTCTTAGGAGACCATGGAACCAGCACATGACTGGAGGCTTATCCGTCAATAACTATGATGAGTTCCTCGAACTCATCGATACCATCATCAGTTCCAGCGGAGAACCGGAACTTACCGGAAATAAAGCCGTCATCCTCGTAGGACCGTCTGCTTCAGGCAAGACGGAGCTGATGAAAATGGCTGTAGAAGCCGGAGTTGCAAGGAAGCTGAAGAGCACAACTTCTCGTGCTCCTCGTTTTGAAGGGGAAGATGATTACCACTTTATATCAAAGGAGGAATTCATCAAACTGGAAGGTGAGAAAGCATTCCTTGAAACAACGAGATATGCCGGCAACTGTTACGGGCTCTCCCTGAGTGAAGTGACAGATAATCTTGAAGACGGAAATGTGATCACCGCAATGGACATATGCGGAGCCATAGCGATGAAGAGGGCATTTCCCGAAAACGCCCTGCTTGTCTTTGTCAAGCGTCCGAAGAAGGATCTTATCAGGACTATAATCAGCAGGGATGTTCCGAATGAGGAGAAGACTAATCGTATCATCTCCTTGTCAGATGAGATGAAGAATGAGATACTGTGTGACGCTACTATCGACAATAGTAGGGAAATACAGGAATCATTCAGGCAGCTCGTATCGATAATAAATTAAATTAAGCAGGTAAGCCTGCAGTATAGGAGGAACATATGGGTACACTCGTAACCTGTTTTATACTGCTCTTGATGAGCAAACTTATGGTGATGGCTTGGTGGGCTGTTTTCTCGGGCACCAAGCTTCATGGGCTCTATAACTGGGTAAAACTCGCACATAACAGTGCGGTGTTTTTCATACCGTTATATCTTTTGCTCTCCGGCATGGTCGTACTGACCACTGAGACAGTATGTACGGCACTTGCGGTCTGGTTACTCTGCCCGCGCCGTGACAATTATGTCTTTGAACATGATGAGTATGTCTGGCTCATGCAGCAGGAGGAGAACAGGAGAAAGGCATGAAGATAGGGCACCAGATTTTAAAAATCATTAACATATTCGGCATGATTCCCAAGGATTACATGCCGATATTCTGGTTCATATCAGGACCCCTTGTAATTCTTTCCATGAGCCTTGCGTTCTGGCATAAGAAGAAGGGCGTCAGGAAGAAAAAGAAACGCGGGATACCATATCCCGTTATGATGCTTATATTCTGTGGAATGTATTGTTTTATGTTGTACAATACGCTTTATACATGACAGACGATATCAAAAAGGCAGGCTTGGTCCTGCCTTTTTTCATTTTCTGCGTAATCCGACATAATTATTATTGAAACCCACTTAATAAAAGGAGAAATTTATGAAACGGGAAGGTTTTACATATTATGATCCTAAGAAAAGGGCAATAAAGAGGGCGGTGATAGCAGTCATAGCATTAGCCCTCATCGTAACCTCTGTCGTACTCATCATGAAGTACAGGAAAGAAAAAGCGAAAGAGCAGAATGCGACGGAATGGTTCCTTAAGCAGGGGAAATACCTCGACAACCTGATGCTTTATTCGCAGAACATGGACAACATAACATCCCTTTATCTCTCCGGGGAGATAGCACTGACGGATTTCGTAGTGCATTTAAGGGAACTTAAAGGCGAGATAAACCTTATGCGTGCAGACTATGACGGATACCTTAAAGAGCATCCGGTCATCCTTGGAAGCGAGACTGCAGCCACTAAGATCGGCAATGAAGCAGTCGTGGGGCTGATGGACACTTACAGGGAGATGGTGGATATGCTCGATAAGTACAAGACGGACAAGGAAACGCTTGCCTACAACTACATAGCATATTCGCAGGTGATCACAGATTACCTGTCAAGTTATATAGCAGCAAGATACTCGGTATACGATCAGTTAGGAGTAAAGGTCACACCGCTTCCATATAAAGCGACAGATGGAGTGGCAGAGAAGAGCAGTAATTAAAGGAGGGCGTAGTAATGCCGGAAGAAACAAAAGAAAACAGATATACAGTAGCAGCAACGATCGATATAGGTGCTGAAAGGGAGGTACAGGAAGATTTCATCAAATTCACGGAACTTGATGAAAACACGCTCCTTGTAGTCATAGCAGACGGAGCAGGCTCAAGAGGATCCGATATGCAGCCTGCATCCATAGTGGTACACTGCATAAGCGATCTGATAAAGGATAAGTTCGATGAGGACAGTGAGTATTTCTTTGAAAAACCCGAATTTCATTTAAGGGACGCCATGAAGAGCGCGAACCTTGTACTTGAAGGGTTCAAGCTCGGCAATGAGGAGCGTTTCGGAGGATATGCGGCAAGCGTTACCTGTCTGTTATGTGCTTACAGGACAGTGATAAGGAAAGGCAAGGAAGAGATGCGCGACCGCATTTATGTGGCACACGCAGGTAATACAAGGCTTTATATGTTAAGAGGCGGAGTCCTTACGCAGTTTACAGAGGACCATACCGTAGCAGCCGAATATCTCCGTAAAGGCGAGATCGACATCGAATCATACCATATACATCCGGCAAGGCTTACGATGACTTCAGGTGTCGGTATGTACCGTGATATGCAGATACAGTCATTCGGCGGCAATATGCAGGAAAATGACATACTCATAATGACGACCGACGGCGTGCATTATGCAGTGCGTGCTGAACATATCGCAAGGCTCGTGCTCGAACAGGCTACAGTCGATGATGCTGCAAGGGCGCTCATCGAAGGAGCAAAATCCGTAGGATACACCGATAACATGACTGCTGCAGTCATTGCGGTAAGAAAATAAAGACGGAAAAGCGTTAATGGGAGAGTGATTTATCTTTTCGGAAAATCGTTGTTTTGCGAAAAGATAGTGGTTATTTCCGTATATGGTGCGGATTTTCCGGTTTTATGGCCATGTTGCAGATTGTACTACAATCCGGAACGCCCTTTATGCGGAATGCAGGAATAAAATTTTACGAGGTGCTTTATGAGCGCACATAAACAGACACAGTTAGAGATAAAAAAGAAATCCGAGGAAATACTTAATGAACTTCCGGAATTCATACGGGACTATGCCCGTTCCATACACCACTCGGTAGCTCCGAGAACCATCCTTGAATACTGCAAGGACATAAAGACATTCTTCTCGTATCTTGAAGATGTAAAGCATATCAGGGAGGTCTCCGTAGAAACCCTCGGTTCGATCAGGAAAACCGATTTTGAGATCTACTTCGAGTATCTTGAGCATTATGAAAAGGATTTTGTAGAACGGACAAATGCAAGGGTTTCAATAAAACGCAAAATGTCGTCGCTGCGGAGCCTGTATGACTACCTGTTCACGAATGAACTAATTCCTTCTAATGAACTCGCAAAAGTCCTGATGCCGAAACTCAGCAAAAAAGAGATCATCTATCTGAATGAGGACGAAGCAAAGAAACTGATGGATGATACCGAGAACGGCATAGACATGACTAAGAAGGAAAAGGATTACCATAAAAAGCAAAATGTCCGAGACACTGCTATTCTCGCTCTTCTGCTTTCCACGGGCATCCGTGTTTCTGAGTGTGCAGAACTTGATATCGACGATGTGGACATGAAATCATCAAGCGTCCATATCGTAAGGAAAGGCGGCGATGAGTCCATAGTATATTTCTCGGACAATGCCGCTGCCTATATAGAATCATATCTTGAGGAGCGAAAAAACATGGAAGGCGTCAAGGATGAAAAGGCATTGTTCCTTTCCTCAAGGAAACAGCGGATGAATGTAAGGACTATCGAGATGCTTGTAAAGAAGCACGCCAAAAAATCCGTGCCGTTAAAGCATATAACTCCACACAAATTAAGGTCAAGCTATGCGACGAACCTTTATAAAGCTACCGGCGACATTTATGCAGTGGCCGAGTCCTTAGGCCATAAATCGGTACAGACGACCCGTGACCACTACGCACATATAAGCACCGAGCACAGGCGTGAAAACAGGAATAAAACAGACCTTGTATAATTTGTCCAGCGGACAAAAAAATATCCCGTCGGCAAAAATATTTGTCCGGCGGGAAAAAAAGTCCAAAATATTCTCCCACGGATTTTTGTCCGTCGGACAAAATGCTATAATATAATCATCAGAGCGGTGCCCTCTTCCGGCACAAAAAACAGACAAATCTAATTTAAGGAGGATTCAATGAAGGTTATATCATTATCAAATCAAAAAGGTGGCGTTGGAAAAACTACACTTGCCCTTGCCCTTGCCGCAGGACTTAAGAAAAGGGGCTACAGGGTGCTTGCGATCGACGCGGATCCGCAGGCGAACTTCTCAACTTCCGTAGGTTTTGAGGAAGGTCCGGACAATAAAAACCTCTATAATGTATTTACGGGTGCAAAGGTAAAGGACAACACGGTCACGACAAACCTCGGATTCGACCTTGTAAAAGGCAGCCTCAGGCTTACGAATGCAGACAGGGAGTTTTCCGCACTCGGTAGTGAGCGTATTATAAAGAAAGCCTTAAAGCATGTTACTGACGATTATGATTTCTGCATAATAGATACTCCTCCCACACTGGGCATACTCACCACATGCGCCCTTGTTGCATCGGATGCAATGGTGATCCCGGTACAGGCAAGTCTTTTCAGCCTTCAGGGTATCTTCCAGTTGAACACCGAACTGATCCAGAAGATAAAGGAAGACATCAATCCCGGGCTTCAGGTGGCAGGCATAGTGATAAACCAGTACAATCCGCAGGCGACAGTCAGAAGGAGCATGAAGGAGGAAATAGAATCCATTGCGGAAACTCTTGACTTCCATGTGTTCGATTCCATCATCAGGAGTGCTGCAGCAGCCGAGGAAAGCCATCTGCTCCGGACAGACATCACATCCAGCAAGACAAAGATCTCAGCCGACCTTAACGCATATATAGATGAACTCTTGAAAAGGCTTGGAGAATAAGGAGGAGTTATGAAGAACGATTTCAACAAACTTAACCTGAGTGAAAGATTCGGCAAGATCGATTCCGGACACTCCTCACTTGCACTTAACGGGAGCGGCGAGGCAACGCTCCAGACGATAATGATAGATGAGCTGACTGAACATCCCTATGAGTCATATATCTACGGCGAGGAAAGGGATTACGAAGCGATAAAGGGTTCCATCGAGAGGAACGGCTATATGGGCAATCCCATAATTGTCTCCCATCGTGAAGGAAGATACATCATAGTGAGCGGGCATTCAAGGGTGAGCGCTTATAAAGACCTCGGACAGAAATCGATACCCTGTCAGGTCTATGAAAACCTTACAGAAGAACAGGAAAACGACCTGCTCATCGACTGCAACGCGAGCCGTTACCGTGACGGCCGTGACAACGACATGATAAGGGCAAGGGAACTTGACTTCAAATATAAGAATTACTGTAAGAAAGCCAAGGCTTCCGGCGAAAAACCTCTCAGGATAGACCTCTTCGCTAAGGAGCACTTCGGATACAGCAGCAAGGGGACATACCGTCTCATGGAACTGCTCGGAGTTGTCGAGGAGCTGCAGGAACTCGTAAAGGATGACACGATAAGTGCAAGGAGCCTTGACGGAGTATCGCACTATACCGAGGGCGAACAGAAAGAACTCGCAAGGCAGCTCACCGAGATAAAGGAGAAATCCGAGGACGATACGGTGCCTCTTAGCGCTGTCGAGCAGATCAAGGAGGAATTAAGACCCGGTCAGTTCGCAAAACAGGAAAAGACGGAAGAACCCGAGGAGCTGCCTGAGTCTGCATGGGATGATGAACCGGAAATGATGCCGGAAGAGAAAGAGCCTGAAAAGAAAAAGAAGGCATCACATGCGATAAAGCAGATCAGGAAACTGTATGATATAATGAACAACCTCGATGATTACGAGAATGCGGTTGACATAGTTGAGGAACTTAAGACACTCAAAGGTTTCATTGAGGACGAGTATTTCTAAGAGTCCGGAAAAGCCTTCAGGAATGAGGTGATACGATGCTAAAAAAGATAGCCATTATAATTACGGCAGCCGCCCTTCTGACCGGAGGCTTTTTCCTTGGCAGGCTGACGGATAAGAAGGAAGACAGGCTTCAGACGGCAAAGGAGGATGTGCATACATCAGATGTAGCAAGCCTGCCTGATGCCACTGATACCCCTTCTTCTCCGACGGACACCCCGGCCGTGACCTGTACGGATGATCCCATTAGCGAAAACGACAGCATAATAATCGGCGAAGACGGAAAGGTAAGGATTGTACGAGGAGGTAACAAGGTGTATTTTGATGTAACGAATACACCTGTGCCTACCGAGAAGACACCGGCAGCTACCAGGAAGCCGGAAAACACACCTACCGTGGCTATGACAGATACTCCTTCGCCTGAGCCTACCGCTACCATACCTGCTACGGCGACGCCTGCTCCTACTGATACTCCCGAACCCACAAAGGCTCCTGCTACGAAGGCTCCTGATCCTACCGAGGCTCCGAAAGCCACTGACACTCCGAGCCCCACGGATCCCCTTGCCGTTCATGTGCATGAATGGAAAGACCTGTACGGTGAGCTTGAAACTCCCGGTCACTGGGAGATCATTTCACAGGGGAGCACCGAGTATGTGACCGAGTCTTATCTTGTATGCGACGGATGCGGCAAGTCTGAGAAGAAATTCGCACATCAGGCGGAGTTCTACAAGCACTGTGAGGACGAAGGTTCCACATACAGCGTAAAGACAGAGATAGTCGATGTGGTCAAGACGGAACCTGAAAAGAAATGGGTCGAAGGCAAGGTCGAGGAAGTCCTTATAGGATACAGATGCCCCGGCTGCGGCGAGATCCAGATACTTGATAAATATAAGGACATAGTTGTTGATCTGGGCGGATATGCAAAGTGATAAGGAGTATCCGGACGAATCCCTACTTTTGTAGGAACAGACATCAAAATACCATATCAAATCTCTGCTTCAAACAGGGCGATCACTTCTGTTCTGATGCAAATGTTGCATATGGATCAGGAATTCAAGGAGCAAATATGAATAGAACAAAAAATGACCAGGAAACCATCGAAACGCTTCCTAAGTTTTTAGAAGGTGAGGAAATCCCCGAAGGATATTTTGATGCTCCGGATTCATATAAAAGTGTTAAATCTCTCAAAATAGATATTGGTAAGCTTGCTGATTATGCAAGAAAAAGCGGTAAGGATGGATGGTCTCTTACCAGGGAGGAAATAGAAATGTTTAAGCATGAGTAAGGATACCCTCATAGAACAAAACACTAATTGCACATGCTGCTCCTCTTCGTGAACAGTCCTTTGACCAGAATTGATTATTTTTTAGGATTTTACATTAAAATACCCGCCAACAGGCGGGTATTTTTGAAAGGAAAAAACATAAAAAAGCTAAAAAATCGCTGAATGGTTTTCCGAAAAGATGGTGTTTACCATGCCGTGTGCCGGCTTTATTTTTTATCGTCCTTTTTCCGGATAAGTTCCCTTGTCGTATTGACCTGATTCATTATCTGTGCTAAAACCTCCGGATCCACATCTTCTAAATATGACTGTGACATCAGATGCATGATGATCAGGAACGTGAACAGATATGTAGGGTTATTGGTACTGTCCGAGAACTTCTGGACCTTCCCTATCATGTCCGCTACCTGTGATCTGCATACCTTCACTTCGTTTTTATCGAGTTTAACATCCTGTCCGTTTATCGTCAGCTGCATTTTCCGCCTCCTGTTTCATCCTGTATTTTTCCTTATATATGTCGAACAGATTATTGAATCTGGCATTATTGTACTCAAACAACGACTGCTGCCCCGAGTATTCAAGTCCTCCGAAATGCAGTATGTTGAGAGGCGAATCGTGATATACCTTGCGGTAAGGCTGGTAAAGCTTTACTTTCTGCAGGAATTTCATTCCTCTCTCCTTGTTAGAGAAGAATTTGTAAAGGTCTCCTATAGCCTTGAAACGCAGGTTTTTATCAATCGCATAAAACAGACATATAGGGAAATATACATCATGCTCATAGGCCGTAAAGAAATTCTTGGGGAACCTCGTCTCTCCTGACAGCACCTTGACATATGTACTGAG
>Ga0310691_10001091_pt1 | contig 43786 bp, 42 predicted proteins | sample 176DNAGHGlowgp2_FD_203887 | JGI IMG/M metagenome (GOLD analysis project Ga0310691, IMG submission 203887) | Sheep rumen microbial communities from Palmerston North, Manawatu-Wanganui, New Zealand - 1766 DNA GHGlow gp2 (v2) (version 2) | ecosystem: Host-associated > Mammals > Digestive system >... | reverse complement strand
ATACATTGAATATTATAATAACGAGAGAATAAAGCTTAGATTAAATGGAATGAGCCCAGTACAATACCGGACTCAATTACTAATGAGCAATAGTGTTTAATCTGTCCAAACTTTGGGGTTCACTTCACAATGCTGTCCCCCTCCTCTCTACCGAGACAAAGCCCGGTGTGTCTTATTATTTAGTGGTTACCAACAGTGCCGGTCTGTATCGCTATGCCACCGACCATATTGTCTGCGTACAGGAGACACGGATGGACAAAATATTATTCACGATATATTAGTCTGTTCAAACCCATGCCAGATTAGTAGGATTGTTGTTGTTTTTGAGGCTGATGAGAGGAAGGGCGAGAAAAAGGACGAAAGGAAGGAACAACAGTGCAGTGTGTGGTGTGTGGTGCTTGGTCTGATGTGTTTGGTCTGAGGCAAAGGTAGTCTGGTATTTCAGCATACGGTCGATATAGGCATCGACTTGCGACCAGTTCTCTGCCTCGATTTCAGCGATGAGACGGGGAAACACGTCGTGGATATATTTCTGGTGTTCAGAGCCGATATCGTTAGGCAACCGTTCGTCGGCAGCATGCCACCTGATGGTTCCGTTATTATTTGCGTGGGGAAAGATACGCAATGACTGCCAGCCACCGTAGTTGAAGATGTATGAGCAAAATAACTGGGCAGGATTCATGGGGACAGATTCTTGATCCTGAACGGAATCAAACAACCCGTCCCCCTGATTCCGGCGGATATAACTGTTGAGCGATTGGACGTTACCGGTATTGTCGTACACCAGCAGTTGACAGAAATGGGCGGCTGTTGCCCGGGGGAGCGTGCAGAGTGATTGAGGCTCGGCAGCACTCACGACCAAGGCAACAGTCGCTGTATAGAGTATGGAACAGAATCTACGCATCAGATTGATTCTATGAAACGGATGACAGCATCGCGATCGGCCTTCGGCAGATAATAGAACTTCTCTGTGGCGCGATAGCCATCCGACTGCTTCGAGTAGGCATGCCACATAATCGCCTCCAGGACAGTACGGGCCCGGCAGTCGTGTAATCTATCGTCTGCACCTGTCAGTTGGCGACTCAGGCCACGACCCCATAACGGTGTAGTACGACACCAGCCTGTACGGATATCGTTGATCATGAACAGACGGTGCTGCACCATATCGGTGTACGGCCAGATGGTCTGGTTAGGATATTTGGGGAGTATCTGTGAAGCATTCTTACCAATACTCTGGGCGTAGGCCTTTGTAGCGGCATCGACCCACATATCGTCAGAACCGGTCTGCCACGAGGGACGGTGACACTGGGCACAGCCAATCTGAGTGAAGAGTTCCTTACCGCGCTGCACGTCGGCCTCGTTGAGGTTACGGGCAGCAGGCACAGCCAGTCCGCGATGCCACACCATGAACTGATAGTACTGTTTGTCGCTCATCTCGTTCTGACCGTTGTAGGGCGCACCATTAAACAGGTATTTATCGAACACATCTTTCTTGGCAATCGACGAGCAACTCAGTATCTCGTTCACACGTTCGGCGATACCCTCATCGGTGCCATCGGCATAGTAGGGATGCAGGATGCTCGACTCATCGGCACCATGCTGTTTGATATACGCGATGACCTCCGCATCCTCACTCTGTGCCTTTGCCCAGGCAGGTGTGGTATAGAGCCAGTGACGGTCGGAACGTGTCACATTGGTGATGTTCCAGATGGCATTGGCACCGGCACCGTCTTGGAGCGTGCCACGTGTCATGGCATAAGTGAAGCGTTTCAACGGACCATGCGAACCACGATGGGTACCAGTGTCATTATAGCCGGCGGCATAGTAGGCAGAGGGCTTGAAGGCACCTGCCTCCTTGTCCCACATGGCGGGATTCAGTTCAACGTATTTCGACTCTGCCAGCCACTGTGCCTCAATATCCTCATCGCTGATGGCATCGAGCAGACCGGTACCATAGACACCGATGGTGGACTCCAGTCGCACGTCGTAGTTCTGGGGTTTGGGATTAGTGTTGAAGGCCGACTGAGGAATACGTACCTCCGGATAGATGAGTGCATATTTCTCACCATCCTCAAACTGCATGGGCAGTCCGCTCTCCATCGCCGTCACCTGTTTCCATTCAATCTGAATCTGACTCTCGTCGATAGGGGCTTTGAATGGCGACATGGCCTGTGTCTGAGGCATACCGGTCACTTCAGAGATATAGGCATTGTTGTCGGGATGATAGATCACCAGCAGATAGCCGTTGCCAATCTGGTTGGCGCGATAATCCATCTGGCGCTTACCGTGACCATAACTCGGGTGACAGGCGATACACGAGTTGCGCACCCAGGCAGGCCCCAAGCCCTTGCGAGGTTCCTGCTCGAAGGTGTAGAGTTTCTCGAAGAAGCCTTCGCCTACGTTGAAGTCTTCTTCCATACCGGCCTGATTAGTCACTGCAGGAGCAGGAGCCGAATAACTGGCCTTTTCCGTTGTTCCCAACTGTCCGCCAGGATACCATTCCTCAGCGGTGAAGTTGCCTGTGGCCTTGCCGAACAACTGTTCGTCTGGTGTGAGTGGACCTAAGTCCGTCAGGCTGTCATTACTGTCGGAACATGCTGACAACACAGGGGCTGCCAGCATGCTCACGAAAAATAGTCGTGATAATTTCTTCATATCTGTTGTATAATATATTATTCTTCTACTTCCCAGTCGTCGTCATCTTCGAAGTTGATGTTCCAGATGGTACAGCAGTATTTCACGAAAGGCGACGGCATATTGCTGATAGCCTCGATGGCAGCGACATAGCCATTCTCCACAGCCTTGTTGACTGCCTCGCTCTTAACGCTGGCAAAGAAAGTGTGGAAACTGTATTGGTTGGCTGACTTGTTGGTAGATCCCAGCCAAATGTTTCGGATGGAGCGGATATTATCGCGGAAGTCCGTGATGGAATTGTAACTGTAAGGTGACTCTACGTAAGAGACATCGCCATTGGCAAAGGGGTTGGCAATCTTGGCGGTACCCACCTCGTTGGCAATAGCCACGCACGAGCCCTCATCGTTGCTCAGCACTTGGGCGATGGCAGCCTTCAGACTGGCGAACGTGCTGTTTGAACCGCTGATGCCAGCCTTGGTCAGGTTGTCGCCGAACGAAAGGCCATTCTCTGTCTGATAGTCCAGACCTGCGGCTTTGACAACGCTCAGTCGACTGCTGTTGGCTCCGCCGTCCCAGGCACATTGCAACTGGAAACAGCGTTCCTTCAGCAGTTTGCAGATGGTCTGGGCGTAAGCCAGTTCCTTTTCGCCGCTGATATTCTCGAAGGTCTTGTAGGTATCGTTGCCTTGCAACTCAGCCACCTTACGAGGCTGACCGTCGCGGAAGAGGATAAACTCCAAGGCGTGGAACCCCAGGATCGTGGCGTCCTCAAGCATCTCGTCATCCATACCGTTGTTGAAGTAGTTCAGCAACAGCGAGCGGTTCAATGGCCAGGAGTCGATGGTCGGATCGACGTCGAAGTCGCTGGCAGCCCCCATGAGGAAGGCCTCCGACTGCTCCCAATACTTACGAGCCTGTTTGAAGTCATCACAGGCGCTGTTGATCTGTGCCTGGGTGATGGTGTTGACGGTCAGTCCTTTGAGGGTGTTTTCAAGCGCCTCGGTCTCGTCGGCCAGTTTTGTGTAGGTAGGAACGATCACGTTGCTGACCAGATTCTCCAGCACCTTGCGCAGATAGGCCTCCTGGGTCTCTGAGAGTTTGGAAGAGGCAATGGCTGCATTGGCGCTTTCCAGTTGACCTACCAGACCGATGCAACCATCGATGGCAGCCTGCCCGAATGCTTTGTCGGCATAGTTGGCAGCGGTGGTGTTGGCTGCATAAGTATCGTTGTCAACAATGGGAGCGGTGGTTACAATGCTAAACGAGTCGTTGTTTTCGCCACCATTGTCATCACTGTCACTGCTACAGGCAGTGAACGTCATTACGCCCATCATCAGGGCCAAAGAGTAAAAAACTTTTTTCATTGTCATAACATTTATGTAATAATACCTTTTTCTTTTACAAGAAGAATCCTTCATACGCCACGCCGATATTCACCGAGGGCTCATCGTTATACAGGCTCTTCAGGAAGCGCTTGGAGTATTCGCCCTTGATGACAATCTGACGGATAGGGCGATAGTTGAAGCCAACAACCATCCGCTTCACTTCCGTATAGTCATAACTCACGCCGTTGGTCTTGCTGGCGTATGGATTGTAGGCTTCATAGCGTCCGAAGAGATAGAGTCGCTCACCTTTCTGGCGCAGAGGCTGTATCTGCGAGAAGATATTGTAGCCAGCCTCGATGCCGATGGCATAGGCATTGCTACTGACAAAGGCGGAATGCTTGTAAGGCGACTTGGAGTTCAGTCGGTTATACATATATTTCAGTTCGCCGGCATTACCCAGATAGCCGTAGTCGGCCTGTCCGCGAACAATCCAGTTGTGGGCATCATAGGTGAAGTCTACAGATCCGATGGCCACTTTGCCCTTATAGGTTGCACCGGCACCGTTGGCATCGTTGGGATAGGTGTTGCCGATACTGTGGCCATAGTAGCCGCTCAGTCCGATGCGCAAGCCAGCAACGGAGTAGTTGTCGATGCGTAGTGCCACGCCATATTTGTTGGCGACGTCAAACTCCATCGGCGACTTATGTCCCTTGTGAATCCATCCCACGTTGGTAAACTGGTCGGCATTCAGTCCTGCTAAGAACTGGGCCTCATAGCGAAAGTCCTTAAAGCGTCCCCAGAGCGACGCACCCGTCTGATGCCAGGTGGAGGGCATGATGGTATTCTCTCCCTCAGGGCGATAGACTGTGAAATAACTCAGGGGTTCGTGGTGGGCATTGTTCAGGCCTACGGGTACCACGATATGACCGACGCGGATATTGGCCCAGGGGGCGAATGACTTCTGGAGCCAGAACTGTTCCAGTTCCACCTCGCCGCCCTTCTCGGTCTCTTGTTCCCATTCGCCGCCTTCCTCGTCTTCTTTCTCGTAGGCAATGCCGGCCCCTCCGTGTTCGAACTCTATCTCCGTACCAAACGACCATCCCTTGCCGAAGTCATATCCAAGATAGATGACGGCATGGGGTATGTCGAATCGCCCATGGCTGGGATCGTCCTTATGCGCCTCGGGCTGACTGTATCGGCTTACGTGGTCGCTAAAGAAATTGCGGGTGAAGTTGGCTTCACCGTAGCCTCCCACGCTGAGGCGCGATACTTTCTTCTGTTGTTGTGTGCTGTCGGCACTGCTCTCTTGAGCATGTCCTGCCAGGCAAGATGCCATGACCAATAATGTGAATACAATTCTTTTCATTTCACTTCTCACTTTTCACTTCTCACTTTTCACTTCTGAAAACCGGGTGCAAAGGTACGGAGTTTAAAGAAATACCACAATACCTAAAAATGATGAAATCGCTTTCAGACTCTTGCGGGATTCATTGGAAATGATTAATTTTGCACCATTAAAAGAAAAGGGACAAGAACGATGAAGAACTTGAAGATGTATGAACCCGGTGATAAGATGATCACGCTGATTAAGGACAATTACAGTGTGCTGCAGGCATTAGGCTCGTTTGGTATCACTCTCGGCTTTGGCGACAAGACCGTCAGCGAGACATGCGAAATGAATCAAGTGGATACCTACACATTTCTGGCAGTCGTCAACTTCACTATTAATGGGTATGGTGACTTTGAGGACGATGAGCAAATCAGCGTCCCCACGCTGTTGCACTACCTGAAAGCCAGCCACACCTACTACCTCGACTTCCAGTTGCCCTTTATCCGTCGCGAGTTGCAGGAGAGCATCAATGAGGACGATCCTCTGGGTATGCTCATCATGAAACTCTACGAGGGTTATGCCCTGGAGGTTCGCCGCCACATGAAGTACGAGGAGAAGACGCTCTTCCCTTATGTCGAGTCGTTGTTAGATGGTCGTCCCATGAACGACTATAATGTGGAAACCTTCTCGAAGAACCACGAACAGACGGATAAGATCCTACGTGAGTTGAAACTCATGATCATCAAGTATCTGCCTGCCGATGCACTCCATAACAACCAGTTGACCGCCACCCTCTACGATATCTACAACAACGAGGAATGGCTCTGCCAGCATGCCGAGGTGGAGGATCATATCTTCACTCCTGCCATCAAGCGCTTGGAGCGACTGACCAGGCAGGACGATGTCTCGAAGAATATCTCGGCCATGGTGTTTAAGGGCGGGCAGGATAACAGTGATACCCTGAGCGACAGGGAGAAGGATGTGATTATCGGCGTCGTGCAAGGCTTACAGAACAAGGAGATAGCCGACCGTCTCTGCATCTCCGTCAATACCGTCATCACCCATCGGCGCAACATCGCCCGCAAACTGCAGATCCATTCCCCCGCCGGCCTGACCATCTATGCCATCGTCAATGGTCTGGTCGACATCTCCAGCGTGAAGTTGTAAAGTCAGTCCTTGCGATAGAAATAGGCCGCGATGGCACCGCTGATGTTGTGCCATACGCTGAAGACTGCCCCGGGGATGGCGGCCAGGGGATAGGCGGCGAAATGCAGTGTAGCCAGACTGGTGGCCAGCCCGGAGTTCTGCATGCCTACCTCGATGGAGAGGGCTTTCTTCTTTGCCTCGGCCAGCCCTAACAGTCGCCCGATGAGATAGCCGAGCCCCAAGCCACAGATATTATGAAGCACGACCACCAATACCACGATCATTCCGCCGACAAGCAGACGGCTGGCATTGTGCGACACGACGATGCACACTACGAGCGCGATGGCTATCGACGAGAGTGCCGGCAGATAGGGCACGATGGCCTGAGTGATCTTCGGCAGGAAGCGCTGGCACAGCAGGCCGATGACTATCGGGGCGATGACCACATAGACAATGCTCAGCAGCATGCCTACGGTATCTACATCGACCATCGTCCCGGCCATCAGCCATACGAGTAGCGGCGTGAGCACGGGAGCAAGGAGCGTGGAGGTGGCCGTCATGCCGACGGACAGTGCCAGGTCGCCCTTTGCCAGATAGGTGATGACGTTGGAGGCCGTGCCGCCGGGACAGCAGCCCACAAGGATGACACCCAGTGCCAACTCCTTCGGCAGCGAGAACGCCCACGTCAGTGCCAATGCCAGCAACGGCATCACTGTGAACTGCGCCAGGCATCCGATGATTATATCCTTGGGGCGGCTCATCACCATGCGGAAGTCGTGGGGCGAGAGTGTCAGGCCCATGCCGAACATGATGACGCCGAGCGTCGGGTTGATGACCCATGTGTCGATCCACGCGAACGATGCCGGCCACCACAGCGACACGACAGCCGCCAGCAGCACCAGCACGCCCATGTATTCCGATATGTAATGGCAGATGGTCTTCATTCGGAATTATTCGGATATGGGCTTTATCGTCAGTCGGCGCTCGTAGCGGGTGGGCTTGACCTGATAGCCGGGCAGCACGTAGCATGCCGTGCAGCCTACGCCAGTGGTGTTGTAGTCCAGGTTCAGGGTGATGCCGTCCTGCTGCCGCAGTTGGCAGGTATATACCGCCTTCGTCAGGTGGTCGGTGCTGTAGTGGTAGGCGTTGAAGTTGAACGGCTCGTCCATCGCGAATCGCAGTCCGCGCCCGGCAGCGTCGCTCATGGCGAGCCAGCGGTTGTCGCAGCGCAGTCCGCAGTCCTGCGGTATGAGGTATGGCTCGAACATCTCGTCCACCGTGCGCTCATAGATGCCGATGGCGTAGCCGGTCTTGCGGTCGGGATAGTTCTCCTCGGGGCCGCGTCCGTACCACTTCACCTGCTGCATCGGGTCGATGAGCGTCATGGTGAGTCCGATGCGTGGCAGTAGTGCCGGCATGGGGCCTTCGGGCTCAAGGATGTGATGCAGTGCGATGGTGCCGTCGCCGTTGATGCGGTACTCATAGACCTCTGAGAATCCCGAATAGCGCAGGCCGGTGATGTATGCGTCGAGGGTTGTGTTGACGGGCGCGCCGAACTGCGAGAAGCAGCGCACGTTGAGGTACACCTGCCCGTCGGCCTCGAATGCCTGGCAGGAGATTGGGATGCGTGTGATGGCATCCAGGTTGTTGCTGTAGAACTCGTTGGCTATCTGCGAGCCGTTCCAGGCCTTGCGGTTGTTGTAGGTGATGTTCCATTGGTCCCAGCCGTCGACTTCGAGTGCCAGCGGTGCGCGCCAGACGTTCAACTGGAGGGGCGACTTGAGCAGTTCCTGCCCTTTCTGCCGAATGCTGAAGAGTTGTCCGTCGGCCGTGAAGGTATAGGCGAATCCGTCGCCGCTCACGGTGATGGCGTCGTCGGTCCTGCTGAGCGTCGCCTTGCCTACGGTCTTGTCGGAAGGTACGGCCGTCTGTCGCCAGGGCAGTTCCAACTGGTCCCAGGCAGCGACGTGTCCCTTCTTCGCCCATATCTCGTCGGCCTTCAGCGCGCTGGTTATCATCAGGCGGTATTCGCAGCCGGGCTTGACGGCGGGCCGGCTGTAGGGTAGGGTGACTACTTTCTTACTGAGCGGCTCCACGTCGGGACTGAACGTGCCTTGCTGCAGGCAGGTGCCGTCCTCATAGAGTTCCCATTTCATATCATAGTAAGAGGTATTGAGGAAGTGGTTTCTGTTCCATATCTCCACCGTCGCGTTGTCGGCGCTCAGCAGCGTGCATGCTATGGGCTGTGCCGCCTTCTTCATCTGCCAGATCTCGGGCTGTACGGTGCGGTCGGGCCATATCGTGCCGTAGGTGCGTGCGCCGATGCCGTAACTGAAGAATTTGCCTTCCTGCTGTTCGGTCTCGAAGTCGAGGTTGAGCACCTGTCCCGATGCGTCGGCGATGATGACATTGTCCATCAGCGCGTCGCAGATATACACCCGTGTGTCCTGTCCGTGCGTCTGCTCGTTGCGGCCGATGTTCACGGGGAATGGTGCGTTGATGATGTTGCCCTGTGCCTCCATCCGTGCCACCTCTTCGTGGTCGATGCTCACGGTCATCTGCTTGCCGTCGTAGCGTGCCTCCACGTGGTGCCACTTGTCCTCCCAGTCGGCTGGCAGCGGTGCGGTGAGTTCGTATTTGTGGTTGGTGGCTGCTGGCCTTCTGCCGAAGGGCCGTGCGCCTGCGTCGCCCTGTGCGGCTGGAGCCTTGTCGGTGTTGATGTAGAACTGCAGTTGGTCTTTGCCGTTCTGCTGCACGCCGAACTGCCACTCTCCCTTGGTAACGAACGATCCGCAGGAACTGATGAGTTTGCGGGGGCAGACGTCGAAACTGACGGTGAGTGTGCTGCCGGTGAGTTCGAGGCAGTCGTCGCGATATACTTCCACCCACTCGTCGTGGCCGCTCAGGTCGATGACGTGGTTCTTGCGGTTGCGGCTGTCGGCCACCAGTTTGGCGTTGCCCATGATGTGGGCCATGACGTCGTGTCCCGACTTGTCGGCGAGCCGTCGTGCGGGCTGTGTCAGTCCTGGCGAGACGAAGTCCCAGACGGCTCCGCCCATTGAGCGCTCGTGGGTATAGATGGCGCGCCACATCTCGTCGAACATGCCTCCGCCGTTGCCTGCCACGGAGATGTATTCATCCATGAACGACGGGCGCACGTCGCCGTCGCCGTGGCGGCCCACCCTGAGGTCGAGTGCCAGCGCCGTGGGATAGCGCGGGCCGATGATGTCCTCGGCGGGATGGCTGTAGGCATTGCCGCCGTACATCCACCATCGCGTGTGGTCGTATTTGCGGCCTTCGGCTATCACCTCGCCGATGTTCGGTCCCTCGCCGCTCTCGTTGCCGGCGCTCCAGAAGAGCACGGCGGGCTGGTTGCGGTCGCGGAGCACCATGCGTCGCACTCGCTCGCGGTACATGGGTATGAACCGCTTGTCGTTCGACACCCATTCTGTGGCATGTGCCTCCACGCCGGCCTCGTCGATGATGTATAGTCCGTAGCGTGCGGCGTATTCGAGATAGCGGGGCACGGGTGGATAGTGGCTGGTGCGCACGCCGTTGAATCCGAACTGCTTGAGTATGGTCATGTCTTTCTTCACCAGTTCGTCGCTGACGGCGTGGCCGTTGTCGGGATCCTGCATGTGCGAGCACTGGGCGTTCACCTTGAGGGGCTTGCCGTTGAGGTAGAACACGTTGTCGCGTATCTCTGTCTCCTTGAATCCCACGTCCTGCCGTGCATCCTCGGGCGTGGCTTCGGAGATTCGCCTGCCGGTGGCGGCGTCCACGAGGTACATCTTGAGTTCGTAGAGGTTGGGTGTCTCAGCCGTCCATTTCAGTGGGTTGCTGATGTGCTTGCTCATGTTGAGCGTGAGTGTGGCTTTGCCGTCGAATGTGGCGCTCTGGCTTTCCAGCCGCGCCGCCTCGCGCCCGTCGGCTCCGGTGAGCACGGCCTGCACCTTGAGTGGCGCTGCTGTGGGCTGTGGGTCATAACTTCTGAGGGTCACCTCGATGTTGAGTTCGGCATCGCGGTATTGGCTGTCCAGGTCGGTGGTCACGTACCAGTCGAAGAGTCGTGTCTTGGGTGTGGCGTAGAGCCATACGTCGTCGAAGATGCCTGCCAGCCGCCAGTAGTCCTGGCCTTCGAGGTAGAATCCGTCGCTGTATTTCACGACTTTCATGGCCAGCGTGTTGCGTCCTTTCTTCAGGTATCGGGTGATGTTGTATTCGGCAGGCTCTTGTGCGCCCTCGTTGTAACCCACCTCGTGGCCGTTGACCCAGAGGAATGATGCGGAGGCCACTTTCTCGAACCGTAGGAATACCTCTTCGCCGCTCCATTCGGCGGGGATGGTGAATGTGGTGCGGTAGGCGCCGGTGGGGTTGTAGTCGTGGGGGGTCATGGGCGGTTCTGCCCTGAAGGGTGCGGCTACGTTGCGGAACAGCGGGTCGCCGTAGCCTCTCATCTCCCAGTTCGAGGGCACGTCGATGGTAGCCCATCTGGCGTCGGGGTATTTCTCTTCGTAGAATCTGTCGGGTATCTGCTGTGGTGTGTCGGCGTAGCAGAACTTCCACTTGCCGTTGAGCCTGAGGCTATGGCCCGGGATGTAGTAGGCCCGGCTTTCCTCCTGGCCGTATTCGAACACGTCGAGGTTCTCGATGTAGTGGTACAGGTCGTCGAATGCTCTTGTCTTCTCTGTCTGTGCCGATGCCGCCGTCATGGCTGTCATCATCAGCAGTGTGGTGAATACTTTCTTCATCGTTTGTTAGGGTTTTATTTTTATGTTTCGTTTGTCTTTCTTATTGTCTGCTCAGGCCCGCTTGTAGTCGCCGGGGGTCATGCCGGTGAGGCGGCGGAAGTATTTTGAGAAGAATGAGGGGTTGGCGAAGTGCATCTCGTCGGCTATCTGTGCGGCGGGCTTGTCGGTGTGCCGCAGTTCTATCTTGATGCGTGTGATGAGTGCGCGGTCTATCCATTCCTTGGCGGTGGTGCCGCTGGCCTGGCGTATGGCTGTGGTGAGGTATCGCTCGCTGAGGCACATGCGCTCGGCATAGTAGGCCGTGAGGTGGTGCTCGGCGCAGTGCTGCGTGACGAGTTGTATGAACCGGTCGAAGATGGTCTGCTCGCGCGAGCGGCTGGCGGCCTGCTGGTCGGCCTGCTGTCGGAACAGTCGGTCGTAGTGCTGCATCTGTGCTGCCACGAGTGCCGTGACGGTGGGCCGGTGATAGTCGGCTTGGGCGTGTACCACGTGCCAGATGGTGTCGAGTATCTGCCGTGCGGTACTGAGGTCGTCGTCGCTGACGGGCAACTGGAAGTCGCGCACCTGTCCGCAGAATGCCGATGGCATCTGCTGCTGTGCGAAGGGCATGGTGAAGTGGCTGAAGAGTCCGATGCCGAAGATGCGTAGGTCGGGCGAGAGGTGCCTGGGGTGGATGATGGTGCCTGGGCCGATGTAGACGAGTGTGCCGCCCTTGATGTGGCGGTCCTGCAGGTTGATGCTGATATCTGCCTCGCCGCCCATGACGATGCCCAGCCGGTGGTCGTCGATGGTGAACGGTGGCTTGTGGCGCATCAGGAGGCTGAACACGGTGTGGTCGCCGCGGATCATGCCCAGTTCGCTGTTCATGAACACGTGCTCATGGATCTGTGCGAGGTGGGGCGTGAGGATGTCGCGCAAGCGTGATTCGTCCATCAGTTGTGGCTGTCTGTTCATACCGTTTCGCATTTTGTCGGCAAAGTTACGAAAAATCCTCCATACCGCGAGCGATAGGGAGGATTTTTTTTTCATTTTGTCGCCTCCGCTCCCCGCCCCTTTGAGGGGAGGGGTGCCCGAAGGGCGGGGCGGGGTAATCGTCCGATTTACTGGTCGGGCTCGTCGTCGCCGATTACTGGTCGGGCTCGTCGTCGTCGCCGCCGCCAGATGGGTCGGGCGTGGGCGTCGGGTCGGGCGTGGGTGTCGGATCGGGATCCGGCTCTGGGTCGGGCGTCGGTGTCGGGTCGGGCGTGGGCGTGTCGCCGCCGTCGTCGGAGCCGCCTCCGCCGCCGCTGCCACCGCTGCCGCCGCCCTTGCGGGCCAGTATCTGGCGGTAGTGCTCTATCTCGGCGTTCAGCAGGTCGATGATGGTGGTGAAGTTGTAGCCGGCGGGCACCTCGCAGATGGCCATCGCGTTGATGAGTCTAACCACGTTGCGGTAGGCCGCCTCGCAGGCGGTGCGCTTCTCGCGCACGATGCCCTTCTGCTGTCCGGCCTGCGCCTCGGTGCGCTCGTTCATCTTCGTAAGGAAGGCGTCGTTCTTCTGCTTCAGGTCGGTCAGCCAGTCGTCCAGCCCCGCCGCAGTGAGGGCGGCCTGTGCCTCGGCGCTGGCCTCCAGTTCCTGGGTCATCTGGCCGATGGCGGTGGTCTCTTTCATATACTCGTCGCTGGCGCTGAGCGTGTACTTGTCGCGGATGAACTGTATCTGCTTTGCGGCCTGCTGACGGGCGGCGTTGGGCGATGCCGTCATGGCCTTCAGGGCCTGCAGGAAGGCGGAGAGGGCCGCGTCGCGCTGCTTGTCGAGTTCCTCCAGGTCGGCCGTCTGCGCCCACTTCCTCGACTGGGCGTAGGCGTCGTCAAATGCATCGTAAGACGAGGTGTAGACCGTCCATACCGAGCCCATCGCGGCTGTCAGCGTCGTGTCAGCCGCCAGTTTGTCCTTCATCTGCCCGAAAAATCCCAGCGCGGTGGTGATGTCCATGCGCGTGGAGTCGAGATTTGTCAATTGCTTTGCATTAATATTCATATCGGATTCATTTAATTGGTTAAACTTGTATTTTTTGTTATTCGCGGAGGTTCCGCGAGGCTGCCAGAGTCCTTTTTCTCATTCGCGGGAGTTCCGCGAGGCAGCGAGATTTCTTTTTCTCGTTCGCGGAAGTTCCGCGAGTAAGCCGATGAGATTTTTCTCTTTCGCGGGAGTTCCGCGAGGCTGTCAGAGTCTTTTTTCTCGTTCGCGGGAGTTCCGCGAGGCTTCCAGCATCCTTTTTCTCTTTCGCGGGAGTTCCGCGAGCCCTCCGAAGTGTCTTTGCCCGTTCGCGGGATTTCCGCAACGCTTCCGACAACTTCAGAACCGCTCACGTCAGTTCCGTGAACTATTCCGGCGGAGGTCTTGAGTCTTTATCGTGATACATTTTCCTATATTTATCTTGTTGTCGCCTGCAAATATATGAAAAAATCGCCTACGTGATACTCTCCGCAGGCGATTTTATGAATATTTAAGTTTTCGGCGAGGCCTTTGCCTTCACTCCGACATTATTTCTTATCCAGAATCATGTTCACGAGCATCGTCAAGTCTGCCACGTCCACCTTTCCGTCGCCGTTCAGGTCGGCATCGGCCAACTTGTCCTTGTCGCCACTCATCATCACGCTCACAAGCGCCACCACGTCGTCGGCATCCACTTTCCCGTCGCCGCTCAGGTCGCCCTCGGGCTTCTCGCCGGAGGCTTCCTTCCACGTGAAGTAGCCGGGATTTTCGCTTCCGCCGTCGATGCGGGCATAGGTGTGGTCGGTGTGGTTCTCGTCATACGTTGTTCCCTTGCCACCAACGAGGCTGATACATCCATCAAACATACTATTTCCATCTTCTACTTTTGCCGTATTCCATTTATCTGAGACATAGATTGTAGTTAATGCAGTGCAGTCATTGAACATCTCATCCATTTTTATCACATTTGAAGTATCAAAACTGCTCAAATCTAACACCGTTAAAGCATAACAGTGCTCGAACATATTGTTTATTCTCACAACATTGGTTATGCAAAAGTTGTTGATGTTAAGATTTTCAAGTATTTCACAATCCTCGAACATACTCCTCATATTTATAACATTCTCCGTATTGAAATTACTTACATCTAACGACATCAACTTCCTACATCCTGCAAACATCCCCTGCATATCCTTAACGTTCTGTGTTTCAAAAGTGCTTAAATCTAAAGATCGCAATGAAAAACATTCATCGAACATGCCACTCATATCAATGACATTGCTTGTCTGTAGATTTTCTATCCCTTTAATTTCTGTGAGACTACGACAATATTCAAACCATAATGACGTACTTGTCAGGTCGTTATACTGTTGGAATGAGTTGTCAAAAACAACTGTGGAAATGGTTTCGCGATAGTCGTTCCATCCTCGGTCTCTTGCTCTTTCAAACGGCCCGACATCCATACCATTGCGCTCGGCCTTCTGGTCGTCATAGTAGAACGTCAGCACTGTGTTGCCGTCGCTCAGCACGGCATACGGCTCCTGCGCCCCAGCCGCCATCGGCACCAGGACCGCCAGCAAAAGCGAAAATAATATTCTTCTCATAATCATAAAGTTTTTAGAGTTATCACATCTCGTTTCGGAGCATAGGCCGACCGCCTGTCGCCCCATTCCGCCTGCAAAGATACGAAAAACTTTTTAATTCCCCGCAATCGCCCCCACCTTTTTATATATATTAAGGCAGGCCAAAGGCCCGGAGCGCAAGCCCGCCTCGGTTGCGCTTCGAACAAAAAGAACATCTTTCCATCCCTGCGGATAACGCTCCGATGAAATAAATATCGTACTTTTGCACCCGGAATACAACCACAAAGAGAGAGATATGAAGAAGATACTTTTAGGCATTACGATGCTCCCGATGCTCGCCCTGGCACAGACGCTCGACGACTGCCAGCAGGCGGCAGAGCAGAACTATCCGCTGATACGCCAATACGCACTCATAGAGAAGACAACCCAGTGGACCGTGGCCAACATACAGAAGGGATGGCTGCCACATGTTTCGGCGCAGGCACAGGCCACCTATCAGACCGATGTGGCGGCATGGCCCGACCAGATGAAGGCCATGACGGCGGCCATGGGCATCGACATAAAGGGACTGACGAACGACCAGTACCGACTGGGCATCGACGTGCAGCAGACCATCTACGACGGAGGCGCCATCGGCAGCCAGAAGGCTGTGGCCCGCGAGCAGGGCAAGGTGCAGGCGGCATACAACGAAGTGAACATCTACGCCGTCCGCAAGCGAGTGAACGAGATGTACTTCTCGCTGCTGCTGATCGACGAACAGATAAAACTGAACGGCGACCTGCAGACACTCCTGGCCGGCAGCGAGCGCAAACTGGAGGCGATGACCAGGCGAGGCACGGCAGCACAGAGCGACCTGCAGAGCGTAAGGGCAGAGCGACTGCTGGCACAGCAGAAAGCCACGGAACTCGCTTCGCAGAGGCAGATGCTGCTGCGCATGCTCAGCACCTTCTGCGGCATAGAGGTGAAGGAGGCGACGAAGCCCGCCACGCCCGCCGCTCTGCCACAGCAACAAGCCGTGCGGCGACCCGAACTGAAGGCACTCGATGCACAGATAGGCCTGCTCAACGCACAGGAACGGGCACTCGACGCCGCGCTGATGCCCAAGGTGGGCATCTTTGCACAGGGATTCTACGGCTACCCGGGACTGAATATGTTTGACGACATGATGCGGCACAAATGGAGCCTCAACGCCATCGTCGGCGCACGACTGACGTGGAACATCGGCGCCCTCTACACCCGCAAGAACGACAAGGCAAGACTCCAGTTGCAGCGCGACATGACCGAGAACACCCGAGAGGTGTTCCTATTCAATAACAACCTGGAGCAGATACAGCAGGACGAGAACATCGCCCGCTACCAGAAACTGATGGCACGCGACGGAGAGATAATCGCACTGCGACAGGCCGTGAGAAAAGCCGCAGAATCGAAACTCGCCCACGGCATCATCGACGTGAACGACCTCGTGCGAGAAATCAATCAGGAGAATGCAGCCTGCGTGCAGCAGTCCGTGCACGAGATAGAGATGCTGAAAGAAATATACGACAACAGATACACGACAAATAATTAGCAATATGAAGAAGATATATCTATTGGCAGGCTGCGCGCTGATGATGGCTGCCTGCGGAGGAAGTGAGAAGGACTACGATGCGACGGGGACGTTCGAGGCTACCGAGACCACCGTCTTTGCCGAACAGAGTGGCGCACTGCTGACCTTCGACGTGAACGAGGGCGACACGCTCGCCCCGGGGCGAGAGGTGGGACTCATAGACACCACGCAGACGTGGCTGAAGATTCAGCAGACGGATGCCACCAAGGCCGTGTATCAGAGCCAGAAGCCAGATATGGAGCGGCAGATAGCCGCCACGCGACAGCAACTGGCCAAGGCACGGCAGGAAGAGCAGCGCTACCGCGAACTGGTGGCCGACGGGGCCGCCCCCTCGAAGATGCTCGACGACGCCGCCAGTCAGGTGAAAGTATTGCAGCGGCAGTTGGATGCCCAGATATCATCGCTGAGCACCAGCACGCAGGCCCTCGACAAGCAGACGGCCGCTGCCGATGTGCAGAAAGCGCAGTTGAAGGATATGCTCCGCAAGTGCCACATCATGACTCCCACCAAGGGCACGGTGCTCGAGAAGTACGTGGAGCGCGGCGAGTTTGTGAGCGTCGGAAAACCGCTGTTCAAGATAGCCGATACAGAGTCGATGCACCTGCGTGCCTACGTCACCTCCGCCCAGTTGCAGAACATCAAGACGGGTCAGCAGGTAAAGGTGTTCGCCGACTACGGTGGCGGGCAGCGCAAGGAGTACGCGGGCACCATCTCATGGATATCCTCGCGCTCGGAGTTTACGCCCAAGACCATCCTCACCGACGACGAGCGGGCCGACCTGGTGTATGCCGTCAAGGTCGCTGTCAGAAACGACGGATTCGTGAAGATAGGCATGTACGGCGAAGTGAAATTCAGTGGAGAGTAAGGAGGGTTTGGCTCGACGGCCCGAACGGGAAAGTCAATCAGTTACCGCTATGGATGCAATAGTCGTTAATCATGTGTCGAAGTCGTACGGCAAGGTGCAGGCACTCAGCGATGTGTCGTTCTCTGTCGCCAAGGGTGAGGTGTTCGGACTCATTGGCCCCGATGGTGCCGGCAAGACATCGATGTTCCGCATCCTCTGCTCGCTGTTGCTGCCCGATGCAGGCACGGCGGCGGTAGATGGCTACGACGTGGTCAGGCAGATGCATGAGGTGCGCAGCAGGGTGGGCTATATGCCCGGAAAGTTCTCGCTCTACCAGGATCTTACCGTCGAGGAGAACCTGAACTTCTTTGCCACCCTTTTCGGCACCACCGTTGACGAGGGCTACGACTCCATCAAGGCCATCTACTCGCAGATAGAGCGCTTCAAGGACCGTAAGGCGGGCGCCCTCTCGGGCGGGATGAAGCAGAAACTGGCCCTCTCGTGCGCACTGGTACACCAGCCCAGCGTGCTCTTCCTCGACGAGCCCACCACGGGTGTCGATCCCGTGAGCCGCAAGGAGTTGTGGGAGATGCTGCTCATGCTGAAGGAACGCGGCATCACCATTGTGGCTTCAACGCCTTATCTCGATGAGGTGCGCTGCTGCGAGCGCGTGGCTTTTCTCGATCAGGGGCAGTTGCGCGGCATCGGCACTCCCGACGCTATTCTCACCCAGTTTGCCAGTATTTTCAACCCGCCAGGCATAGATAAAAGTGAAGAGTTCTTTGCAGAGCAAAGCGGCGAAGCCGAGCGAAACGTGAAAAGTGAAGAGGCGGATAACGTCATTGAGGTGGAGCATCTGGTAAAAGCCTTTGACTCGTTCCACGCCGTTGACGACATCTCGTTCAGCGTGAAGAGGGGAGAGATATTCGGATTCCTCGGTGCCAACGGTGCTGGCAAGACAACGGCGATGCACATGCTGACAGGACTGAACCAGCCCACCAGCGGAACGGGTAGGGTGGTTGGTTTCGACATCCGCACGGAGTATGAGCAGATCAAGAAGCACATTGGCTATATGTCGCAGCGGTTCTCGCTCTACGAAGACTTGACCGTGGCAGAGAATATCCGCCTCTTCGCCGGCATCTACGGCATGAAACCCGACGAGGTGAAACGCAAGATGGACGAGGTGCTGCGGCAGTTGAAGTTCGAGGATCATCGCGACGACCTTGTGGGTTCCTTGCCATTGGGCTGGAAGCAGAAACTGGCCTTCTCCGTCTCGATATTCCACGACCCGGGCGTGGTGTTCCTCGACGAGCCTACGGGTGGCGTCGATCCCGCCACGCGTCGCCAGTTCTGGGAACTCATCTACGAGGCAGCCCGTCGTGGCATCACCGTCTTTGTGACCACCCACTATATGGACGAGGCAGAGTATTGCGACCGCATCTCTATCATGGTGGACGGCAAGATCAGCGCCCTCGGCACGCCCGACGAACTGAAACAGCGTTTCCGCCAGCCCGATATGGACCACGTGTTTACCTATCTGGCCCGGCAGGCCAAAAGGAGTGAAAAGTGATGAAGTGAAAAGTGATGGAGTGAAGAATCATGAAGCAGTTTATAGCATTTGTAATCAAGGAAGCCAAGCACATCCTGCGCGACAAGCGCACGATGCTGATACTCTTCGGTATGCCTGTGGTGATGATGCTGCTCTTCGGCTTTGCCATCACCACCGATGTGAAGAATGTGCGCACGGTGGTGGTCACCTCCGAGATGTCGCCCCGTACGCAGCAGGCCGTGGAACGACTGGCACAATCGGAATACTTCATCATCACGCAGACGGTGAACACACCTCAGGAGGCAGAGCAACTCATCCGCAGTCAGAAGGCCGATATGGCACTGGTGTTTGGAAAGACTCAGACCCCGACCTCGGCTTCTCTCCTTGATGGGCCGGTAAATCCTGTCAGAGTGCAGTTTATGGTGGATGGCAGCGACCCCAATATGGCTCAGCAATGGATTACCTACGCCCAGCAAACCATAGCGGCATCAAATTATCAGTTTTCAATTCTCCACACTCACCTCTTATACAATCCCCAGATGAAGTCGGCCTATAACTTTGTGCCTGCCATCATGGGTATGCTGCTGATGCTCATCTGCGCCATGATGACCTCGATATCAATCGTTCGCGAGAAAGAGAAAGGTACGATGGAGGTGCTGTTGGTGTCACCCGTCAAGCCACTGATGGTGATCATCGCTAAGGCGGTGCCCTATCTGGTGCTGGCATTCGGCATCCTCATCACCATCCTGCTGATGGCGCGCTTTGTGCTGGGAGTGCCACTGGCTGGTTCGCTGTTCTGGATCCTGGCTGTGAGTACCTTATATATATTATTGGCGCTCTCGTTAGGACTGCTCATCTCCAACGTGGCACGGACGCAACTTGTGGCACTGTTGCTCTCGGCAATGGTTCTGCTGATGCCTGTGGTGATGCTGTCGGGCATGCTGTTTCCTGTGGAGTCGATGCCCACGATCCTGCAATGGATATCGGCCATCGTGCCGCCTCGCTACTATATCCAGGCCTTGCGCAAACTGATGATTATGGGTGTCGGTATAGGCGAAGTGGCTCGCGAGGTGACTGTGCTGGCAGGCATGACGGTGGTACTGCTAGCCATCGCACTGAAGAAGTTTAACGTAAGACTGGAGTAGCCGATATGACACTGAAATATCTCATACAAAAGGAATTCCTGCAGATACGCCGCAATGCGTTTCTTCCCAAACTCATCATCATGTTTCCCATCGTCATCATGTGCGTGATGCCGTGGGTGATGCAGATGGAAGTGAAGAACATCGTGGTGGATGTGGTTGACATAGACCACACCGTGGAGTCGCAGCGGCTGGTACAGCAGATTGCTGCCTCCAACTATTTCATCTTCGGTGGACAGAAGGCCACATACACTGAGGCGATGAAAGACGTAGAGAAGGGTAGGGCAGACGTGATTCTTGAGATTCGTGATGGCAAGTATCTCATTGCAGCCAATGCCGTCAATGGCACTAAGGGCTCAATGGGTTCCGCTTATCTCTCGCAGATAGTCACATCAAACAACATGACTTCCACATCAAACATCGCGCCTTCCACGTCAAACATCACGCCATCCACGTCAAACATCTCGTCTCTCACCTTATACAACAAAGGCCAGAACTACAAACTCTTCATGATTCCCGCCCTTTTTGCCATTGTGATGATGCTGATGACGGGCTTTCTGCCCACGCTCAACATCGTCGGCGAAAAAGAGGCTGGTACCATCGAACAGATCAACGTCACGCCCGTCTCTAAGTGGTCGTTCATTCTCGCCAAACTCATCCCTTACTGGCTCATTGCGCTGTTCGTAATCACCGTGTGTCTGCTGTTGGCGTGGCTAGTCTATGGCATCACGCCTGTCGGTCCCGTATGGCTCATCTACGTGCTCGCCATGTTGCTGGCGCTGTTCTTTTCATCGTTCGGACTCATCGTGTCCAACTACTCCGACACCATGCAGCAGGCCATGTTCGTCATGTGGTTCTTTGTGGTGAGCATCATGTTGCTCTCGGGACTTTTCACCCCCACGCGCTCCATGCCACAGTGGGCTTATCTGACAACCTATATCAACCCCATGCACTACTTCATCGATGCCATCCGCACCGTCTTCATCCGTGGTGGCGGTCTGCACGAAACAGCCCACCAGGTCTTAGCCCTTGCGGGCATAGGGACGCTGATGGGCTGTTGGGCAGTGCAGAGTTATAAAAAGAACAGTTGAAGAATTCTCGTCTTTAATCATTTAGATGACAACAGCCGTTCCGCTGGTGGCTACCATGAGCATTGAGCCGCTGGCTCCGACAGTCTCGTAGTCTATATCGATACCTACGATGGCGTTGGCTCCAACAGCCTGAGCACGCTGCATCATCTCCTGCATGGAAGTGTCCTTGGCCTCCGTGAGCACTTTTTCATAAGCGCCAGCACGACCGCCTACGATGTCGCGGATGCCAGCAAACAGGTCTTTAAACATGTTTGCACCAATAATTGTTTCACCTGTCACAATACCCTTGTATTCGCGGATGGTGTGACCTTCAATTTGTGGGGTTGTTGAGAGTATCATAATCGTTATCTTTTAAAAGTTTCTATCTGTTAGACGTATGAACGATGTGAAAAGTTGCATTGTTTTCATTATTTATCTCTTCTTCATTTTCGTATATTTCGCTTTGACTATTTCGTATGAATTCCGGGTCAGTTCCTGCAGCAAGTCTCTTTGGCTTTCCTGGCATACTCAAACAGCGACAAAGGCAGGTGGCAGTAGCCGTCGGGATTCTTGTCGAGATAATCCTGATGATACTCCTCGGCGGTGTAGAAGTTCTGCAACGGCAGTTTCTCTACCGCTAACGGCTGCTCATAGTGCTTCTGCTCCTCGGCAAACACCTTCTCGATGACGGGCAAATCTTCCGGGTCGGTATAGTAAACACCTGTCCGATAGCGCGTGCCCTCGTCGTGACCCTGCTTGTTGAGGCTCGTCGGGTCGATGGCTTTGAAAAACATCCTCAGCAGGAATTCAAGACTGACCACATCGGGATAGAACCTCACAAAGACCGTCTCGGCAAAGCCCGTCTGGTCGGTATAGACCTCCTTATAGGTAGGATGCTCCGTGTGACCGTTGGCGAATCCCACCTCCGTGATGGCCACGCCCTTAATCTGCTTGAAGTAATGCTCCGTTCCCCAGAAACAGCCCCCGGCAAGATAGATGTCCTTTGTGGGCTTCGCTTCCAGGATACCGTCCACCTCATGCTCAACGAAGGGACCCGCCTTGCATTCCAGCAGGACGCTCGGCTCCAGACATTCCAAACCGTGCCAGACGTTCTTGGGAATGTCCACACCATAGCGGCCACTCTCCTGGCTGAGAACGCAGGACTCCACAATCTCGCCCTCGTCATTGTAGGTCGTCACCCTGACCTTGCCCCTCAGTATCACGAAGGTCTCGTCCTTGTCGGGATGATGATGCACTGGGATGAAAGTGCCCGGCTCCAAGGCATTGAGGAATCGGTGGCACTTGTCCTGTAAACTCTGATGGAAGTTATAGTTCTTCCTCAGTCGCGGTGATTGCTTGGCTTCTTCAGCCAGTCCGTTCAATAACTGTTCGTCTATTATCTTCATAATCTCATTTCTTTGTTATCCGAGGGCTGCAGGGAGCAGTTCCCTCAGGTCAATCATACTCAAAATACCTAAATACATTTAAAACTGATGGCAAATTTACGAATTATTGGCGACTTTTTACTAAATTTGCGGCGATATTTAGGATTGTTTAAAGACAAACCCACCAAAAAAAAGTGAATGTGAAACTGAACAACGGCTTAGAAATTATGAAAACGAACATTATTATTGCAGCCATGCTGCTTAGCCTGATGCCTCTTACGGTCGAGGCGCAGGGAACGGAGATTAACAGTCGCGACCTTCGCGGCAAAGTGGTTTATCAGGATGATGAAGTGGTGTTCCGTCAACTTGACGAGCATACATGGATCGGCAACGGTCACCGCGTCTATAATGAGTCGCTCTACCTCGTTGAGGGCAGTGACCGCGCAATCCTCATAGACGCGGGTACATACATCCCTGGTCTGGACAAGATTGTGGCGAAGATTACCTCCAAGCCCGTCACCATGATGCTGACCCACGCCCACGGCGACCATGCGGGCGGCGTAGGACCATTCCCCGAGGTCTATCTGAATGCAGGTGACATGACTATCGTCCCGAATAATATGCGCAACTATCATGGACAGATCAAATATCTCACCGACGGGGAAGTGATCGACTTGGGTGGTCGTGAGATTGAGGTCATCTTTACCCCCGGTCATACTGCCGGAAGCGCCACATTCTTCGACAAGGCAAGGCATTATGGCTTCAGCGGCGATGCTTTCGGCTCAACCAACCTGCTGGTTTTCACCAACCTGTCTACCGAGATGTACACGGCCGAGCGGATTGAACGCTATATGAAGAAGAACGATATCCGTTTTCTCTTTCCCGGCCATTACAGCAGTGACAATCTGGAGACGCTACAGCGTGTCACCGACATCAAGAACATGTGCCGCGAGATACTGGACGGTGAACGCAAACCGACCGCAAGCAATGGCAACAACGGCGGCATGGACATGATGGTCGACGACAAAGGCGTGCGCATCAACTTCAGCAGTCGTTTCGGAATGAAATAATCATCTTATCCCGAACTGACGTTTTAGTTCTTATGTTATCTGATAAAGTTCATGAACGCCGGTCTTTCGTCGCGCTGGGGAGCGGGATGGCCGTCGGCATGGATCTTCTGAAGCAGGAATGCCATGTTCGTTGCTAGCGTCCGCATGGTCTGCATGCCCTCAGTGTCGAGTTTCACCTCGCCCTTGCCTGCTCCGTAGGCGATGTTCCAATACTGCGAGGTCACCACGGGCATGTTCATCATCTCGAACATCATATTCATCGTCTGGAGTGTGGCTGTAGCACCGCCACGACGGCAGACGGCCAGTGCTGCTGCGGGTTTGTTCTGCACCAGATGGCCCGCCGAGAAGAACAGCCGCTGCATCAGCGAGAGGATGCCGCCGTTCGGCTGACCGTAATAGACGGGAGTTCCCACGATGAGCGCATCTGATTCTCTCATTTTCTCAGTAATTACACTGCACATATCATCATCGAACGCACAGCCTGCCCCATTATTCTGTCGGCAACCGCCGCAGTTGATGCACATGCGGACAGGCTTGCGGCCAATCTGAACAATCTCCGACTCCACACCGTGTTTCTGCAGCGTCGCCTCAATCTCCTTCAAACAGCAGAACGTGTTGCCGTCGGTTCGCGGACTGCCGTTAATAAGTAACACTTTCGGTGTCTTGACACTAGTCACGCCGTTTGTCATAGCCGACACAGGCGAAACGACTGCCGTTCCCACAGCAGCCATCGTTGCTTTCTTGATAAAATTTCTTCTGTCCATAAGTTTTTGTTATTGTCTATTCACTAATATTTTTATATTTATCAGCAAAGATACGAATAATAGCGGAATTATTGCTATATTTGTGGCAAGTTTTGTGATATTTAATAAGAAATAACAATAAATTCTAAGATGTCTACATCACAGACCAACCCAATAATAAGAGACGCTTGAATCTTGGCACCTGGCAGGGTATCTACTTCTGCGAATACCGCAATTACGGCGGTTCTAGAGAAATGGTAGTAACAATTATAGGCGAATGAGATACAGTTTCTTCATACACATCTATAATTTGTTTCTGCTTGCTGCTACCCAGACGGGTTCCTCACTCATCGTGGGTTTGTTGACTGCCATCACGCCCGAGAGGTTGTGTGGCACGTATGGCTCTTCAAGGTAGCGGATGTCGTCGGCTGTCAGACGGACATCGAGTGACTTCACCGCTCCCTCGATGTGATGCAGTTTGGTGGCTCCCACGATGGGCGACTCCACCTTCGTCAACAGCCAGGCCAGCGAGATCTGCGTCATCTCCACACCATAGCGGTCAGCCAGTTCCACGACACGCTCCACTACCAGATTGTCCTGTTCGGCGGTGGCATCATACTTGAAGTGCATGAACGAGTCCTCCTTCTGGCGCTTTGAGGTCTCACCCGGGCGCTTGGCCAGTTTACCGGAGGCCAGCGCGCTATAGGGTGTTTGTGCGATGTTGTCCTCACGGCATAAGGGCTGCATCTCGCGCTCCTCCTCACGCATGATTAGGTTGTAGTGGTTCTGCACCGAGATGAACTTTGCCCAGCCTCGTTTCTCTGCCAGCGCATTCATCTTCGCCAACTGGTAGGCATAGACGTTGGCAATGCCGATGTAGCGGGCCTTGCCTTGGCGCACAGCCTCGTTCATGCCTTCAAGAATCTCCTCGGCGGGTGTCTTGTAGTCCCAGATGTGGTAGATGTAGAGGTCCACATAGTCCATACCCAGATGCTGAAGGCTCAGGTCGATGGAGTTCAGCACGTGCTGACGGCCACTGACGCCCTGCTGGATTTCCTCATCCGTTCGTGGCAGGAACTTCGTGGCTACCACCACATCGTCACGCTTGGCCATATCACGCAAGGTACGTCCGACGTACTGTTCGGATGTTCCCAACTGATAGGCGATAGCCGTATCGAAGAAATTCACGCCGAGGTCGAGTGAACGACGGATAATCTCACGTGTCGGCTCCTCGCCAATCGTCCATGAATGCTGTCCAATGGTAGGGTCTCCGAACCCCATGCATCCCAGGCAGATGCGCGACACGTGAAGGTCTGAGTTACCAAGTTTTACGTAGTCCATATTATCTCTGCTTATTGAATATCAGTTTCATTGTCTCGGGGTCGAGTGGCTTCATCGTGGGCAGTTTCAGGTCTTTCACCATGTGGAGTGTGCCCTGCTTGTATTTCTGGAAGTGGTCGGTCTTCAGGTGCTGCTGATAGGCATCCTCGGAGGCATAGATTTCTAGGATGCGAATCTTTGTGGAGTCCTCGGCACTCTGCATCGGAAACAGACAGACGACACCCGGCTCCCGTTCCACACTCAGACGATCCACCTCGTTGGCAAATTCGAGATATTCCTTGAGGTACTGCGGATAGACCTCGATTTCAGCCAAGCGGACTATCATCGTCTCGTCTTCTTGTGCTACTGCAGTGATGGAGAACACAAGGACGAACAGAATTATAATTTTTCTCATATCCATTTGTCGATTACAACCTTCATTTATCATTCCATTGAGTGTTCCCAGCCGCCACGGGTATCGATACCTGTGGCATCGGCAAGTGCTTCGAGTTTGGCAATTTCCTCAGTAGTCAGTTGAATCTTGGCAGCCTCTGCAGCCTCGATGACGTGACGCTCCTTCGTGGCTCCGATAATGGGCAGTGTACCCTTGGCGATGGCCCAGGCGATGCTTATCTGAGAGCACGAAGCACCATACTTCTTTCCGATGGCGGTCATCTCGTTGGTCAGCGCCTCCAATTGGGGCAGCACGGGGTTGTACTTCTTACCGCGATCGCTCTCGGCAGGCAGCGGATTCTCCTTATTATATTTGCCAGAAAGTGCTCCTTGCTCCAGCACCATATAGGCCCAGAACTCGATGCCGTTCTCCTTACAATAGTCCAGCACGCCGCCTTTCTCCGACGAGCGGTAGAGTAGGGAGAAGTGGTTCTGCACGGCACTCACCTTGAAGCCTGCCTCGCCGAGGATTTCGTTGGCACGCTGAATCTCCTTGATGTTATGGTTCGACACACCCACACGCTTCACCTTTCCCGACTGCAACAGGGGAATCAAGCCTGGTGTCCAGCGCTCCACGTCCATCGGGTTGTGAATCCAGTAGATATCAATATAGTCGCAGCCCATGCGCTCGATAGAGGCATCGGCCATCTTCTCCACACTGTTGTCAAACATCTCAGCAAGTTGTGGAGTGAACTTGGTTGACACCTCCACCATTTCACGCTTCTCGCCTGCTACGAATGTTCCGAGAATCTTCTCCGACTCACCCATGCCATAAACGGTAGCCGTGTCCCAAAGGTTCAACCCGGCTTTCATGGCTGCGTCGAACACAGGCTTCAGGTTCTCTACGTCAGTCTTACTCCCAAATACGGCATCTCCGCCGAATGCTCCTGCGCCCCAAGCCCAGGTTCCTAATGCAATCTTACTCATATCTTCTTAATGTTTTGATTTGATGGTGCAAAGGTACGGCAATTTAATCATACATAGCCTAACCGATTTACAGATAAATCAACCCTTTTTACGGATTTAACAGATTATTCGCTTTTATGTCGATAAAAATGTGTAATTTTGCCCTCGAAATGGAGAAAATATTAAGAGTTCACCACGTCAACGACTATGCCCGCTACATCGGTGCACCGGAGTTGCATCCGCTCGTCTCGGTCATTCACTACGACGAGTTGGAGCATTGTCGCCATTCGCTCAACAACTACGATGTCTATGGTATGTTCATCGGTGACGAGGAACTTGAAGACCTGTCGTACGGGCAACTGCAATATGTCCTGCATCGCCATGCCTTGATGTGCGTAGCCCCAGGCCAGATAGGTGGCAAGACAGACATGGGTGAGGAAATACACACCAAAGGCTGGGCACTGCTATTTGATACCGAACTGCTTCGTAACACAGAACTTGGCCGTCGTATGGCTGACTATCATTTCTTTTCTTATACCACCAGTGAGGCTCTGCTGCTGACACCTGAGCAACGGCAAAGCATCGTTACTCTGTTGGACGACATTCGCAAGGAACTGCTTCTCGATGAGGACAGCCACACCCTCCGCATCGTTACCTCGCAGATCGAACAGGTGCTGGAACTCGTAGCCCGCTACTATGCGCTCCAACTTTCTACGTCTGCCACTTCGACAAACTCAGACCTATTGCCTCGCTTTGAGCATCTGTTACGGAAATACTATGACGACGGCTTGCAGCGACAATTGGGGCTGCCTACCGTGAAATACTGTGCCCAGCAACTGTTCCTGTCACCCAACTACTTCGGTGACCTGATTCGTGAACTGACGGGTGACTCCGCAACCTCCCATATCCGTCGTTTCATCATGCAACGTGCCCAGCAATTTCTGATGAGTGGAGCCACTATCTCAGAGACAGCCGAAAAACTCGGATTTGACTATCCACAGCACTTCACCCGCCAGTTCAAGAAGCATTTTGGCGTTACCCCCTCCGATTTTATCAGTATGCGGCCTTCAGGCTCCAAACGGTGACCTGCGTGTAGATGAAGCAACAACATTTATGATAATTATATGAACGAGAAATTTCCATACGGCTATGATTTGAATGCCTATATCGACAAGGCATTCGAGCAGATGAAGGCTGATTTCCCTTGGGCAACGAGGGACATGATAGCGGAACACACCTATTACGGTATCGAGAAAGTGGGGGATGACTATCAGTATGTCAGGTATTACAATACGTATGATGGTAAACTCAGTCCAGACATTCTCAATGTAGACTGTGAAGAGTTTATCCGTCGGCTGGCCAAAGACCATGACTGGGAACTGGAAAAAGCCAATCCCGTGAAGGAATGCATCGATGTGCAAGCCTCTAACAGATGCAGCGGCGACTGGTTTCTGGAGAGTTATCTGATTCAGAAGCATGAGAAGGGCGGCTATTCGGTTTATGTAACGGCTGGTAACCGCTCTGCAGGCGGGTCAAAGACGGTCTTTATTCCTGCCTCCTATTTCAAGTTGAGTTGGGAAGAGTTTCTTGACAAGTATCTCGATTTGGCTACCCCTGGCTCTTTCTACGTCGGCAGGGATGATCTGGAAAAGGCTCCAGGCCTGAAAGAATTCCTCGGCTTTTGATGCTCTTTATAATTGAGAAGTCTCAGGTGAAAAAGGATTAATAAATCTGAATGGTATGACAAAAGAACTATTAACGGTAAAACATTATTGACTATGGCACATAATTGCGAAAACAGCAAGTTCAGACTTTTCATGGCTGGTTGTGCACTCTTTGCAGCAGCAGTCCAGGCACAAGTGACTATCGATATCGACACCCAGCAACGGGGACCGAAGGTGAGTCCGATGCTCTATGGCATCTTCTATGAAGACATCAACCATGCTGCCGACGGCGGTATCTATGCAGAACTGATACGCAACCGCTCGTTTGAGGACGGACCTCGTTATGGCGCACCCGCTGACATGCAAGGGTGGTCAACCTATGCAGCCGCCCCGTCGCAACTCTCGGCAAGACTCATACAACCTACGAAAAAGACGCCGTTGCTTAACAGTGTGCAGCACAATGCTCTGGCACTCGACATCAAGGCTTCGCCCACGATGCCCGTCTGCCTGGTAAACGAGGGCTACTGGGGCATCAATGCCGTGCAGGGACGCTGTTATCGTCTGTCGTTCTGGGCAAAGACCCTGAAATACCAAGGCACCGTGAAGGCCACGCTCTGCTCTAAGGACGGCTCACTGCTCTATGCTGAGACGGCAGTCAGCCAATTTCCTGCCGTCAAGGCCCAGGGCTGGACGAAGTATGAGGCCACCCTTACCTCCAACGACAATGATCCGCAGGCGCAGTTCGCACTAGTGTTCGACGGTGTGGGGCAGGTGCAGATAGACATGGTGAGCCTTTTCCCGCCTACCTTCAAGAACCGCGAGAACGGCATGCGTCCAGATCTGGCTAACATGCTGTGGCAGTTGCACCCGAAATTCATGCGCTTCCCAGGAGGCTGCTTCGTGGAGGGGCAGGAGAGTCCCGACAATGCTTTCCGCTGGGAACGTACCATCGGTCCGATTGAGGAGCGTGAGGGACACTGGAACGTGAACTGGGGCTATCGCACTTCCGACGGACTGGGTTACCATGAATACCTGCAGTTGGCCGAGGACTTAGGAGCCAAGCCACTTTATGTGGTGAATGTGGGAATATGGCATGGGGGCATGACTCCTTATGACAGCATCCAGCCGTGGATCGACGAGTGCACGAATGCCTTGGAGTATGCCAACGGCCCTGTCACATCGAAATACGGGGCTATGCGTGCCAGGAACGGACATCCGGAGCCTTTCGGAATAGAATATCTGGAGATAGGTAACGAAAACAACCAGCCAGACCCTCGTCAGCAGAGTGATCACTACTACGAACGCTATGAACAGTTCTACAAAGCCATCCGGGCGAAGTATCCCGAGATGAAGATCATCGGCAACGTGGTGGCATGGGGTGACGACAACCCCAAGTGGAACAGCAAACAGCCCGTTGACCTGCTTGATGAGCACTATTACCGCTCACCCGACTGGTTTGCCGCTGCTTTCCACAAGTACGACAACTATGACCGCCAAGGCCCAAAGGTCTATGTAGGCGAATATGCCGTGACCAATGGTTACGGTAACCTGGGTAACATGAATGCCGCTTTGGGTGAAGCCGTTTATATGATGGGAATGGAGAACAACTCTGATGTGGTGGAACTGGCCTCGTATGCCCCCATTTTCGTCAACGAGAACGATGCTCGCTGGCGTCCCGATATGATTCGTTTCAGCAGTAGCCGAGTCATGGGTACCCCGAGTTACTATGTGCAGCAACTCATGCCGCAGCATCTGGGCACACAGGTGGTGAAGGTGGTGCAGACCGACCCTTATAAAGGCAAGGTCCGCAAACCGCTGACACCGAAGCAGAGTCGTGTGGGATTCGGAACATGGAACACACGCGCCACATTCGAGACCAATAAGGATGTGGATTTCGTCAACGGTGACTGGCAGAAGGAAGGTAATACCGTGCGGCAGACAGGCCATAAGGATGCCACGCTCTGCATTGAGAAGAGCATCATCGATAGCGACCACTACACCTGCAAGTTCCGTGCCCGCAAGGACGAGGGAGCCGAAGGCTTCATCATCGTCTTCAACTATGTGGATGAAAAGAACTATTGTTGGGTGAACTTCGGTGGATGGACCAACTCCCAGCACGCCATCGAGCAGATCAGCAATGGAGGAAAGTTGCTGGCTGACAGTAAGCGTGGACGTATAGAGGCAGGCCGTTGGTACGATGTAACTCTGCAGGTGAACGGCGACAGCGTAAAGGCGTGGCTCGACAACGAACTTGTCTTCGACACAGTACTGAAGCACGACGACACGAAGGGCATCTTCTCCTCAGCCACCATCGATGATGTCTGCGGAGAACTCATCGTGAAAGTTGCCAATACCAGCGATGCTGCAACCACCGCCCGACTTAATCTGAAGAACTTTAAGCCGGCAAGTGCCCGTGTAGTCCGGCTGGCAGCCAACGACGGTATGGAAGAGAACACGCTCGACACACCTACTGTCATTCATCCTGTGGAGCAACTGCTTTCACCCGAGAATGGCAGCATTCTGCTGGATGTGCCTCCTTACTCGTTGAATATCGTCAGGATAAAGTGAGTACCAGAGGCTGAACCTCGCCGGTGAGTTTGTTGACATATGCCGCGCCGGAGTCACGGTAGGTCAGCCGCAGCCACAGCAGCAGAGAGACCTGCACCGCCTGCTCCCACAACCACGATGTCGCACGTACCGTCTTGATAGGTCTTTTCAGCGTCAGACCGATTCCCCATCGCTGCTTGCAAGGCAGCATTGATAGCATCGATAACACCTGTTGATGTCAGGGTGGCGCCAGAGATACCATCCACCTCAACGCTCATCTCGTCAGTCCTTCCGAGTGCCTTTGCCACGAGGTTGTTAATGGTCTCCTGGGCAAAGACCGATTCCGACTGGCTGACAACGGTCACCTGCTCTACTTGATGGTTCTTTACTACCACCTTGACAACGATGCTCCCGCTACGGCCCTCACCAGTGCCCGTCCACTCACCGTCCTGCAATACTTGCCCTACAGGTTCCACAATACCGTTGTCATCATTCGAACACGATGTCAGCGTTGTCAGACCACTCAATATAAGGATGGTGGTCAGCATCCATAGCATGATCTTCTTCATATGGAAGACAATTATTTGTTCTTATGGGCAATAATGCTGCCTTATGGGTGCAAAGGTACAACATTTTTCGTGTGTTTCCAAATTTTGCCCTTCGATTTGGGGCGTTTTTCAGAACAATTTCATCGAATTCGCACGAATCGTAATACACGCGCCTCAATTCCGTAATTATCAGCCTTCTAAGATTACTTTTCGCCGCTGGCTAGACAGGGCAGGCTTGTCTTGTCGACTTGGGGATGACAGATGACAAATGACAGTTTTGAGAAATTAAGTTCATTTATATTATTATTATATATTACAATATATATAATAATATCTATTATCCTTTCAAATTTCATAAACTGTCATCTGTCATAACTGTCATCTCTCACTGATCCCAATGAAATGTTGAAATGTTTTCCTCTCACTTCATCGAAGCCTTGAGTATCTCCGTGATGTCCTCGGGCTTCAAATCCATATATCCGGCAGGATAGCAGATGGTACCCTCGGTGATGCCGGGAATCATATCTTCTGTGGCACCAAGTTCGCTGATTGTCAGAGGCAGACCAATCTCCAGCATCCAGTTTTTCAGAGCCTCGAGTCCTGCTTCTGCTATCTGCTCGTCGGTCATTCCCTCACCCTTGATATCCCAGACGTTCTTGGCAAAGCGCACGAACTTGGCCAGACCGGGCTTCATGGCACGATGATAATAGGCCATAGAGACGGAAGCCAGACAGAATCCGTGAGGCGCATGAGTCCAGGCACCGATGGAGTGGCCGATCATGTGAACCATCCAGTCCTCATGCTTGCCAAGCCCGATGAGCGTGTTGAGTGCCCAAGTGGCCGTCCACATGATATTCGAGCGGGCTTCGTAGTCCTGTGGATTCTTGACGGCGATACGAGAAGCGGTGATCAGACTGCGCATGAGACCTTCTGAGAGGTAGTCGCTGGTGTTGTCATCAAAGTCGCTGAAATACTGCTCCATGATGTGGTTCATGATGTCGTAGATGCCAGCCTTCATCTGGTCTTCGGGCACGGTCATCGTGAACTTCGGATTCAGAATAGAGAACTTCGGCATCAGTCGGTTGTCGAACACATGGCCCACCTTGAATGTGTGCTCTGCATCGGTTATCACCGTGCCGGCATTCATCTCAGAGCCAGTACCTGCCATCGTCAGGATGCAGGCCACAGGCAGCAGACGTTGATCGGCTGCAGGCTGTTGCTGCTTCAGCCAGAACTGATCCCAGTAGTCGCCCTCGTAATAGACGGATGCTGCCACAGCCTTTGAATAGTCGCAGACACTACCGCCACCGAGAGCCAGAATCAGGTCGATGCTGTTCTCACGGGCTATCTTGACACCCTCGTTCAGTTTCTCCAGTGTGGGATTACTCATTACGCCAGGATTCTCAACGATGGTCTTGCCAACCTCGCGTAGGATGGCTACCACTTGGTCGTAGATGCCGTTGCGTTTCACACTGCCGCCGCCGTAGTTCAGCATAACGACGGGGCCATAGTGGGTCAGTTCGTCCTTGAGGAAGTTCAAAGACTCATCACCAAAATACAGTTTGGTGGGATTATAGTATGAAAAGTTGCCTAACATAGTTGTTGATTATTTAACTTCACGTTCCTGAATGGTCTTGCCTGAACCCCAAGCCGTGCCGACTTTCTCGCCGACAACACGGTATTCGTTCTTGGCTGAGTCGAAGATGACGGGCTGAAGTTTGCCGAGGTCGATGTTGCCCTCCTCATCGAGGATGCTCTCGTCAGCACTCATGTTGACAATCTCGCCAACGACACGGGCACCACCGTTCTCGTCTTCATCGAATGTCACGACCTTGCACTCCAGCGTCAGTTTGTACTCGTTGATGATAGGTGCATCGACGTTGGGACTTGGGGTGATGGTGAATCCAGCCTTGGCCACCTTATCGGGCACGTCGTTGCCTGACACGATGCCGAAGTAGTCGCTCTGGGCAATATCACCCTTCGTGGCGAAACTGATGGTAAAGGCCTGCTTCAGGCGGATGTTGTCTGTTGTCTTGTGCTTGGAGAGTTCGAAGGTGATGTGCCTGGGCCCGCACTGGCCTCCCCATGCAGCCATCATCACGTCTGGATTCTTGTTCTCGTCCCATGTGGCGATCATAATGGCGGGCAACGGTGTGATGACAGCCTTGTCGCTGAAGTTCTTGCGACCCTCAACGGCCTTTACCTCGATTTTCTCCTGAGTGGGATTCTCGTTGACGTTTGCCTCACTCTTCTGCTCCTTATTTCCACAGGCGGCGATGAGCAGTGCGCCTGTCAGCACGAAGGCTGATGATTTCATAATTTTCTTCATAACAATTGTTTTTGTTTTTATTTAATGCTTTCTGAATTTATTCCGTAGCCGTTTATAGCCTTCAACGCCCAAAATCGTCAGTCCTCCATACTGGCAGGTTTTGGCCAGTCCGAAGAGCACAGCCCACAGGATGCCCTTTGCTGTTGTGCTTATGGGCAGCAGTATCTGGGCGAAGGACAGGATATAGAACGGTATGCAGCACATCAGGACGATGACACCAGTCCTGAATGAAAGGGATTGCAGCCACGCTTTGATCTTCATGCCCATTAGAAGGTTATTTCTTTAATGTGTCAATGATTGAGTCTAGTTCACTGGCCAGATGCGTGTAGTCATCCATCTGGAGCGGACAGGCCTTCAGCGTTTCACCCATGCCTGCAGGGATGAGCCTGTAGGCCTCTTCCTCCATATCGTGACCTTTCTCAGTGAGGCTGACTATCTGCTGACGCTTGTCCTGTTCACCCTTCTTGCGATTGACAATGCCCAGTTTCTCCATGCGCTGGAGTAGGGGAGTCACGGTGTTCGTTTCCAGCAGCAGCCGGTGGGCGATGTCGTTCACAGGCTGGCAGTCTTTCTCCCAAAGCACCATCAGAACGAGGTACTGCGGATAGGTGATGCCTAGTTCCGTCAGCATTGGCGTATAGGCCTGCGTGATGAGTCTTGCTGCCGTATAGAGACGGAAGCAGATCTGATTGTCAAGTTGTAATGCTGCGTGCATAATTTTTCACTTTTCACTTTTCACTCTTCACTTTTCACTTTTCACTTTTCACTTCTATAGCATCTCCTCAATGTCCTTCTCGAAATCCTTCGGCTCAGTAGTGGGCGCATAACGCTTGATGGTCTTACCATCCTTTGAGATCAGGAATTTGGTGAAGTTCCACTTGATGTCGCTATCTTTCTCCACGCTTTTGCTGATAGCCTTGAAGAGCGTCTTGGCGGCCTTTGCCTTCAGGCCGTTGTACTCCTCGGTGGGTGCCTGTGCTTTCAGATACTCGAAGATAGGTTGGGCTTCTTTACCATTGACATCACCCTTTCTCATGATCTGGAAGGTCACTCCATAGTTCAGCTGGCAGAACTCCTCAATCTTTGCATCGCCCTCAGGATCCTGCTCCTTGAACTGATTGCAGGGGAAGCCGATGATGACGAGCCCTTTGTCCTTATACTTCTGGTTCAGTTCCTCCAGTCCTGCAAACTGAGGGGTGAATCCACACTTGCTGGCTGTGTTCACGATTAGCAATACCTTACCCTGAAACTGTGAGAAATCAATCTCCTTACCTTTGCTTGAAAAAGCCTTGAAATCATAAATCTTTTGCATACCTTACTTATATTTATTAATATTGAATCCCTGCATTATAGCCGTCCCTTATCAAGGGACTCTAAATGTTTCTGTCGTTTGCGATGCAAAGGTAAGGATAATAGTTTATATCGCAAGCGATTTATCAAAAACTTTAAGAATGATTAACAAAACGTCGTGGGCGATGTGTCTTTTGGCTATTGAAAAAAGATTAGTGGATGCTCAACAGCAGTTTCGAGTGGCTGACAATGCCTACGTAGGCTATGAGTAGCCAGTTTACCTTTCCCTCTTCTCCGACAGTTCCAACTACTGTGGCTGGCGTAGGATAGAGTGCCAGTTTCTGTCCGATATTCTGTTTCATTGCTTAACTGTTATTTGATGATTTTCTTCTCTCCGTTGATGATATAAGTACCTTTCTCCAGACCGTCAAGGCTGTGGGTATTAGTCAGCAATTTCTTGCCGTCAAGCGTAGCATGACCCCAAGGGAGTTCAGAAAGGGGGAATAGATCACTTGCTTAAGGCGACAATGGTATTAGCCGATGCTCTTTCCCAATTCGAAAGCCTCCTGCAGTTTGGGATTACCCTCAATCTCACGAGGGTCATTCACACCTCCGCAGAAAAGCGTTCCTGCCAGGCGACTTTTAGGATAGCAGTCTATCCAGCCAGTCAACCCCGTCTCTGCACGCTTCGGAGTCTGGGTTTCGTCCTCGGCTGCCGTAGTCAATAGATAGACATCACGAAATACATAATCCTGTTCGTACATCGCATTCATGCGGTCTATGAGGGTTTTCATCTGACCGCTCATCTCGTAATAGTAGATAGGTGTTGCCCAGCAGACGACATCAGCCTTCAACACCTTGGCCATGATGTCGTTCACATCGTCATTGATGACACAGCGGCCTAACTTCTGGCAACCAAAACAACCCTTACAGAACTGGATGTTCTTGCCAACGAGAGAAATCTTCTCAACTTCGTTTCCGGCAGCCTTGGCTCCTTCCACAAACTGGTCAGCGAGCATTTCGCTGTTTGAGCCCCGTCTAAGGCTCGTAGAAATAACAATTACTTTTTTCATATATAATGTGTATTTGTTTTATATCATTCTAAAAATCCCTGTTCAGCACTTCGCTGACTTCTGGTATTTATGGCTGTGGCTGCCATCTGCTCATAAGTTCACAGACCACTACACCCTCGGCATTCGTAAGCGTATGGAGGTAACTACCATCATCTATGTGAGACATGTGGCAAGTTAGGGTTTCATCAAGATAGGTCTCATGCAGCCAGTGGACGATGACGGATGTCAATGTCTGCGAAGCCAGCACTTCGTCGGGCATGGTCATCAAGCGCGCAAAACTGTCCTGAAAGTACTTCAGCAAGGCATTAGGGGTAAGCCTGTACAATGGTGTAATGTCCGATGCCGTTGCAGCGTAAGTGTGTCTGTATTTACCTTCTGTCATCATTTTCTTATCATAAATTCCGATTTATCTGTCTTTTATCTCTATCTTTTAGGTCTTTTCCATACGACATTATTTATTCTTTGGTGAATCTGTAAACTGCACATGTCGGTAGAATGACTAATAGCAGCAACACAACTTCTACCAAAGCATACGAGCCGAAATAGTCCACCAATGTCTGGAATTTCAGAACTCCATCCACAAGAAAGACCAGAAAGGCAAACCAACAGAGAAGGAATATTGCCGAATACTTAATTTTTCGTTTTTTCAGTTTCATCATTCGATAGTTTAATACCATTTATTTCCGTGTTCCTTGCAGTAGTCGATTGCATGCAACCCATGCCGAGCGTCTGGCGAAGCAGCAGGTTCTCTTCGTCATGTAACTCTGTTACGTCCATTTCTCTATGCTCTTTTACCTAGATTCATTTATATATGGTGACAAAATTACTAATTATCAGCGTAAAATCGTTATCTTTAAAACAAGTTACCAGATATGCACGCGCTCCTCAGGTTTACGATAGAGTTTGTCGCCTGGCTTCACGTCGAAGAGGTCGTACCAGGCATCGGTGTTCATCACCACGCCATTGACACGTTCGCGTTCCAGGCTGTGTACATTCTTGCCCGCACCAAGTTCATTTCTGCCCTGGGTGAGCTCCTGTGCATAAAGCGCATTGTATTTGGCCTGCCACAGATGGGCATAGGCCAGATAGAAACGTTGTTGCTGAAGCCTTAGTTGATTACCTTCGAAGCCTTGTCGCTTCAAGCGGTTGGTATAAGCCTCGAATGCCAATTCCACCCCACCCAGATCGGCGATATTCTCACCCAGGGTGAAATTGCCGTCGTTGAAGACACCGGGCAGCTGGTCGGGCATCACCTCTAATGAACTATGGCATTCGGCAAGTTGCTGGGAGAGTTGTTTGAATCTGTCCAGGTCAGCCTGGTCGACGAAGATGGGGATCTCTTCGCCGTTTTTGTCGTACATAGCCCCCCTGCCGTCGAAACCGTGAGTCATCTCATGACCGAAAAAATATGCGGCGGCATAGATGATGGCTTCGTTGGCATCGTTGGGCATAAAGGGCGGCATCATCATCGTCGGCATGATCATCATTGCGTTGAATCCTGGCATATAGGCAGAGTTGACTTCATATAGATTCATGCTGTTGTTAAGGATCAGATAACTAAAGGCATTACCCCTACGGGGCTTTCCTATCAACGAGGTTTCAAAGTGGCGTCTGCTCTTTGACAACAGCAGTTGGTCTTCGGCCAGGCTCTGGCTTGCAGAAAGGTTGGGCATGGCCTCTTCTATCCAATAATCGGGTTTGCCGATACAGAACTCCATAGCATCGAGTTTCTCCAAAGCACTTGCTTTCGAGGCTGCGCTGATCCAAGTGCAGCGGTTGAGTCGGTTGGTGAAGGTCTGTTTCAGTTCTAGGCACACCTCCTTGGTGCGCTCTATCATGGCGGGAGTCAAGTAGCGCTCGGCAAACATGCGGTTCTTCTCGTAGTTGCAGTAAGACTCGTAAACGGCTTCGGCAGTCTTATTGGCTACGCTTTCCATTTCCTTGACCGTCAACTTGAGGAAGATGTCGCACGCAGCCTGCTTGTAGGATTCCAGATCCATCGCCTGCAAAGCCATCAGATCGTCGTCCCACTTCTGTATGTAAGGCTCTATCTCGGCATACGGTGTCAATTCCATCATAAACGTCTTCCATGTCACCACGTGTTCAGGATTGGCTCCCATGCCCTCGCACCAAGCCGCCAGCATAGGCCACTGCTGACTCTCGGCTCCACGTGTCATGTTGCTTCCGGCCAGAGGCATCAGCAGGCCCTTGTACTCAGGCCTGTTGAAACGTGCGGTGAAAGCATTGATGTCAGGTAGCGGGATGTCCAATTCCTTAGGAAACATGACGGCCGTGAAGACCTTGCGGAAATCCGAGATGAGCAGACTGAAGTTGAATGTCAGTCCCTCGGCAACGAGCTGGCCGGTGGTGCGCCAGGCCTCTTCCAGGCTGGCTGCCTCTTTCAGGGGCTGCAGCCTTGGTGTCACAAGAGCCTCGAGTTCCTCTCTTGTAGGCTTCGGCAGTGCCTTGTGGGCCTTGAGCACTTCCAGCGAGGGCAGGGTAAGGTCGGCAATCTTATTCTTTATTTCAGTCGTGACGACGGTTCTCACGAACGATTCAATCTCCGGCGTGTCCTCACGCACGTGTGTCGATTGCCAATAGCCGCCGTTGCAGTACATGAAGAAGTCGTCGCCAGGCCTCACATTCGGGTCCATGTCGTCTGTGCTGATGGTCCATGGCTTGTCATCCGTCACCACCACAGGATTGTCATCGCTGCACGAGGTCAGTACCATGGTGCTGCATATGATTATGCCGGCAGCAAATATCATCAAATGTTTCATGCTCTGTTTCTTATTCATAATAATCATCGCCTTGGTGTCACCCTCGTAAGCCTTCTCACGATAGCCGTCAGCCTTGTTGCGTTCCTTGGGCATTGTACTCTTATTGCTTCTGATTTATCTTGCGGATAACCCGGCAAGGATTGCCAACAGCTATTGAATCAGAAGGGATATCCTTCACCACAACACTGCCTGCTCCAATGATGCAACGGTCACCGATGGTCACTCCTGGGCAAACTGTAACACCGCCTCCTAACCAGCAGTCCTCACCGATGGTTATTGGAGAACATTGTTCTATAGGTTTGCGACGTTCAATGTAGTCAATAGGATGGTTCGGTGTCAGGAACTGGCAGTTGGGGCCAACCTGAGTGTTGGAGCCGATAGTTATCAAGCCTCCGTCGAGCATCGTTCCGTTGTAGTTGATGAACACATTTTCACCTAATTTTATGCCATGCCCGTGGTCACAATGAAATGGCGGTGATACCGTGGATGATTCAGGAATACCGGGAATCAGATCTTCGATAGTCTCTCTGTAATCCGCATCCTCGATAGTCATGGTCTGTAGTTTTGCGCATATATGCTTTGCCCTATAGTAACTCGCCAAACATTCCTCGCTTGTAAAGTCATAGAACTCTTCACGGCGCATCTTTTCAAATTCTGTCATAAATATAAGCTAAATTGGAATTTATATGATTTCTTTTTTGAATTTTGCGGGATTACCAGCCACTAAGGTCCGTGGAGCGACATTACTGGTTACCACAGAACCTGCAGCAATGACTGCACCATCACCTATTACGACACCAGGCAGTATCACGGAATGGCCACCAACCCAAACATCATTGCCAATAGTAATTGGAATTCCATAGCCATCAAGCGTTCTACCTTCGGGTTGGAGACGATGACCAGCTGTATAAATTCCCACATCAGGCCCAATCAGACAGTTATTGCCGATGTGTATTTCTGCAACGTCGAGCATCGTACAATTATAATCAGCATGGAAATTGTCGCCAACATGGATATTCTTACCAAAGTCGCAATGGAAATTATCACCAACGAAAGGATTACTACCAGAAGATCCGAACAATTCCTTGACAATTTCTTGCTTCTGGATATGATTGACCAAAGATAGACTGTTTAATCGCTTGATAAGCTCAGATGTTTTGGTTAACTGTAATAGCACATCTTCACTAATATCTGTACGACTGAATGTTATCTTTTCCATAAATTCCGATTTATCTGTCTTTTATCTCTATCTTTTTTATCACCTTGGCTGGAACGCCACCAACAATGGTATTCGGTTCAACGTCCTTTGTCACTACTGCACCAGCAGCTACAACTGCTCCATCGCCGATAGTCACTCCTGCAAGCACAGTAGCATTGGCTCCAATCCAGACATTCTTGCCGATATGGATGGGAGCATACGACATACTCTGACGGTTGGCCGGGTCAAGGTCGTGATTGATGGTTGCCAGCACGACGTTGTGACCGATGAGAGCGCCCTCGTCGATGGTGATACCGCCCTGATCCTGGAACTTACAGCCCATGTTGATGAAGACCCGTTCACCAACGATGGTGTTCTTGCCGCAGTCGGTATGAAACGGAGGAAACATGCCTACCGTCTTGGGCACTTCACGTCCCCAAAGCTGTTCCAGCAAATCGTGCAGCTGCTCTGGAGTATGATACTTGCCGTTAATCTCTGCTGTTATCTTCAGTGCCTCCTGTGACAGCTGATGGAACATCATGTGGACATCACCACCGCCAACGACGGGTTTGCCCGATGCCATGTAATCACGAAATTCTTGTATTGTCATTGTTCTTTATTTCTATTTTACCACATCTAAATCAATCTAATACAGACAAATACTTTGAGCGAATGGCCTTTGGAAGTTTCGATGCAATGAGTTGGTAGGACTCTTTAATCAACCCCTTTACTGTTGCTTCGTCCATTTCTTCGTAATAGACATCGCTCCAGTGCGTCTTGTTCCAATGATAGGCTGGCGTCACGGCTGAGAATTGTTCTCTGAGTTCGATATTCCTGTCTGGTGACAGTTTCAAGGCAATTCTTGCAACTCCGTCCTTCATATCATACTTGCCACCGCCTAACCATAGGCAGACGAATATCTTTCCCTCCAAGCGGAAGTTAAGGATGTCTTCACCAAACGCCTGATCTTCGGTCACTCCAAGGAGTGACAACGTGTACTCTCTGACCTGCTCAATGTTCATAACCTGTTTGTTCAATGTCGTTCTCATTTGCGTGGGCAAAGTTACGAAAAATATTCAAATTATGGCACACTTCGGGCATAAAAAAAGACTGACAGCACTTATGATGCTGTCAGTCCTTTGGAATTAGAGAGTGTGATTTCATTCTCAGATTGCCATCGGACCATGGCTGTGCTCGTTCTGGTTCTGGTACACTTCATACAAATTGTCTGAAGACGATTGTCTGCAAAGATACGAAATAGAAATGAAAAAAGATGCATTATTTCAAATTCTTCTTGTTTTTCTTGTATTTTTTTACTAATTTTGCAGCGGTATAAAACTATAAACCAAAATGTTATGGGAAAAAGCATTTTTCTGATTGTCGCGGTGATGATGCTTATGGCATGCGGAGGCAAGAAGGCACAGACGGAAAGTACTGATACAACTGCTGATATGGACTCGACGGCCATATTGGCACAGGAAGAAATGATTGGCCTTATCAAGGAATTGTATGCCGCAGAGGCTAAGAACGAAGTAGGTATAGACCAGCTTTACGCCTGTCATACATGGCGGAAGATGGTGGCTGCTGTTGAAGAGAAGGACTCGCATGTGGCTGAAATCGGTTTCTTCAACGAAGACTATTGGACGCAGATGCAGGACAGCAACCCCTCAGATTTGGAGGCTCTCGACATCAAGTTTGAGCAGTTGGACGTAGAGAAGGGTAGGGCAACGGTCAGTTTCCTCCTTCATAGTTCTGTTCAGGATGTCCGTCAGAAGTTTGAGTTCTGCCACGAAGATGGCAATTGGCGTGTACATAACATCATCAGGTACTTCCAGGACGCCAATGGTAAAGAGGAGGAATCCAACTTGATGGAAGGTATGCGAAACTATCTTGACGAGCCGCTGGAGGAAGAAACTAGGCAGCATTAACTACACTGAGTACACCTACACATTAGCGATCGTTTTTTGCCTGCTGTGTTTTGGTCATGGCTGCACAAGACGCTATCCGAGTAAACTATCTTTTGTTTTTGTCATGACTGAAGCCACCCTTTTGTTTCATCGTGGCATAACCCTATGCCATTCCATATATCATCCAAAAGGCCCCGGCTTGCAAATGCAGGTCGGGGCTTTGATAATCTGATATAGACAATGTTTGCCGTTACGACAGTCGTTCCAGAGCAATTTTAAACCTTTTTTGTTAATACTCAATATGTCTGTTTCTAATTGTGTTGCTCTTATCGGTTCAGATATTTCCAGAGTTGAATGGAATCGTCATGGTAACGCAGTTTCTCGACGATTGTGACCAACTTCTTCTGAATAGTTTGCTGCGTGGTTCCCATTTGTTGGGCAAGTTCCTTGACAGACCGTTGCTTGCATCCCATGCCGAGTGTCTGACGAAGTAGCAAGTTCTCATCGGCTGTGAGCGCATGATTCAGCAGACTGTTAATCTTCTCAGACAGCTCGAACCTTGGCACACCTGCCAGGTCAAACGGGTCGTTAGTATCGGCAATCCCATCAGGACTGCCGTAGTTCTCCCATCTGTCCTGCATCTGCACCAGCAGATTCTCTTCGTCGTGCAACTCGGTTACGTCCATATATCTTTAATCTATGATATTCTTTATTTCACTTGCTTCTTGAACAGCTGTAGACCATAGTATCTGACATCCGTAACGACGGTGTCTTCAATACAGATACCTTCAAGAACCAGCATCAGTGAGTCGTTGCGATAGGTGAGCAGTTGCTCAGGATGATGCAGGAGCATCGTGTCTTGTCTGATAACCTTTTGGATTGGATAGCTGAGAACGACGTTATTCTCACCCTGAGTGATGGTGACTATCTGGTCATTGTAGTTATATTGGTAAGCTTTCTGAGGTAGCATGATCGTATAATCGCCCAACTCTATCGGCTTTCTCCTGATATACCAGTTGTCACGTGCATTGACATTGACAGAATCTTCAATGTAAGTAAAGCTATATTCCGAGTGCGTCCATTCGCCATATTGCTTCTTGAACTCGTCGGTCCCGATTTCGTGGCGGACATAGTCTATGACGCTGGTGACATCCTTGTATTGTTCACACAACAGACTGTCCTGCCTGATGCGTCTCATGTCTTCTATTTCATCATTCAACTTGCCCGTCTTGGGATCTGTCAGTTTCATTTCACTGATGAGCCGGGTGAGTCGCTGCTTCTGGCAACTCAGTCCAATACTCTTGGCTGAAATGCCTGGGATGTAGGTGAAGAGGATGATGGCTGCGCCGAAGATGAGTGCCATAAGCTGGTACTTACGTGTACGTTTCTTCCATAGCATCAGCACGAAGAGCGTCATCAGCGCACCTGCCACCATTAAGTAGAAACGGCTTTCGGTGAAGCTATAAAGACGGATGCGATAGATGGAACCGATCCAGTACATGATGAGCGGAGGAATGGCTATCAGCGTAAAACGGTTGTAGAACCAATCGTAGTAACGCTGACTGAGAATAGACTGTGCCACACGTCCTATCAATGCTACCGTGACGAATCCCAT